>JAEEGH010010280.1_pt1 | contig 21542 bp, 16 predicted proteins | sample 9134181 | NCBI WGS metagenome assembly JAEEGH01 (sample SAMN16246544, study PRJNA631951) | gut metagenome | biome: gut microbiome; feature: rumen; material: DP-attached | host: Bos | place: Iran: Karaj | collected 2018-10
GCGTGGGCAACACGCATGAAGCCAGCGATGTTAGCACCCTTCACATAGTTGATGGTGCCATCGGCTTGCTTACCGTATTTCACGCATTGGTCATAGATGTCGCTCATGATCTTCTTCAGCTTCTCATCAACTTCCTTAGCGGTCCAGTTGATGTGACCAGCGTTCTGGCAGATTTCAAGGCCAGAGGTGGCAACACCACCGGCGTTGACAGCCTTACCAGGACCGAACGGGATCTTGGCAGCTTGGAAAGCGGCAATAGCGGCAGGTTGGCAACCCATGTTGGAGACTTCAGCCACATACTTCACGCCATTGGCGAGCAGCATCTTGGCATCCTCTTCAGCAAGCTCGTTTTGGAAAGCGCAAGGCATAGCGATGTCGCACTTCACGCTCCAAGCCTTCTTGCCAGGGGTAAAGATAGCTTTGCCCGGGAACTTGTCGGCCATGTCTTGAACCTTGTTACGGTTCGAGGCACGCATGTCAAGCATGTAGTTAATCATCTCAGCGTTGATACCTTCGGGCAGTTCGCACACACCGTCAGGACCGCTGATGGCGACCACCTTGGCACCGAATTCGCAAGCCTTCTGAGCAGCACCCCAAGCCACGTTACCGAAGCCAGAGAGGGCCACGCGTTTGCCTTCGAGAGTGTCACCCTTTTCTTCCACCATGTGTTTCACATAGTAGACAGCGCCGAAACCAGTGGCCTCGGGACGCATGAGGGAACCACCCCAGCCGTAGCTCTTGCCAGTCAAAGCACCAGTCGAGTGCTCACGGGCCAGCTTCTTGTACATACCGTACATGTAGCCAATCTCACGGCCACCAACACCAACGTCACCAGCAGGGCTGTCTTGGTCAGGACCAATGTTGCGCCACAGTTCGTAGACGAAAGCTTGGCAGAAACGCATGATTTCAGCGTCGCTCTTTCCTGTAGGATCGAAGTCGGCACCACCCTTACCACCGCCGAGAGGCAGGTTGGTCAAGCTGTTCTTGAAGATCTGTTCGAAGCCCAAGAACTTCAGCATTGACTCGTTTACTTTGGGGTGGAAGCGGAGACCACCTTTGTAGGCGCCGAGGGCAGCATTGTACTGCACACGGTAACCGAGGTTGACCTGGGTCTGACCTTTATCGTCAACCCACACAACGCGGAACTTGAAGATACGATCGGGCTCAACAATGCGCTCGACAATCTTAGCAGCCTCAAATTCGGGGTGCTTGTTGTATTCTTCTTCGATGGTTTCCAGGACTTCGCGAACGGCCTGTAAGTACTCATTTTCGCCCGGATGCTTAGCTTCCAGAGCGGTCATAATTTCATTGACTTTCATTTGTTTGACTTTAATTAAAGGTTTATTTGTTGTGTTTTGAAAGTTTGCTGCTTATAGAAAGCGTTGCAAAGATAGTGTTTTTATTTGAACAATATCCAAATTGTAGAAAATAATTTCTTTTTGTTTGTCGACGCAAGAAATTTCGAGGCACTTCCACCTATTGAAAGTACATTTTTTCATCACTTCTTTTTCTTGAACGGATCTATTGGCTTCAGTTCAATCCGCTCATTGTCATACTGATAAACACTCCAATACTGGTTTTCACGTCCATTGGTTTTTCCATCCTTCAAATAATTACGGTTGAAGAAACGGTACTGGGAGTGCAGCAGCGGGACATTGCAACAATTGAGGCAGTCGAGCATGTCGTCGCCATAGCACATCAAGGCACTGAGGAAGAACATCGCCATGTCGTAGCCTTCAAAAGCGTATGACTGAGGCTCAACCGCATATTTCTGGCGGAAACGCACGACAAATCGTCTGGCGTCATCGCTATGGTAATCAACGAAACCGTCGCTCAAATAGATGGCATTCATCTGCAAAAGATTGTCTACCAGCAGTTTCTCAAACTTTGCCCAGTCGGGAGCACAAATCAGCGTAATGGGATAACGGTCGGTTTCCTTGGCCAAGCTGTTCAACATCTGGGTGGCAAACACATTGTCGTCGCCGTAAGCCACAATCACGTTGTTGCGCACACCTGACAGCTGCGATTTCACTTGGCCAATGTTGCTGTAGGCATACCGCTTGACAGGATTGGCCAGCACCACCTCGTTCAAAGCCCCATTTTGGAAATCATCGGTCGAATACACCTGTCCCTCCACATCCACAGTAGGCACCATGCGACTGCCCATTTCAAGGCGTTCACTTTCGTTGCGGGCGAATTGCAGGAATTCGTTTCCCGAAACAGTCACCTCGTCGTTCACAGCAAGGTTCAAATGATGTTCCAATTGGTTCAAAAACAATGAATCGGCGGATCTTTCCTTGCTGACAATGAAGACATTGGAATCAAAATATAGATTCTTTACCAGATTCGAAATCGTCAAAATCTGTCCAACCTCGCCAGGCTTCACTTTCACCACATTCGGGCTGTCGAGAATGACCGACTCCCTCGTGGATAGCGGATTGACTACCACGATGTTATTTGCCTTGGCATATTCCTCTATTATTGCAAACGACTTGCTGAAAAACGGTCCCACAATCAAGTCAAGGTCCTCGCCCCTGATTTTGGAAAGAGCCTGCTCGGCAGTGTAAACGTTATCAGTCACATCGATGACCGTGAGGTTCAGCCTCAGACCTTCGTTTTCCAATTTGTTCACCGCCATCATAAATCCCTCATAAAACTGCACAAACGACAGTGAACGGGCTTTTTGCACCTTGTGAATATTCTCTTTCGACATGTCCAAGTTGCTCACATCGTTCAGATAAAGCGGAACCATCAGGGCAACATTGTAGCGTCTTGTTGCGTTTTCAGGCTCAGCAACACACAATTCAGTCTCACCAAAGTCTTCGACAAAAACGCTTTGTGGAGTCTCTTCCTGAATGAGCACGATTTCCTCTTGGCTCTCTTGAATTTCAGGTTCTTCTTCATTCTCAACGATTTCCGTAGGCTTATTATCTATCCAATAGAAATCTACAATAGGTTGAATAGGAATTAAAACCACCTGATTATCAAAAACATGAGACCCCACCGAAACATTAATCCGACGGAAATCCCCTTCATCCACTTTCCAACGTCTCAGCAATGAGCCCACACGTTCGTTGCGTTCACAATGATGAATGATGTAATCGTTTTCATTGGCAATGGCAGGAATCATGATGCGTGTTCCCTCGGCAGGTTCATCTTTCAGGCCAGCATTGGCCGCTTTCAAATCCACAATGTCGATGCCATATTCCTTGGCGATGTCATATAATGTTTCGCCGCGTTGCACTATGCGAGCCTTACCGTCAAAAAAGGCTTTGTGATTAGGATGCGCTTCCACCACTGTGGGTTCCTCAATTACCGTAGGTTCCTCAATAATAGGTTCAGGTTCGTTCACAACCGGTTCGGGCTCAGACTCAGGTTCTGGCTCAACAATGACAGGTTTTGGCTCAACCACGACAGGTTCTTGTATTGGCTCTGGTTCGGGCTCAACGTGAACAGGTTCTGGCTCTGGAATTATCACGACAGGCTCGGGTTCCGGCTCGACATGAATGGGTTCAGGCTCAATTACAACAGGCTCTGGTACTGGTTCTGGCTTTGGCTCAACATGAACAGGTTCTGGCTCAGGTGCTATCACGACAGGCTCGGGTTCAGGCTCGACATGAATGGGTTCAGGCTCAATTGCAACAGGCTCTGGTACTGGTTCCGGCTTCGGCTCAACATGAACAGGTTCTGGCTCAGGTGTTATCACGACAGGCTCTGGTTCCGGCTCGACATGAATGGGTTCAGGCTCAATCACAACAGGCTCTGGTACTGGTTCTGGCTTTGGCTCAACATGAACAGGTTCTGGCTCTGGTTTTATCACAACAGGCTCAGGTTTTGGTTCGGGTTCAACGGCCACAGGTTTTGGTTCTTCCACTTTGGGCTGCTCTTGGACAGGGCGCACGGGGATGCCCAACACATGCCCTGCCTTCAAACCGTTTTTCACATCTGGATTCAGCAATTCAATTTCCTCGACAGTGACATTGTATACCTTCGAAAGACCCCAAAGTGTCTCGCCTTGTTTTACGTGATGCATGTAGTATTCCTTACCACCAATCTTAGTGATTTTCTTGGAACGCACTGAAGTCACCTGGGCATTCAGTTGGCTATAAAACGACACCCCAAGCAGAAAAAAAAGTAAGAATATAAGCCTATTTTTCATCATCTTGTTCTTTTTCAACATTATTCCCATTCAATAGTCGCTGGCGGCTTCGACGAAATGTCGTAGCATACACGATTGACACCCTTTACCTTATTAATAATATCGTTCGACACCTTGGCCATGAACTCGTAGGGCAGATGCACCCAGTCGGCAGTCATGCCATCGGTGGAGATGACCGCACGCAAGGCTATGGTGTATTCATAACTACGCTCGTCGCCCATCACGCCCACCGACTTCACAGGCAGCAGTATCGTTCCCGCTTGCCAAATGCTGTCATAAAGGTTGTCGGCCATTTCATTAGGATATGACGCACTCGGCAACTCGCAGGGCCAATTGCGCAAACCTTTGATGAAGATATCGTCGGCATCACGAAGGATACGGAGTTTCTCTTCGGTGACCTCGCCCAAGATGCGAATGCCCAAACTGGGTCCAGGGAAGGGATGGCGGCCAATGAGCTCGCGCTTGATACCCAGGGCTCGACCCACGCGGCGCACCTCGTCCTTAAACAAAGAACGCAGCGGTTCCACAATCTTCAGGTTCATCTTCTCAGGCAAGCCGCCCACATTATGATGCGACTTGATCTTACAACTCGGTCCGTTGACGCTTACACTCTCGATGACATCAGGATAGATGGTGCCTTGGGCCAACCAACGAGCGCCTTCAATCTTCTGTGCCTCAGCATCAAACACGTCGATGAACGTGGAGCCGATGGCCTTACGCTTGACCTCGGGGTCAGTGACGCCTTTCAACTTCTCCAAGAACAACGGTCCAGAATGAACGCCTATCACATTCAAACCCATCTCCTTATAAGAACCGAGAACTTCCTCAAACTCGTTTTTGCGTAAAAGTCCATTATCGACGAAAATGCAAGTCAGGTTCTTCCCTATCGCCTTGTTGAGCAACACAGCGGCCACGGTGCTATCGACACCGCCAGAGAGACCAAGGATAACCTTGTCGTCGCCCAATTGCTGCTTCAGGCTTGCCACCGTATTGTCGATGAAAGAATCTGGAGTCCAATCACCCTTGCAGCCACAAATGCCGAGAGCAAAATTGGCTAACATTTTGGGGCCTTCCTTGGAATGGAACACCTCTGGGTGGAACTGAACCGCGTATGTTTCCTCTCCGTCAATCTTATAGGCAGCATTCTCCACATCGTCGGTTGAAGCGATGACACGGGCTCCATTGGGCAACTTGGCAATAGTGTCGCCATGACTCATCCAAACTTGACTGGTCTTGCTTACACCTTTAAACAAAGGTGATTGTTCATCCACCACCGTCAGCATGGCACGACCATACTCGCGAGCGATGCTACCATTGACTTCGCCACCGTAATGATGCGAGATAAACTGTGCACCATAACAAATGCCTAACAACGGTAGTTTCCCCTTGATGCCTTCAAGATTGGCTATCGGGGCATGCTCGTCGCGAACCGAAAACGGGCTGCCACTGAGTATCACGCCTTTGACATTCGAACCGATGGAGGGAACCTTATTGAAAGGATGGATTTCGCAATAGACATTCAGCTCGCGAAGGCGCCGACCGATGAGCTGGGTGACCTGAGAGCCAAAGTCAAGAATGAGGATCATTTCTTGCATAAACGAAAATTTTCTGCAAAAATAGGCTTTTTTCATGATAAAACCGTATTTTTGCAGAAAAGATTAAAGTATGCTTTATTGTCTTCTACTCTTCGGCATTGCCATATTGCCGGTCATTGTTCTGATGGTTTTCATCTACCGGCAAGACAAGTACCAGAAAGAACCCATCAAATCACTCGCCAAAGCTTTCATTGGTGGCATGCTTGCCATCCCGCTTGACATCCTCTTGGTCACCAGCATCGATTCTGCTTTGGCGGGAACAGCCATAACAAATACGGTGTTTTTCTCAGCGTTTTTGGAAGCTGGCATCCCCGAAGAGCTATCCAAGTTCCTCATTTTCATGATTTTCATTTGGAACGACAAAAACTTTGACGAATACTTCGACGGCATCGTCTACGCATCCTTCATCGGTCTCGGTTTCGCTTGCATAGAGAACATCGAGTATGTTTTCTCCTTTGGTTTCAGCACGGGTGTGGTTCGTGCATTGATTTCTGTGCCAGGACATTTCCTGTTTGGCGTAGTTCTCGGCTACTTCCTCTCTTTGGCGAAGTTCCATTCCGAAAAACGTGGATTATATATTTTGACAGGTCTACTCTTAGCCATGCTTGCCCATGGCCTCTTCGACTGGATGCTGATGATTACCCAATATCTCAACCCCGCTATCGGAACGGTTATTTACTTAGCATTCATTTGGGGCGACATCAAACTGTGGAAACTCGGCCTGAAATACATCAACAAACAGCAGGAAAACTCACGCAAACAAGCCCAAGAAGCAAGAACAGCCGACTTGGAATACCAAATACGCCAAGCCATCCACGGCTACGACTCGGAATACAAACATATCGACTGGAATGCGGGCGACAGACAATAAATTATTATTTTTGCAACGAATCTTTAATTCAAAGAAGTTAAATTAAACACTCATCAATATGTCACTGAATTGCGGAATCATAGGTCTTTCAAGTGTTGGAAAGACCACCATATTCAATTGTATATCAAACACCAAGGCAGAAATCGGCTTTGCCTCCAAATCCAATATCGGCATGTGCGAAGTGGTGGATGAGCGCTTGAAGCTTATCGACAACATCTCCCACTCGAAGCGCATCGTGCCCGCCACGGTCGAAATCGTCGACCTGCCCGGACTGAGCAAAGGCGGTCAGGGCGTGGGCAACAAGCTCCTTGCCGAGGTGCAGACCATGGATGCCCTCATCCACGTGCTGCGTTGCTTCGACGACCCCAACATTCCTCACAGCGAAGGTAGCGTAGACCCCGTCCGCGACATGGAACTCGTTGACTTTGAATTACAAGTACGCGACTTGGATTTGGTCACAAGAAAACTGGAACGCGTTCAAAAACTGCTGAAAAACGGTGAAAAAGACAACAAGAAAGCCTTCGACGTGCTCAGCGTTTACAAAGAGACCTTGGAAAACTTCGGCAATGCCCGCGACGCCAAGGTGGCAGAAGAAGACAAGAAATTTATACAAGACATACAACTGCTGACCGCTAAACCCATCATCTATGTCTGTAACGTGGATGACGAATCGGCGACTACAGGCAACAAATACTCCGAAGCAGTAAAGGCCGCATTGAAGGAAGGACAAGAAATGGTGGTCGTGGCAGGCAAGTTAGAGGCTGAAATCGCCGAACTCGATGCCGACGACCGTCAGCTCTTCATGGAAGATGCAGGCCTAACCGAGCCAGGCGTCAACAAACTCGTACGCACCGCTTACCACACTTTAAACCTGCATTCCTTCTTCACCACGGGTCCCGACGAGACGAGGGCATGGACCATCCATGTGGGCGACACCGCTCCTATCGCAGCCGGTGCCATCCACAGCGACCTGCAACGTGGTTTCATCCGTGCCGAGGTGATGAGCACGGAGGATTTCCTAAAATATGGCTCAGAAGCTGCCGTCAAGGAAGCGGGCAAGTTCCGCGTGGAGGGTAAGACATACGTGGTGCAAGACGGTGACATCCTTAACATCAGATTCAATGTATAAAAACGGCGAATTAAGCAAATTGAACGAATTGAATTCGCATAATTCGAATAATTCGCCGACATCAGAAAACAAAATGGAATACGTTGTTTTAGTAGACGAAAACGATAACGAAATAGGTAAAATGGAGAAACAGGCTGCACATGTCACACCGCATCTGCACCGTGCTTTTTCCATCTTTATTTTCAACTCGAAAGGCGAACTGCTCATGCAGCAACGCGCGTTGTCGAAATACCACTCCCCTGGCCTGTGGACCAACACCTGCTGCAGCCATCCCCGAGCTGGTGAAACACTGGCCGAGGCCACATCACGCCGCCTGATGGAAGAGATGGGCATGACCTGCCCGATGCGCGAAGTCTACACCTTTATATATAAGGCTCCCGTTGGCGAAGGCTTGACCGAACATGAGTTTGACCATGTTTGGATTGGCCGAAGCGACGACATTCCACAAATCAACCGAGATGAAGTGGAATCATGGAAATACATGAGCCTTAACGACTTGAAAGAAGACATCGAAAACCATCCCGAACATTACACCGAGTGGTTCAAGATCACTTTTGAGGAAATGACCCATCATGCCGCTGTATTTCAATGAAAAAGCATGAGCTTTCATGCTTTTTTTGTTGAAAATAAATAGTAAATATATTTACTATATGTATTTTTACTATTTTTGCCGCAATTTTAGGAATTGAAAACATATTAAATTTAACTCTTATGAAACACAAATTTCGCACTATCATTGGAATGTTGGCATTAGCCATTCCGCTGTGTGTCAACGCACAAAACGATGTTCAACAACAAGTTGACGAACTCAAGGGCAAGATAGACCGTATGCCCAAAATCTCTGGCTTCGTGCAAGGCATGTACCAAGCTGACTTAGACGAAGCGGGCACGCTCACCGGCAACACCCTCAGGATGCGCCGCGTGCGTCTTTCAGTCGACGGCACGCTTTTCAAAGGCTTGACTTACAAAATTCAAGGCGACTTCACCCGCAGCCCCATGTTGGTCGATGCCTACGTGAAGTACAAACCCTGCAATGAGTTTGCCATCCAAATCGGTCAGTTCAAGACCCCGTTCTCCATCGAAAGCCCCATCAACCCCGTCAACCTTGAAATCTTCGACTACGGCGAAGCCATTCAAGGCCTTGTTGGCTACAAAGATGTTTGCGGCGTAGGTTCTCTTGGCCGTGACCTCGGTATCATGGCCACAGGTAGCCTCTTCCCCGTCAAAGGCGACGAAGGCATCAAGTACCATGTTGTCGACTACGCTTTGGGCGTGTTCAACGGTAATGGTGCCAACCAACTCGACAACAACAACCGCAAGGACGTTGTGGGCCGCTTGGAAGTGCATCCCGGACTGAAAGCCCTGACATTGAGCGGATCGTATTATTATGGCAAGTATTATAAAGACGAAGATTTCAACGGCATCCGCAACCGCTGGGCAGCAGGTTTGCAGTACAACGATGGTAAGCTTGTGATTCGTGGCGAATACCTAAACGGCACGACGGGCTATCAAGGTTTTGAAGGCGAAGAAGCTCCCAAACAATTCAATAGCAGAGGCTACTACGCCGAGGCCGGCTACAACTTCCAATTTGGCAAGGAAGGCAAGGAACAAAAACTGATGCCCGTGCTAAGGTATGAGCATTTCGAGCAGCAAACAGGCGTTTTGGGACCCCACACTACTGATTACGTTATTTATATCCTTCCTAATTTTTCCGCTCCAACGAGTTATTACACCGTCGGCATCAACTATTGGCCTCTCAAAAGCTTGAATTTCAAGCTTGACTATTCATTCATTGATGCTTACAAAAATGTTGAGGGTTTATACTACAAGAATCATCCCCACCGCGTAGTGGCCATCTTGAGTTACAAATTCTAAATCTTGAATCGCTATGGCAAATAACAACATCTCCAACCTTTGGAAAAAAGAAGACTGGTTAGCCGTTTGGATCGGCTTCATCGTCATCGCCGTGGCTTGCATTGCCGTCCTTACGGGTTCGTTCGATTTCTCCGCCGCCAAGTTCGGTACCTGGCACTGGTGGGAGAACGTCGAGGAAAAGAAATCCTTGGCCGCACAATTCAATGGCGAATTTTGGATTAAACTGCTCCGCACCTTCCTGGTGACGGGCATCCTGTTCGGTCTAGGCATCGTGTTGCAAGGCGAGAAAATCGGCAAGTTCATCCCTGCTTTCGTCGTGCTGTTCCTCATCTGTATCGTGGTGAGGATGATCAGCGCCGAATACACCCTTAAGATGTACCTCGAATGGGCCTTCTGGGCCTTGCTCATCGGCCTGCTCATATCCAACACTGTCGGCACACCCGAATGGCTGAGACCCGCCATCCGCACGGAGTTCTACATCAAGACGGGTTTGGTCATCATGGGTTTCTCGGTGCTGTTCAGCAACATCGCCAAATTTGGTCTCTACGGCCTCGGCATCGCATGGATTGTGACACCCATCGTCATCATCTTCATGTGGTGGTTGGGCACCAAGGTCCTGAAAATCGACAACAAGCCTTTGGTCATCACCTTGGCTTCGGCCACCTCGGTGTGCGGCACCAGTGCCGCCATCGCCACGGGTGCGGCAGCCAAGGCTAAGAAGGAAGACCTCTCGTTAGCCATCTCCATCTCCATCATCTTCACTATCTTGATGATGGTGTTCGAACCTATGATTATCCGTGCCTGCGGCATGAACCAGATGATGGGAGGTGCCCTCATCGGCGGCACCGTCGACTCAACGGGTGCTGTGGTGTTGGCGGGTAGCGCCCTCGGTGAAGAAGCCGAGCAAGTGGCTTCTATGGTCAAGATGATCCAGAACATCCTCATCGGTTTCATCGCCTTCTTCGTGGCCATCTTCTTCGCCACCAAGGTCGACAAAGACCCGACACAAAAAGTCGGTGCTGGCGAAATCTGGACCCGCTTCCCGAAGTTCATCATCGGTTTCTTCGTGGCTTCTTTGGTTGCCTCTTTCATCGTCAAGCCTCTCGGCGGTGACGTGAAAGCCATCAACGGCGTCCTCGACCAATACAAGAACTGGGCCTTCGTACTGGCCTTCACCAGCATTGGCCTCGACACCAACTTCAAGACCCTCTTCAAGCAGATGCAAGGCGGTAAGGTGCTCTGGCTCTACATCATCGGTCAGGTGTTCAACATCGCCCTCACGCTGTTTGCTGTGTGGTTCCTGCTCTCCGGAGCTATCTTCGAGGTCCCGAATCTGGACATGTTCAAATAATGGACAAAAACCACAAAATATTCAAAGTGATTACCATCATCGTGGTGGTAATCACTTTGTTTTTGGCCGGCTGGATTATGGCCAACAATCTCGGTCTCGTCGAAGGCTACGACTTTGGCGCGGGAGCCTATTACTACGCCGACATCCCCACCGAGCAATACACGGAAATCGTCAACGAGGACGCTTACCAGACCTCCGTGCCAAAATGGATTTTCTACGTCCTCTTTTTTGCCTGGGGCTGGCTGATGTGGCGGCTTTGGGTGTGGGTCGAAAATCGAGGAAAAAATCAGTGACTTGAAATCATTTCATTGTACAACACTGTACCTTTTGTCGTCAGCAAATATTTTTGCCGTGGGTGATGGGGCTTGTCTGGATAGCGCATTCGGACAAACTTTTCCTTTAATGCGGGATTGAGATATACCTCCATAAAACTCTCCCTATTCTTCAAGCCAAGATGCTCAAGCATTTCCTTTATAGAAAATTCCTTCAACCCGACAACCATCACTAAACTAATGATTTTCTGATTCTTAGGAATCAACTTGTCGGGTAACTTGTCGGGTAGGTTGTCGGGTAGGTTGTCGGGTGTTTGTCCCGAACTTGTCCTGTTCTTATCCCCTACCTGTTCTGCTTCCGGCATCTTCCATTCCTCGGGTGGATTGATCATCATATAGCGGTTTTTCAGCGTGTTTTCCTCTCCGAGAAGCAAATTACGGAAGAAACGCTCCAAAAAGACAGGCTCATAGTCGATGCCTTTGGCCACATTACGATAGTTGGCACGGACGAGCGCGTTGCGGAAATACCACGAATGTTGCTCAAACAAGTCGTTATTCACATCAAAGCCCAACGAACGCAGATACTTGATAGTGAAAATAGCCGTGGTGCGGGTGTTGCCTTCGCCGAAAGGATGAATCTGCCACAGCCCCGAAACAAACCTGGCGATATGCTCCACCAGCTGATCTTTTTCCAATGATTTATAGTCAAATTGTCGTTCTTGGTCCAAGTCGTACTCAAGCGTCATCAGCAAGTCCTCCCAATGGGCATAAAACACCGTATCGCCGCGCAAGACCCACTCCTTTTTCGTGATGTCATAGTCCCTGAAACGGCCCGCATGTTTGAAAACGCCGTTGAATATGGCTCTATGGATGGCTGCAAAGCCTGCCACGCTATAGGTGAACGAGTCGGTTTGCAGCAATTTTGAGATGTTGGTTGAGACCTTGTCGGCCTCTTCCACGTTGGCATCGCCCTCGTCATGCGAGGTTTTCTTGATATAGTATTGGTTGACCAGTTCCTTGGCCTCGTCGATGGTAATGTCGCCTTCGATATTGCGGCGGGCGGTCTCCTGAAGGTAGGCCGACGTCTTCAGCCCATCCACGGCCTGCAAGCCAATGGCCACGCGCCAAGCATCTGCACGAGCCTTCTTCTGCGGCTCGCCTTGGCGGATATACTCGTCGAAATTGATGTATTGTTCCTCGGTCATATTTTAATAATAATCAAGTTATTCGTCAGAAAAGCCAATCTCCATACTCATCGCATGAAATAACTCAAGTTTTGTTGATTCACTATAATCTTCATTCTTAATAATGCTTCTTATCACATCCGTAAGCAAACTCCTATCAATATGTCCTGCTGCGACATGGTAACCGATTGCCTCCATTTCTTGCATAAAGTTCTTCGCCAAATACATATAACCATTTTTAAGCAGAAAATACAATGTTAACGTAATGGATATTCGTTTATTACAATCCAAGAAATAATGCCCCCTGCATAGGCTAAACATCAAATAGGCTGCCTTTTCCTCTATTGTTGGATAATACAAATCATCTTGCACAAATTCCAATGTGGATTGAATGCCTCCCTCATCACGAATGCCTGACAATCCACCACCACTTTTCTCAACCGTCTTATAGTAGATACTCAGTGCTTCCTCATAATCAATATAAGACACCCCCATGGCTTTCATTGTTTTAGACGTTCAAGCACATCTTTGTTTTCATCAAGGAGACGATCAAAGTCGACAGACAAACTGCCTAAGAATCTCTCATATTCCTCTGGTGACACCGCATTAAGATATTCCGCAATATTGCCATGATACACATCCCTAAATGCCAAGTCTCGAGACGCCATCTTCTGGCGTGCATCATAAATATATGGAGTTTGCATAGGATGCTTGGCCAATTTTCCAATTATCATTTTCACTTCATCTATAGATAAAAACATCGAGGACTTTACCCCAGCTTCCCTTTCTATCTCGTATGCAACACCATTTTCAAAAGAAGAAACCACTCTCAAAACTTCCGCATAAAGTGTATGACGCAATACATCTTTTTCACCGAGCTCCAACAACTCTTTATATTCCCTTGCCTTTTCGCAGAAAACAGCCTTATAAATTTCGTCCATTATTATCGGGAACTTAAAAGCATCACCATCAACATACTGACCTATTGCATCTATCAGCTTTTTATGATAGTTTTCCTCCTTAATAGCTGCTGGCAAATAATCAACATCACGGCGGTTGATGAATTTTGTCCCTCCCCCTGTCTTTTCATTGATTGTTGCGATGACAATATCCAGGACTCTGCCTCGAACCATTTTTGCCTTTTCACTTCCTGTAAGCAATAGCCCGATGTTAAGGAAAGAGCGGAAATCGAAAAGTCCGATTTGTGGAGTTTTGTTTGGGACATTAATGTCCTTAACATATCTCAACTTGAACTCTTTCAAATCATCACCTTTACACACAAAATATCCATTATGTTCCAATTCTTCCTTATGCTGCACAATATAACGAGAAATGGTACGAATATCAACCCCATAAAAATCCGCAACCATCTGTTTGGTCAACACAAGCCTACCTTGAAATTCCAAAGCAGGAACTTCAAGTGCTTGTTGTATTCTTGGCAAAGCGACTGAATTATTAAGAATATTTTGGCGGTCTATTGCCGATTTAGTCAATGTGATTTCTGTTTTCATAGATTCGACACTTAGTTATACACTGCGCCTTCATAACGGCAACTCCCCTCTAAATCAATACTGATTGTGGCTTTATTACAAAATCCGTTTATTACTTTGCAAAAGTAAAACATTTCACTGATTAAACCTCGAGAACTTGAATAAAAAACTAGCATTTTTCATTCATACAACTCACAAAACCAAAACGGAGTCAGCCTAGTACATGGCCTCCATTGAAAAGAGCGACAATTTCTCTGACAACACCAAAGAAAGGAAAAAAGGAGAAATATAAATCCTTAAGTTCAACATAAAAAAGCGTGGGGGCTTGACTACTGCCTGTTCGACTTCGAGGCCTTCCACAGCCTTACAGAAAAACAGACAGTGTAAACACCCACGTGGAAGTATATAAATCCGTAAAGTGTGCATGGAGGTATATCACCTCCTGCACACTACGGAGAGTATATACAACACTCCGTGGCGATTACTCCTACATTTGCTTTTGTTCTGTATTCGAATTGTGGAAGTTTCGAAGTCCAAAAACAAAGCGTAAGTAACGCCTTTAATTATGTTGCGTTCTATAAAAACACTCCTGCTTTACGACAAGAACGTGTCGCATAGTTGCAATGCAAAAACACAAAATCTTTCAAGACAACCCGTTTACATTCCCCATCTTTTGAATCTTTTTTGTAGTTTTGTAACCAAAGAAACGAATAGAAGTTTATGCAAACCACTGATATTCAAAACATATTAGCCGTATTAACACGTTCCATCGGCGAAACGCCCAAGGATATTTTACCTATAGCAGAATCAGGCTCGGCGAGGAAGTATTTTCGTATCATTACTGGCAACAAGAGCCTTATTGGCACCTATAGCAACAATGTTGAAGAAAATGAGGCTTTCCTCACTTTCAGCAAGCATTTCCATGACTTGGGGCTGAATGTGCCGGAGGTCTTTGCCGTAAACGAAGAGAGAACCTGTTATTTGCAAAGTGATTTTGGAGATGACAACCTTTTTGCGCATGTGCAGAAGGCATTGATAGCGAAGAGCGGCCCTTCGACGGGCTCAGGGACCTTAGCTTCATATAGCGAAAATGTCATCAACCTATACAAGAAAGCATTAAGTCACTTGGTGAAGCTGCAAGTGTTAGGGCATCAAGGTCTGGATTACAGCAAGGCCTACCCTACCGAGCGTTTCGACCGACAGGCCATCATAGATGATTTGAACTACTTCAAATACTATTTCGTCAAGCCGCATGAGGAAATCGACTTCAACGAAACGCGCTTGGGAAAGGACTTCGAAGCCTTCGCCGACTTCGTCAGCCAAGCGCCCTGCGACTTCTTTATGTACCGCGACTTCCAGTCGCGCAACATCATGGTCAAGGATGGCGAGCTGTATTTCATCGACTTCCAAGGCGGTCGCAAAGGTCCGCTCAACTACGATGTGGTCTCGCTGCTCTATCAAGTGAAGGCGCAAATTCCGCAAGCTATACGAGATGAATTGGTCAACTATTACAAGGCCGAACTATCGCAATACATGAGTCCAGAAGCCGTCAAATTCGACACCTACCAGCCTTATTTCGTCTATCTGAGGCTGATGCAAGTGCTCGGCGCCTACGGTTTCAGAGGACTCATCCAAAAGAAATCCCACTTCATCGATAGCATCCCATACGCCTTGAAAGAGTTGAGGATATGGAACGAGAAAAACCCGTTAAACGCTTACCCAGAACTCCAACACGTCCTCTCCCAACTCTCCACTCTCAACTATCCACTCCCAACTGACTCTCAACTCTCAACTCTCAACTCCAAACTCACCGTAACCATCAACAGTTTTTCGTTCCGAAAAGGCTATCCCAACGACTTCAGCGGCAACGGAGGCGGCTTCGTGTTCGACTGCCGCGCCCTACCCAACCCTGGCCGCGAACCCGAGTTCAAGACCAAGACCGGCCGCGACTGGGAGGTCATTGACTACCTCATGGCCAAACCGCCCGTCCATGTCTTCCTCGACCATGTGAAAGGCATCGTCGGACAAAGCGTCGACAACTACCGCGAACGGCATTTCAGCAACCTGATGGTGTCGTTTGGCTGCACGGGCGGACAGCATCGCTCCGTTTTCTTTGCCCAAACGATTTATGAATGGCTGAAGGCGACCTATCCCGATATTCACTTGAAACTGAACCACATCGAACGCAAAATCACGGAGGAAACTGGCTTATGAGTCCAAGAATCGAAACCACCGCAATGATTTTGGCCGCAGGCCTCGGCACGCGCCTCAAAGCCTTGACCCAAGATAAGCCTAAGGCATTGGTTCCGCTCAATGGCAAGCCTTTGCTGCAGCATTGCATCGAGAATTTGATTGCCAACGGATTCTATCATATCGTCATCAACGTGCATCATTTTGGCGAACAAATCATTGATTTTGTAACGCATAACAAGTTCGATGCTGTCATCCAGATTTCTGACGAACGCAACCAACTGATGGACACGGGCGGCGGCATCATACAAGCCTCTCCGCTTTTCAAGGATTCCAAATCCGTTTTGGTGCATAATGTCGACATTATCAGCGACGTGAACCTGGGCGAGATGAGCCAACAATTCCTTAATTCAGGGGATGATGCTTGGTTGATGACGCAAGATAGGGAGACCAACCGAAAACTGTTGTTTGATGATGACAATCAGCTTGTTGGGTGGATGAACAAAGCGGAACAAAAGTTCAAATGGGTTCACAACGAGTCGGCCCTTCGACGGGCTCAGGGACCTCAGTCCTACAATTATAATGAAATGGCCTTCAGCGGATTGCATTTGTTCCGTAGCGATTTGTTCGCCAGTTTTGAATGCAAACCTCAGAGTGTCATTGATTTATACCTCAATTTAGCAAAAAACAACCACATCATTTCCAAGCCGATACAACCCGACTACTGGTTCGATTTGGGCAAACCCGAGCAACTGATAGCTGCCGAAAACTACCTTAACACACATTGACATGAGCGAAAGCACCTTCATAGCCAGGTTGGCGAACCACATCCAAAGCCACTACGACCTCACGAAACAGGAACTGACCGTAGTTTTTCCCAACAAAAGAGCGGCATTTTATCTGCGCGACGAGCTGAAGAAAAACAGCATCAAAACCATTTGGTTACCCCAGATGCTTTCCATCCAAGAGGCCTTCACCCAATGGAGCGGAATCGCTCTTGCCGACAGCCTCGATCTGCTGTTTGAGCTCATCGACATCGACGCACAACTGCACAAAGAACAGAATAGCGACCTCAGCATTTTCGGTAGTCAAGCCGCACAAATGGCCAAGGACTTTGACGAAATCGACCAATACGGCATCGACGCCAAACATGTTTTCAACTATGTCCTGGACAACAAGAAGCTGGAAATCTGGAACTTCGACGATGAGAAAAGCAAGGAAAAAGAAAAGAAATATCTCCATTTCTTCCAGTCGCTTTACGACTATTACCTCCGACTCCGCGACAGGCTGACCGAGCAAGGCAAAGGTTATTATGGCATGATTACCAGACACTTGTCGGAATTACCCGAAAAAGATTTGATTGAAAAAATCGGGGAAAAACGCATTGTGTTCGCTGGCTTCAACGCCCTGACCACCACCGAAGAACACATCATCGACACCCTCGTCAAAAACGGCAAAGCTGAAATTCTTTTCGACTACGATGCCTACTACCTCAATGACCTCAACAACGAAGCAGGTTTCTTTGGTCGCCGCTACCAATCCAAACATCCCCATTGGCTCAAAGACGGCATTTCAGACGAACTTTGCACCGAAGAAAAGGACATTCACATTATCAGTGCAAGCGGTAATACCCTGCAAGCCAAAGCTATGCAAGCCAAGCTCCAAGAAAGCGACAACGTAAATCAGGCCGTTATCCTCGCCGACGAAAACCTGCTGATTCCCGTACTCAACGGCATTCCCGACACCTACCCGGACTTTAATGTCTCCATGGGTTATCCTTTAGCAAAGACACCTGTCAACCAATTGGTTAAGGAATATTTTTCTTTATGCAGGCGCAACCGGATTTCAAGAAAGATCATTGAAAACGAAGTCGAGCGCATCGCGGAAGGTTGGTATATCTGGCCTGTCTTTCACCTCATGGACCTCGAAATGGCCAAAATCATCTTTCCCAAAAAGGAACAAGAAACCTTCAGTCATTGGAAATATGAAGAGGTGCTTAACGGAAAATTCATTTTCGAGGACAAGGACATCGAAAGCCTGTCGCACTTGCCTAAGATTCAGGCATTTCTAAGGATTGTCCTTTCAAAAACGGACGACAAGTCGCTCATAGCCATCTTGGACAACATCACCAAAATGCTGTCTTTTGTCGCCAACACAATTCAAGAGAAAGGTGACGAAAAAGAGAGCGTTTTCCTTCTCAACCAAGTGAGTGAAATCGGGAAAATCATCAGCCGTTTGCAAGACATCATCGAGCGCAATTCAAAATACGTCAACGACTTGCAGAGCATTGAGACACTTTATCGCCTACTTTCTTCCGGTGCAAGCCTGAGACTCAACAGCAGCGGCACCCAAGGTCTGCAAATCATGGGTCTGTTGGAAACCCGTTGCCTCGACTTTGAGTGTCTGCACCTGCTCAGCGTCAACGAAGGCATTTTGCCGCCCGACAAGTCGCGAGGCAGCTTCATTCCCCAATACATCCGTCGCGAATGTGGCTTGCCTGGCTATGCCGAGAGTCAAGCGGTAGTGGCTTATCATTTCTATCGCCTGCTGCAAAGTGGGAAGAAGATTTTCCTGTACTTCAACGACTTGGGTGAGACCTTTGGAGGTGAGGCCAGCCGATTCATCCTGCAAATCAAACATGAATTAGCCCAAAACGCCAACATCCACGTCACGGAAGAAACGTTCAGTTGTGCGTCGCAACCTTCTCTTGAAGTGAAAGCCCTGCACGCACAAAAATCCAGAGAGACTTTAGACAAGCTTCACTTCCTCACCGAAGAAAAAGGGCTCTCTCCTTCGTCCTTGTCGACCTACCTCAACTGCCCGCTGAAATACTTTTTACGCTATATCGCTGAAATCAAAGACAATAGCGTTGAGGAAGACACAGGCACCAACATCATTGGCACCATTATCCACGACACACTGCAGTTTTTGTTTGATGACTATCTCCCCGTCGACGGCAAACTGCAAGTCATTGACAAGACGTTGTTTGACGAAAAAATCAAGCCACTTTGGGAACAAAAACTGGCTCAGTCCATCGCCCAAAACACACCCAATGGCTTCCCCGACGTGGGCTTCAACTACCTGAACCATGTCAACATTGAGCAACAACTGAAAAACTACTTGAATTACACCTCCAAACAATTAGAAAACAGCAGTTTATCCATCCTAAAAACCGAAGGCGACCTACGTACCCAACTCCAAACCGACCACGGCGATTTCGCCTTCTATGGCCGAGCCGACCGCATCGACCAGTTTGACGGCCTCATCCGCGTCATCGACTACAAGACCGGTCATGTCGACAACTCCGACCTCCGAGTGCCCGTGCGTCATCGCGGCGAGAGCGACTTGGACTATCTGCGGCAAATACCCGACAAGGCCTTGCAGCTACTCTTGTACAAATACATGTACCTCAAGGAAAACGGCACGCTTTCTCCCGACCAGGTGGCCGGCGCCATCCATGGACTGAAATATGCGAACGACATCGAATTCGGCCTGTATCGCGCCACAATCAAGAAAGACGACGCCGATGCTGATGCCAACTTCTTGGGAGACAGTACATTCATTAACGACATGGAAGCCATGCTCGAAGCGGTGGTTTCAGAAATGCTTGATCCAGAAATCCCATTCGAACAAACTGAGGACGACAAGAAATGCGGGTATTGCGAGTTTAAATTGATTTGTAAAAGATAATTTTTGTCAAATAAAAGACGACGGCACGCACCTATCTCAAAAAAAATAGTATCTTTGCAAGGTTTAAATCGAATAGTTTTCAAAATCACTTATTACAAAATTAAAATTAATCATTATGAACAAACTCAAGTTAGCATTAGGCGTAATTATCGCCTTCACACTGTGTCTAATGGTCTCTTGCAACAAGGAGAAGACTACGGGACAAATCAAGGGTACCGTCACAGATGCCAGCACCTACCAAGCTATCCAAGGAGTCAGCATCACCATCAACCCGACCGGTATGTCGGCAGTAACCAACAGCGATGGCAGCTACGAATTCGCTGACCTCGAAGCAGGGCAATACACCTTAAAAGCCGAGAAACAGGGCTACGAGAGCACCACCAGAAACATCGAGGTCACGGCGGGTAAAGTCATAACATGTGACCTGCAACTTCAGCTCGGCAACGGCGGTGGCAATGACGACAACACGGTGGTCGTTAGCAATGGCCTGTTCTGCTATTTCGACTTCGAAAACGAAGAACTTGCGGACTGGACCGGCAATTTCACGGGCATCAACAACGGAACGACTGCATCGACCGATACCCCAAGTGGCAATGGCCAATCCAGACAATTTAATGGCGAGTCTTTTATCGAGATTCAGGACAATTTCCTCCCAGCCGGCAACTCATTCTCAACAAACATCTGGTTCAAAACAGGTCATACCGATTGTCCCTTTATTGGGTCCGACAATTACGGCGGAGGCAACAAAGCATCAGCAATATGGATCATGGAAAGTTCCAAACTCAGGTATGCCCCCTATAATAGCTACAACAGTTGGACAACCGAAGGAACGATTTCCGAATATCTTGACAATCAGTGGCACATGTTGACCTTGACTTATGACGGTGAAACTCCCTTATTCTATGTTGACGGAGTTCTATTCGAGACATATTCAGGTAGCAATGGTACCCGTATGTCATGGGGCAATATCACCAAGAGTTACATCGGTTCCGATGAAACAGCCAACCACCAATGGTATTTCCAAGGCAAACTCGACAATTTCCGTTCTTACAGCCGCGCATTGACCGTATCTGAAATTCAGACGCTGTATCAAGCAAAACAATAATGCCTTCATCAATTATTTAAAAACGGATTACTATGAAAAAGGCTTTCAGAATTATTATGATGTTAGCTTTGGTGGCTATCCTCAGCGCCTGTGGCAACGGCAACAACAATGCCCCTTCTGACAACAATCAAGGAAGTGCCTCAATCATTGGCAAATGGAAAGGGGTGAGAATGACCGAAAATGGAGTATTTGACGAAGGTGGGACAGAGTATTTGCAAGAATTCTCCTGGGAGTTCAATGAAGATGGCACCACGCAAGGGTTTGTTGACGATGTTGAGTTTGGCAAGCCTGCCCCCTATATACTTGAAGGTGACCAACTAACAATTAAGGGCGGAGGCATGACGGCTTCGTCAATATACACCGTCACTACCCTGACAAAAAAGAAACTAGTACTAGAACAGGTAATAGGTGGAGACACCCAAACCGAGGAGTTTGAGCGAGTGAAATAACCGTTCCCTACAACTTGGAAGAGGATGGCTGCAATTCGCGGCCATCCTCTTTTTGTGGTATAATAGACAAAAATGGTTGGTGAGATATAATGTAAATCACTGACAATAAGACGCATAAAAGCAATAAAAAGCAGTTAGATGAAAACGTTTTCATCTAATTGCTTTTTTTATGCCAAAAACTA
>JAEEGH010010282.1_pt1 | contig 21541 bp, 19 predicted proteins | sample 9134181 | NCBI WGS metagenome assembly JAEEGH01 (sample SAMN16246544, study PRJNA631951) | gut metagenome | biome: gut microbiome; feature: rumen; material: DP-attached | host: Bos | place: Iran: Karaj | collected 2018-10
CTGTATTATTAAGTCAAAATAGTTTAGACAATCCCTTTGTCGCCTCTGCATGGATCCATGCGGCGGCGAAATATTTTTTGCCAGTTTGATAAATTTTCGTATCTTTGCAATTTGAAACATATATGGAAATGAGCCATGACATACTTGAATCGATTCCACAAGGAAGTGACGGAGCGCAAGAGGCGGAAAATAGCCGCATCGCAGCGCTCTCCGATGAGCTCTGCCGCCTTTGCAGAGTATATGAAGCGCAATCTGGAGCTGGCCAAAGCGATGTAAATAGTCGGGAAGCAGAACAACGGGCTGCTGAACAACTGGCGAAATCCAATGGCTATTGGATTCCAATGATGGATGTTTTCCGCCTAGGAGTTCCTGGCCCAAGTGGCCATGAAAATGACACTTTTGTTGCAGAAAACTGCATCTTCAAAGTAAACAACTTACTCAATAATAATGGCAGCATTGTGGCTCTGCTTCAGAAGATATTGCTGCATAATGCCTTATTCCCCGACACAGCGTACTCGTTCTATGGATTTGCCGGTTTCGACGGCCGCACTGTACAACCAGTTTTATGTCAACCCAGAGTTGCCGATGCCCGTCCAGCCAGTCAGGTGATGATAGACACATATATGTCAGCCCTCGGTTTTGAGAAATCATCAGATGTTGGGCGGTTTTCCAATGGCGAGTATGAGGCATGGGATCTACTTCCCCGCAATGTGCTTGTAGATATAGAGGGAGACATCTTTATTGTCGATGCCGAGATAATTCGGTTGTAATTATACTACATAAATAAAAGAGACGCTGTCCATAGCCTGCTGTATTATTAAGTCAAAATAGTTTAGACAATCCCTTTGTCGCCTCTGCATGGTCCATGCGGAGGCGAAATAATTTTGCCAGTTCACAAAAAATCGTTGTGTCCTACGATAATAAAACCGCTATGGCATGTTACGATGCATGCAGGCCCAGAAAAAACTGTAGCCAACATAAAAGAATAAACCAATATAATGATTATTGTGAATTAAAAATCAGCCTCTTTATCAACTGATTCTACATAAACACAATATGACGCTAACAATTTAATGAATGCTTGAATTGCACTATACTCGGCTTGATAGCAGTTATTCTCTTCTTGTATCTGTTTGGTATATTCATCATATTTCTTTTTCTTATCTGCTGCCCGCTCTTTTGTCAGAGAATTTACCCTTTGCCAATGCAAAATATTTGGGTGACCATCCGACTTGGCCTCTCCACGAATGGTTTGACGATTAGTTTCATACGGATTTACCGTGTATCGATAGCGACCCTCCTTGAATTCTAATTTAACATGACACCTTACGGTACTTCTATCTCGTTCCCATGTTGCTACATTCACATTCACACGTTGCCTTCCAGAGGATACATTTACGTCATAATCGAAAGCAAAGTCTTTTTCATTCTGTACAAGGCGTACATCATAAATATCTTCTTTATCAATGATTTCAAAAAACCGTTCTGCCAATTTTTTCTGCTCTTCTTTCGAGTAATTGGTTTCTACTACTGCCTGGTATACAATCTCACCTTTATCATCAGTTTGGAAAAGGCATTTACCCATTGGACCATTTGTATCGTATGCACGAAATGGAGCTGCAAATGGATTGGACGATTGACTCATTCCGATATTCGTACTACAAATAAACATTAAAAGCAGGACTATTCGTGTTGAATGTTTCATAAATAAACTGTTATGTTTGTACAAATGACAATATATGTTCGTTTTGAACAAGTTTTTATTCGGCGACGAATTGGGCGAGCCAGTCGTTGTCGGTCGAGGGGGCGTCGTTCCAGTCGGTGGTGTCGATGGTGACTTCGAGGAGCTTGGCGGGACCCTCGCAGAAGAGCTCCACGCTGTCGGCCACGGCGGGCACCAGGCAGCATTCGCCAACATGCAGGGGCACTATGGTCTCCATGCTCTTCACCGCCGCCAGGCCGTCGACACAGAGGTAAAGCACGAAGGTGTCGGTGTCCTCGAGGTTCTTGCGCATCGGCGTGTCGAAGGGGATGAGGCGTGTGGTGAAGTAGGGGCAGGAGGCTATGGTGGTGGTCTCGTTGAGGCGCGCCTGGTAGCGGGTGTTGGCGTGTGCGGGTCCTCCCGCAGAGGATGATATGCCGCTGAAGTCGATGGCGTCCATGGCTTCGGCGGTGTGCAGCTGGCGCTTGCGGCCGTCCTTGTCTACGCGGTCGTAGTCGTAGATGCGGTAGGTGCAGTCGGAGGTCTGCTGTATCTCGGCGACCATGAGGCCTTTGCCGAGGGCGTGTACACGGCCCGCGGGGATGAAGTAGACATCGCCGGGGGCGGGCTGTTCGGCATGCAGCAGGTCGGTGAGGTGACCGCTGGCGAGGGCTGCGGTGTACTCCTCGGGTGTGGTGTCGCGGCGGAAGCCGCTGATGAGCGTGGAGCCGGCGTCGGCCTGCATCACGTACCACATCTCGGTCTTGCCGCGCGGCATTCCGCGACGCTGTGCCAGCTCGTCGTCGGGGTGCACCTGTATGCTGAGGTCGCGTGCGGCGTCGATGAGCTTCACCAGCAGGGGGAACTCGGTGCCATAGCGGTTGAAGACCTTGTCGCCCACCAGGTCGCCCATGTATATCTCAATGGCTTCGTTGAGGGTGTTCTCGGCGAGGAAGCCGTTGGCGATGACGCTCTCGTGGCCTTCGACCGACGAGAGGGCCCACAGCTCGCCGCAGTTGGGCAGCGGGTCGTAGTTGAAGCCATAGTCTTTCAGGCGGTTGCCGCCCCAGATGACATTCTTGTAGAGGGGCAGGAACTTAAAGGGGTAGAGAGCAGACTGCATCAATAGCTGCGTGTTGTGTGGCCGTTGGTTTTGTTGCTGCCTTTGACCTTGATGTTAGACTTGATGGTGGTGCCTTTGTTGGTCTGTTTGCGGCCATACATGTTGTCGTCGCTCTTGCAGCCCACAGCCAGCATGCTTGCCGACACGACGAGGGCGGCGAGCAGCAGCGGCATTGCTTTTTTCAATATTCTTTTCATCATTATATATTTGGTTTTCAGTAACAATAACCTCGCACAACTCTTTTCTCACCCTGCAAATTTACACATGTTTTGCATACACAGGAAAAAAAAGTGCTTTTCTCCGTTGAGGACGCCATGACCCGTGACGGTCAAAAAACAGAAAAAATGTCAAATAGTCACCTCTTCAAAGTAAAGTCCATTTCAGGGAAAAAGCAGGAAAAGTCGTGAACACAAAATGTTGACATATAAATTACTGCGCATGCCGAACACTCCAAAACCACGGTAACTGCGCACTTTCTCCGTATCCTCTCCGTATCACCTCCGTATCATCTCCGTATCATCTCCGTATCACCTCCGTGCAGCCCCGTGGATGATTCGGAGAGGATATATTGCCATATCGTAGGCGGTGTGGACCTGACGCCAAGCAGGCGATGACAACCGCCGGGGAATGCGTTTTCGGGGCAGTGCGGCAACAATTATTTTTTTTGGCGCTTGTCTTTTTTTTGTATATTTGCAGTTTACCGATTGAACGGAAACGGTAGATAATATTTTTTAAATCAGAAATATAATAAATACGTGAATATGAAAAAAGAGATAAAATTCAGTCTGGTGTACCGCGATATGTGGCAGAGCAGCGGCAAATACCAGCCGCGAGTGGACCAGCTGGTGAAGATCGCCCCGGTGATTGTGGCCATGGGCTGCTTCGACCGCATCGAGACCAACGGCGGCGCCTTCGAGCAGGTGAACCTGATGTACGGCGAGAACCCCAACAAGGCCGTGCGTGCCTGGACCAAGGAGTTCAACAAGGCCGGCATCCAGACCCACATGCTGGAGCGTGCCCTGAACGGCCTGCGTATGTACGGCGTGCCGAAGGATGTGCGCCAGTTGATGTGCAAGGTGAAGAAGGCCCAGGGCGTGGACATCATGCGCTCGTTCTGCGGACTGAACGACCCGCGCAATCTCGAGCTCAGCGTGAAATACGCCAAGGAGGCCGGCATGATAAGCCAGGCCGCCCTGAGCATCACCCACTCGCCCGTCCACACGGTGGAGTACTACATGGGCATTGTCGACAAGCTGGTTGAGTTCGGCGCCGACGAGATAGCGCTGAAGGACATGGCCGGCGTCGGCCGTCCCGCCACGCTGGGCCGTCTGGTGAAAGAGATTAAGACCAAATACCCGCATATCGTGGTGCAGTACCACGGCCACACAGGCCCCGGCCTGTCGATGGCAAGCACCCTGATGGTTGCCGAGGCTGGCGCCGATGTTATCGACTGCGCTATGGAGCCCCTGTCGTGGGGCATGGTGCACCCCGATGTCATCTCGGTGCAGGCTATGCTGAAGGACGCTGGCTTCCAGGTGAAGGACATCAACATGGACGCCTACATGGAGGCCCGCAAGCTGACGCAGGAGTTCATCGACGACTTCCTGGGCCTCTACATCAACCCCGCCAACCGCATCAGCAGCTCGCTGCTGGTGGGCTGCGGCCTGCCCGGCGGCATGATGGGCTCGATGATGACCGACCTGCGCGGCGTGCACGGCGCCATCAACATGGCCCTGAAGAAGAACGGCAAGCCCGAGGTGAGCTTCGAGGAGCTCACAGTGCAACTGTTCCAAGAGGTTGAACATATCTGGCCAATGCTGGGCTATCCCCCGCTGGTGACCCCCTTCAGCCAGTACACAAAGAATATCGCTGTGATGAACCTGCTGGCTATGGCGCAGGGCAAGCCCCGCTTCAGCCAGATCGACAAAGACTCGTGGAGCATGATCCTCGGTCGCGCCGGCAAGCTGCCCGGCCCGCTGGCCCCCGAAATCGTGGAGCTGGCCAAGGCACAAGGCATGGAGTTCTACACCGGCGTTCCTCAGGATGCCTATCCCGACGCACTGCCCGAGTACATCAAGGAGATGGAACAGAATGGCTGGGAACGCGGCGAGGACGACGAAGAACTATTCGAGCTGGCCATGCACGACCGCCAGTACCGCGACTACAAGAGCGGCATCGCCAAGGAGCGCTTCAACAAAGAAGTGGCCCAGCTGCGTGCCGAGAAGGACGCCCCCAAGGCTCCCGCCACGGCTGAGAGCATCGCCCTCAACTATATCACCCCCAAGCACCCCAACGCCACGCCGATAGTGGCCACCGCCACGGGCCGCCTGCTGTGGGAGGTGCGCTTCGACGACAAGAGCACCGCTCCCGCCCCCGGCACCGAGGTGAAGGAAGGCGCCGCGCTGGCCAACATCGAGGCAAGCTACTCGATAGTGCCCGTTACTGCCCTCAAGGGCGGCAAGATCGTCGACACCTGCATCCCGCAGGGCAAGATGGTTAAGAAAGGAGACGTGATAGGCTGGGTGGAATAACGACCTGCGATGGGACTAAAGGACTGGTTTAGTAAGCTCTGCAAACGAGACAAGCCGACGACAGAGGAGGAAAAGCCTGTGGCGAAATACCTGATAGCGGGACTGGGCAACGTGGGCGCCGAATATGAAGGCACGCGTCACAACGCGGGCTTCATGGTGGTCGACGCCTTGGCCAAGGAGGCCGACGCCAAGTGGAGCCTCGAGCGCCACGCCTACCGCACCGAGGTGCGCCACAAAGGCCGTGTGCTGGTGCTGATAAAACCTACTACCTACATGAACCTCAGCGGCAAGGCCGTGCGCCACTGGCTGCAGGCCGAGAAAGTGGAGCTGGCGAACCTGATGGTGGTGGTCGACGACCTGGCCCTAGACCCAGGCGTGATACGCATCAAGAAGCAGGGTGCCGCCGGAGGCCACAACGGCTTGGCCGACATCGAGGCCTGCCTCGGCACACAGAGCTACAACCGCCTGCGGGTGGGTGTGGGTCAGGAGTTTGGCCGCGGTCAACAGGTGGACTACGTCCTCGGCCGTTTCACCGACGAGCAGGCGGCAGCACTGGAACCAGCCTTAAAGACAGCCTGCGACGCCGTGCGATGCTTCGTGACGCAAGGCATCGACCGCACCATGAACCTCTACAACAAGAAAGGCAACGCGCACCAAGCAGAACAATGAATCTGGCTATCGACATAGGTAACACGGCAGTGAAATGGGCTGCCTTCGACGGGGACACGCTCGTCGAGACGGGCTACGGCATGCCCGAACTGGGCAAAGCCAACCGTGTGCTGGCCTGCGCCAGCGGCAATGCCAAGTGCGATGTGCCGACGCTGAATTCAGACACCCCACTGCCTATAAAGCTCGACTACAAGACCCCTGCCACCCTTGGTGCCGACCGCATTGCCGACGCCTGTGGCGCATGGGCGCTGCACAGGGGCGAAGCAAGCCTTGTGATAGACGCAGGTACCTGCATCACCGTCGACTTTCTCGACGCAAGCGGCGTATACCATGGCGGCGCCATCATGCCCGGCCTCAAGATGAGCTTGCAGGCGCTGAATACCTTCACGGCCAAGCTGCCGCTTGTGGATATCGACAACGTGAAGCGTGCCCCCGTGCTGGGCCGCTCGACCGAAGACAGCATACTGGCAGGAACACTGGGTGCCACGATGCTGGCGCTGGCGGGCTACGTGGCCCTCTACCGCGAGAAGGCGCCAGGGCTGCACGTGCTGCTCACCGGAGGCGACTCGCAACGCCTAGTCGACGCAGGAGCCACGGGCTGGGAGATGGTGCCGCACCTGACCCTCACGGGACTAAACGAGATAATGAACTACGACAAATGAAGAAAACACTCATAATAGGATTGATGGGTATTATGTGTCTCATTGGAAGCACTACGGCCCAGAATAGTTTCAACCTGCCCTACTCGCAGTTCGGCATAGGCAGCAGCGACATACCCTACAACATGCCTATGGCTGTACGCACTGGCGGCACCATATACACCCGTTCGGGCAACAACTACATCAACCCCTTCAACCCTGCCTCGTATGGCGGCATAGAGAAAGAGAGCTTTGTGTTCGACATGGGCTTCAACATACAGCTTAACACCCAACGCACAGGCGACAACAGCCTCTACGATGCCAACGGCAATGTAGGCTACCTGGCCATAGGCCTGCCCGTGACACGGTGGTGGAAGCTGGCGGGAGGCCTGATGCCATATAGCTCGGTGAGCTACAATTCGGTGACGCAGCAGCAAGACACCAACACCTACGGCACCATGAACACGCGCTATCAAGGCCAAGGCGGCGTAAGCCAGATATTCCTGGGTTCGGCCTTCAACATACCGGCATGGAAGGGCGCACAGATACAGGCTGGCTTCAACGTGAACTACCTCACGGGCCGCATACAACGCACCATATCCTACGAGTTTGCCGACAACACGGTGACCCATTGGGTAAACTCGCGCCGACTGAAGGAGACCAGGCTGAACAACGTGCTCTTTGACTTCGGCTTGCAGATGCGCCAGGCTGTTGGTGAGAACTATACCCTTGCACTAGGCTTAACCTACAAGCCTTACCAAGATATGAAGACTGCCGACAACGCACTGATATACACCTACGAGTCGAGCTCCGAGCAACTGATAGACACTATCTTCCCCGCCCAGGGCGAGGATGTGGACTTCGACAGCCGCCTTGAGCAGCCGCACACCTTCGGCATCGGCCTAAGCATTGAACGCAACAAGCGCTGGCAGGTGGCCTTCGACGCCACATTCTCGAAATGGCACGGCCTGCGCTACACTGAAGACGAAGGACACAACATCTTCGGCCACTCGTCGCTGGGCAACGGAGCCTATAGCCGCTATGCCATGGGCTTCGAACGCTTAGGCGACATGGACGCTTCGACCTACTGGGGCCGCATTAGCTGGAGCCTCGGCGCCCATGCCGAGCGAGGCTCGATGTATCTTTCGCTTGCCGACGGCGAACACCAGCTCAATGCCTGGGGCCTTGGCGCCGGCATGAGCCTGCCAATGCGCAAGGGACGTTCACTACTGACGATAAGCGTAGGCTACGACAACTACGGCAGCAGCGATGTGCTTATGCGCGAGAGCGTCACCTTCGGCATCGCCGTGAGCAGCTGCGAACGCTGGTTCGTGAAACGCAAGTACAACTAAGCAATAAAATGCCTGCACAAGGTACTAAATATGAAAAGAAAACAAACAAAAACCGCATAACAATGAAGACAATCAAAAAATTGACTATGGGAGCCCTGCTGATGGCGGCAGTAATGCCTGCCACGGCACAGATTGAGAAGTGGGGCTGCAACGAAGAGGCGGCTCAGAACCCCCAAAAGATGATGGAGGCTGTGTCGCTCTATCAGGAGAACGTCAAACAGTACAAGGCTAGCAAGGACACGCGCTACCTCGAAGAGGCATATCCGCAATGGAAGACCATCGTGAGCAACTGCCCCCGCCAGAGCAAGAACCTCTACCTCAACGGTGCCAATATCATGAAGGTGAAGATAGCCAAGGCTGCTACCACTGAGGAGCGCGACGCTCTGATAGATGAGCTGATGGCCATGTACGACACCCGCATAGCCCAGTACGGCGAGGCTGCCAAGTACACCGCCAAGAAAGCCAACGAGATTGAAGAGATACTGAAGGAGGAAGGTCTGGAGCGCTACTACCAGCTCTACAGCGAGGCTGTGAGGATTGGCGGCGACGACCTCGAGGCTGCCTACCTGGTGAAATACATGGAAGCTACCATTAACTACGTGCGTGCCGGCAAGGCCGAGCCCACGCTGGTGGTCGACAACTACGACATCGCCAGCGACCTGCTGGAGGGCGAATTGCAGAAGAATGCCGCCGACAGCGCCAAGGCTGCCACCATCCGCGGCTACATCGCCGGTGTCGAATCGGCCTTCTCGCCCTATGCCAGCTGCGACCAGCTGGTGGAGATCTACGGCAAGAAGTTCGAGGCCGACCCCGAGAACGTGGAACTGCTGAAGAAGATTACGGGCATCATGACACGTAAGCGCTGCACCGACCAGGAGCTCTTCTTCCGTGCCACCGAGAACCTCTACCGTCTGGAGCCCAGCCCCACCACGGCAATGCGTATGGGTGCCATGTGCCTGCAGAAGAAACAATTCTCGGATGCCATCAGCTACCTGAACGATGCTGTGAAGGGCGTGGCCGACAAAGATAAATACACCGCCTACCTGTACCTTGGCCATGCCTACAACGGTGCCAAGAACTACAGTGCAGCCCGCTCGGCTTACAACAACGCTGCAGCAGCCGACGTAACCAAAGGCGAACCCTATATCTTCATCGCCCAGCTTTACGCCTCCAGCACCTCTTCGGCCAAGGAGGATAACATCGGAGGCCGCAGCGTGTACTGGGCAGCCGTCGACGCCCTAAACCGCGCCAAGAGTGTGGAGCCCACGGAAGAGAACATTGAGAACTGCAACAAATACATTAGCACCTACGCTGCCCACTACCCCAACCAAGGCGACGCCTTCATGGCTGGCCTTGAAAACGGCAAGTCGTACACGGTGCCTGGTTGGATAGGAGTATCCACCACGGTTAGAACACGATAGGCGAGTGAGACATATCGCTAACTACAAGTCGTCAAGAGCGGGCAAAAGGCTTCCGCTCTTGGCGGCTTGTCTGTTTATGTCGGCATTGCTACCCTCGTGCCATAGCGACAATAACGTCATGTCTGAGGACCATCGGGACATGGCCACGCAGGAAGTGCGCAATGCCCAAGTGCGCCGCAGCGAATACGGCAAGCTGCAACTTGAGCTCGACGCTCCTATCATACAAAAATATGAAAAGCCTAAGGCGAAAACGCTTTATAAAAGCAACCACGGACAGCGTGTACAACTGCGACTCTATGGCGACGACCATAATGTCAGATCGATAATAGAGGCGTCGTATGCCATATCGTTTGACGACCTCGATATCATGGAGGCACATGACAGCGTGGTGGTAATAGACTTCTCCAACGGAGACACTATCTATCTGGAAGACCTGATATGGAACTCCAACGAAGACCGCATCTATTCCGACCACCCCGTAAGGGCCAAGAACGGCAAACGCATAACTGAAGGCGATGGCTTCGTGAGTGACCAGCGCATGGAGAACATCCAGATTATACACCAACGTGGCATAATTGAATTTGAAGAATAGAGCCTATGCAATTCACAGCAAAAGAACTCGCCCACATAGTCAAGGGTACAGTGGAAGGCGACGAAAACACCCGAGTGTGGAAACCCTGCAAGATAGAAGAAGGGTGTGAGGGTGGCATTACCTTTCTGGGCAATCCCAAATACACACACTACATCTACGAGCAGCAGTCGTCTATCGTTATTGTGCGTAAAGACTTTGTCCCGGAGAAGCCCGTTGGGTCGACCCTGATACGCGTAGACAACCCCTATATGGCCGTGGCCATGCTGCTACACGCCTTCAACGAGAGGACCAAGCCCCCAAAAGGGCGTTCATGGCGCAGCAAGGTGGGACGTGGCACGAAGGTGGGCAAGAAATGCTACATAGGCCACTATGCCGTTATTGGTCGCCATTGCCGCATCGGCGACAATGTGATGATATACCCCAATGCCTGCATCGGCGACAACTGCACAATAGGCGACGGCACCACCATCTATGCCGGGGCAAAGATATACGAAGGTTGCGAGATTGGCCGCAACTGCATCCTGCATGCAGGCTGTGTGATTGGAGCCGACGGCTTCGGCTTCGCACCTGCAGGAGACGGCACATGGAACAAGATAGACCAGATTGGCAACGTGGTGCTTGAGGACAATGTGGAAGTGGGTGCCAACACCTGCATCGACCGAGCCACCATGGGTTCGACCAGACTGCATCAAGGTGTAAAGGTGGATAACCTATGCCAATTGGCCCACAACGTCGTTGTAGGTCGTAATACCGCCATGGCTTCACAAGTAGGTATAGCCGGAAGCTGCAAAGTTGGCGAGGAGTGTATCATTGCCGGTCAAGCTGGCCTGGTAGGACACATCACCGTGGGCGACCACGTGACCATTGGGGCCCAGAGCGGAGTGACCCACTCGATTCCCGACAATTCCACAATCTTCGGCAGTCCAGCCATGGATGCATCGAAACGTCGCAAGATAGAAGTGCTGGTCAAAAATATTGAGAGTCTGGCCAAACGCATAGACAAACTGGAACGTAAATGAAAGGTCGGTCAGTACTTCTGTTCTTTTCTCTGGTGATGGCTGCGCTGATGATTATCAGCGAGCTGTTCCCACAAAGTGGCATTAGCCTTGGTAGCATTTACCTGAGGTTTACCTCATTGCACTCACTGGTAGAAAATCGCAAGGTCAACGAGGCAGAACCACCCCCGGTCGACACCGTGGAGATGCATAAAATGCAACTCACCGATTCTATTGCCTATTACAAGCATCTGGTTGACAGCAGCGACCTACGATTTTGGCTTCCCTCGCCCCAGTATTTTGACAGTTTCTGGCAAGCCGTTGAGAATGCCCGCGAACAAGGTCGCACAGTGCGAATACTACACTATGGCGATTCACAGGTTGAGATGGACCACATCTCGTCACGCCTCAGGGCCTATATGCAAAACCAATTCGGCGGTGGCGGACCTGGCATGCTGCCATTCCAGACCACTACCCCAACGTTTTTCATCCGCCAAAGCAACAATGGTGACTTAACCCATCTAGCCTCTTTCGGCGATAGCTTGGCTGTGCGCAGTCGAGGCGATTACGGGCCGATGATGCAGAGTTTCCGTCTTGGCGACGAGGAAGCCACGGTGACAATAAAAGCTTCCACAAACAGCCACGTGGATAAGCGCGTGAAACAATTCTCCCGCGTAAAACTGATATCCAACAACCGTAGTCCCCTAAACATCAGTTTCACTGACCTGAAAAACAAAAAGGTGGGTTCCACCAGCACTTCTGCTACCAATGGCATAACTGCAGTAGACTTTCAAACCGACAGTGCATTCACCACGGCATTCCGTATGCAAGTAAGAGGCAACTCCGACCTTTACTGCCTACTCGTTGACGACAGTTGTGGTGTCGCTGTGGACAACATCCCCATGCGTGGATGCTCCGGCCAGCAGTTCACCCTGGTAAAAGAATCCCTACTGACTTCGGCCTACAGCCAGATGGATATAGAACTGATAATAATGCAATTCGGCGGCAACTCGGTTCCCTATCTTAAAACATCGGAAGCAATATCGACCTACTGCACCTCTATCGGAAGACAGATAGACCACCTGCACGCCTGTTGCCCAAAGGCCAAGATTCTATTTGTAGGCCCCTCGGACATGAGTCACAGAGTAAAAGGCGAGTTACAGACCTACAACATCATTCCCGAACTAATCGACAGTCTAGCCGCCACAGCCGTGCGTCACAACGCAGCCTACTGGAGCATCTACCACGCCATGGGCGGATGGAATTCAATGCCACAATGGTCACGGCAGGGGTTGGCCGGCAAAGACTATATCCACTTCTCGCAGAAGGGTGCCGACCAGATGGGCGACATGATGTCTCAGGCTTTCGACAACAGCCATGTACTCTACCAACTTGAGCAACGCTGGGAAGCACAGAAACCCAAGCACGTGCCACCCACCAAGAAAGCCAAGAAAACAAAGAGTGGCAAACGAAAGAAAGGAGGCAGGAGATGAGGGCAAGCCTAATATTACTGCTTTCCTGTTTTGTATCTGTGGCAACAGCGCAGATACCACCGATCGATTTACCACAGTACAAGTTCGTGAACTATCGTTCCAACACTCTGCATTACGATACTGCGTCCAAACCAATGAACCGCTTTTTCGGCAAGTGGCAACGAATTGTCGACACTCGCCAAGGCAACCTCAGCATAGTCCATATCGGCGGTTCCCATGTTCAGGCAGGTACACTCACCAACACCGTACGTTGCAACTTGCTTTGTACATATCCCTCCCTCGTCGGACCCCGAGGAATGCTCTTCCCCTATTCGGCAGCCGCCAAGTGCAACAACCCTTCAGACTATCGCGTGCGCTGCCCTCAAAAGATGACGCTGACCCGTAACGTATACAAGGACCACACCTACCCTCTCGGCATCTGCGGCATCGCTGTCACAGCCTCCGACATACTGTCAGAGATATTTATCCAGATGAACGAACCCAAGGTAAGCTACTCCACCTGCCGTATCGTCTTGCTTGGCCATAGCGAGGATGGCGTGGTGCCACGTCTGCGCATTGACGGAGCCGAATACTACCCTTCTTATATCGACAACAACACAGACCGCTATCTTTTCAACCTCAAAACAGATGTCGATTCCTTCACCATCGTTTTGCCGTGCCGTGAAGGCCAGCAGTTCACCGTCAGCGGCGTTTATCTCGACAATAACCGTTCGGGCTTCATCTACCACTCCATCGGTGTCAACGGAGCTTCCGTGCCCGACTATCTGCGCTGCAAGAACTTCGTGCGCGACCTCCGCCTTATGCATCCCGATGTTGTGATATTCGGCATAGGCATCAACGATGCTGTGCCGGCAAACTTCGACACCGCAGCCTTCCGACAGAACTACCTTCGCCTTGTCGACTCTGTGCGGGCTGTAAATCCAGACTGTGCTTTCATATTCATCACCAACAACGACAGCTACATCAAGGTCAGCCGACGACGCTACAACGTCAACCCCAACGGCCGTCTGGCACGCGAGGTGTTCTATCGACTGGCCAAAGACACCGACGGCGCTGTATGGGATCAATTCGAGGTGATGGGAGGCCTGCGCTCCATGGACCAGTGGCGACTGGCAGGTTTGGCGCAGGACGACCGCGTCCACTTCACCACTGCAGGCTACCAACTCGTTGGCAACCTTTTCAGCAAAGCACTCTTCGACGCCTACATCAAATACACTGAGCGGCAGTAGATGAACGATTTGCTGACATACATCGCACAGCTATTCAGCTTCGACAGTACCCATCCTCTACTGTTCACCCAGATTCACTTCTGGGCCTTCTTTCTCTTTGTCTATATCTTCTTCTCTTTTATTGCCACAGGTCGCACACTGACACGTCACCGCCGCATCTGCCGCAACGGTTACCTCTTTGCCGTCAGCTTGCTGTTCTACTACAAGACCTCGGGCCTCTTTGTCCTGCTGCTCGTCTTCTCTACATTGTTAGGATGGATTTTAGGCATCCGCATGGACCATTCACCCTCACAGCCCCATCGGAAGATTCTGGCAGGCATCGGCGTTGCAGTCAACCTATTGGTGTTATGCTACTTCAAGTATGCCTACTTCTTCACCGATATCTACAACGCCACCTTCGGTACCGACGTGCATGTCGTCAACCATTTGGCACGATGGGGCAACGCCACCTTCCAGACCGACCGCTTCGATGCTTCAATCATACTACTGCCTGTAGGCATCTCCTTCTACACCTTCCAGAACATCAGCTACATCGTGGATGTCTACAAACGCAAGATAGCCCATGTCGGCAACATCCTCGACTTTGGTTTCTACACCTCGTTCTTCCCCCAGCTTGTCGCAGGTCCCATCCTCCGCGCCGACCAGTTCGTGCCTCAGCTCTACAAGCCCTTCTTCCTCAGCCGACGCCACTTCGGCATTGCGGTCTTCTGGATACTCAATGGACTTGTCAAGAAGCTGGTGCTCAGCGACTATATCGCCGTCAACTTTGTCGACCGCATCTTCGACAACCCATCGCTTTACACTCCCTTTGAGAACTTCTCGGCACTGATGCTCTATTCCCTGCAGGTATATGCCGACTTCTCGGGCTACACCGATATTGCCATCGGCGTGGCTATGCTTATGGGCTTCTACCTGCCACTCAACTTCCGTTCTCCCTACAAGGCGCAGAACCCCACCGACTTCTGGCGGCGCTGGCATATCTCACTCTCTCATTGGCTGCGAGATTATCTCTACATCCCCCTCGGTGGCAACCGCACCTCGGGATGGCTTTCCTACACCCTTCTTGCAGCCATCCTGGCCATCGCTGCCTTCCGCCTGCGAAGCACGGCCTTCACCATCATTGTAATCATCGTGGCCCTGGCCATCGCGGCCTACTATATCTTCCTACCCAATCGCCGCCGCACCCTCGGCACCAATGTCAACAACATGGATACCATGCTACTCGGCGGCCTGTGGCACGGCGCCTCGTTCAACTTCATCACCTGGGGCGGCCTCAACGGTATCGGCATCCTAATCTATAAATGGTGGAGCAAACAAGGCTGGATAACACATATCCTGACCCTTGCCGCCACAACCTTGCTGCTGCTCATCCTGAAGCATATCATCCCGTCGCCTTTGCTCAATATGCTGTTCTTCACCTCTGTCGTGTGTTTCATCGTCTACACCACCCTGCATCTCATCCCCCAGACGTGGAACCTTACCCGCCGATCTTGGACCGTGTGGTTCACCCTCCTCACCTTCGTCTTCATCAGCTTCACACGACTCTTCTTCCGCAGCGGCTCCAACCTCGACCCCGCCGAAGCCAACGAGGTGGCATGGCTCACAGCCTCCCTCATGGTCGGACAGATAGGCTCGCACTGGAACCTGCCGCAGATACCTGAGATCATCCTCACCTATTGGAAACCGTTTGCCCTCTTTGCCATCGGCATGGCCGTCCACTGGCTGCCCGAACGCTTCAAGCGTCGCTACCGCCTCTGGTTCTCCGCCATGCCATTGTGGCTCATGGGCCTCGTAGTGGTAGTTACAGTCTTCGTGCTCTACCAGTTCGTCACCGCCGACCTGCAGCCTTTCATCTATTTCCAATTCTAGCACAGCCATGAAACTCCGCCAATCCCCCGTCAGCAACCTCCTCGCCGTCCTAGCCAACCTAGCCCTTGCCTACATCGTCTATATGCTCACCCGCGTGGCCTACGTGTGTGAGAACTGGGCTCTCTTCGCACCCACCTGGCACGACCTCAGCGTCGGCGAGTTGCTGGCAGGAAGCCTTCTCTTCGACTCCTCGGCCATCTTCTACACCAACGCCCTCTGGATAGTCCTCATGCTGCTGCCGCTCCATGTCAAAGAACGCCGCTGGTGGCACATCCTCTGCAAAACCCTCTTCGTCACCGTCAACACCATAGGCCTCAGCGCCAACCTCGCCGACGCCGTCTATTCTCAATACACCGGCCGCCGCACCACGTGGTCGTTCTTCAGCGAGTTCGCCAACGAGAGCAACCTCGGCGACATCTTCTTCGTCGAGGTGCTGCGCCACTGGTACTTCTTGCTCCTCGGCGTGGCGCTCCTTGTGGCGATGATTGTGCTCTATGTACGTCCCGACGGCAAACCCTCGCGCCCACTATGGCGCTATTATGTCGTGCAGACAGCCTCGCTGGCCCTTATGACAGCCCTCAGCGTCGGAGCCATGCGAGGCGGCTTCACCACAGCCATACGCCCCATCACCATCAGCAACGCCAACCAGTACGTCAACACCCCTGCCGAGGCCGCCATAGTCCTCAACACCCCCTTCTCCATGATACGCACCGCCGGCAAGACCCCCTTCGCCGACCCAGCATATATGCCCGACGACCAGATGGACGCCCTCTACACCCCCCTCCACTCAAACAATAAAGCAATCAAGCAATCAAGCAATAAAAACATCGTCGTCCTTATCGTCGAGAGCTTCGGCCGTGAATATACAGGCTTCTACAACCGCGACCTCGACGGCGGCGCCTACCGCGGCTTCACCCCCTTCGCCGACTCGCTCCTAGCCCACTCCCTCACTTGGGAACGCACCTATGCCAACGGACGTAAGAGCATCGACGGCATGCCCTCTGTGCTAGCCTCCATACCCATGTTCGTCGAGCCTTTCTTCCTCACCACCTCGTCGCTCAACGACATCGACGGTCTCGCCGACCTCCTCGCCGCCGAGGGCTACACTACCGCCTTCTTCCACGGCGCCGAAAACAGCTCCATGGGCTTCCAGGCCTTTGCACGCACCAGCGGCTTCCAACGCTACTATGGCCGCACCGAGTACGACGCCGACTCACGTTTCGGCGGCGAAGCCGACTTCGACGGCACCTGGGCCATCTGGGACGAACCCTTCCTGCAGTTCTACGCCACCACGATGAACGACCTCCCCGAGCCCTTCATGACCGCCGTCTTCACCGCCAGCTCGCACCACCCCTACGTCATCCCCGAAGCCTACAAGGACATCTATCCCGAGGAGGAACCGCTGACGATGTACAAGTGCATCCGCTACACCGACAACGCCCTCCGCCGCTTCTTCGCCACCGCCAGCCAGCAGCCGTGGTACAACAACACCATCTTTGTCCTCACCGCCGACCACACCAATATGTCGGCCCTCGACCTATACCGCACTTCCATGGGTATCTTCTCGGTGCCCATACTCATCTTCGACCCTTCGGGCCAGACCGAACGGGGCCTCAAGCCTGGCGTGGCACAGCAGATCGACATCATGCCCACCGTGCTGCACCTGCTGGGCTACGACAAGCCCTACATAGCCTTCGGCAAAGACCTCCTTGCCGACAGTACAGCCCAATGGGCGGTGAACTACAACAACGGCATCTATCAGTACGTCATGGGCGACTACCTGCTGCTCTTCAACGGCGACCGTGCCACGGCGCTCTTCAACCTCGCCTCCGACCCCCTGCAGCGCACCAACCTCCTTGGCACCATGCCCGACGTTGAGAAGGCGATGACACTCAACGTCAAAGCCATCATACAAAGCTACATGCAGCGTATGACCACCAACAATCTTACTATCAAGTAAATTATTTAAGCTCCACCTTTAGCCCCGTGGTCTCCTCCCAATCGCGGAGGAACGACCTCGTCACCCTGTCCTTGTATTCCGCCTGTGTGATGTGCCACTCTATCGAGTCCTGCACATGCCGCAGCAGCGGCTCGCGATTGTCGACGCCCTCTTTCCCAGGCAGCATTCGCCAGCAGAAGCCCTCGCATCGCAGACGGCCCTCGTACAGCCAGCCGTAGCGGTAGTAGAAGTACTGCGACACATACACCGGCCGACGGTAGGCATTGTCGTCGAGTATGCGCATCAGGTTGCCATAGCCTGTAAGGCCCAGGTTATACACGCTTACATCCGTTCTCCGGCCCTCCACCTGCTGCAGGTACCACAGCGGGAAGGTGTCGTTGTCGCCCAGGGTTATGAGTATAGCGTCCGTGTCGCAGCTCTGCAGGTGGTTCAAGGCTATGTCGTGCACCGCATGGCAGCGGCTGCGGTCGTGGTCGCTCCAGTTGCCTGCGGCCATGCTTAGCGGCGCCAGCAGCAACAGCCACCGCCACCCCTTCAGCCTTTCGGCCAGGTCGGCGGCACCTATTCCTATCCACAACGCCACAGCATAGAACGACAGCACATAGGCATAATCCCTCTCGCGCGGCTCGTAACAGGGGTGGTTCAGGTAGAAGTTGAGCACCACGCCGCCGAAGAGGAACAGCAGCATCACCGTCCAGTAGCCGCGTCGTTCACGCCGCCTGTGGCACAGCAGGCCCCACAGCGCCAGCAGCATAGGCAGCACAAACAGCACCACGCGGCCCGTCTTGAGGTTCTCGCGGCCTATGAAGTTGTACATCAGGTAGCGGCCGTACATATACCCCAGCTGGTAGCTGCCATAGTAGATAGCATTGCCCAGCAAGCCCTCGTGGCCGCCCGACCAGTAGGCGGTGTACGCCGAGTCGCGCTCGCGCCATATGCGCGGATAGAGCGGTGCCTTGGCATACTGCTCACGGCCCACATACTTTCTGAAACCTTCCACCGTCGAAGGGTTGCCCTCGTTGATAGGCGGATTGGCTGCGGCACGCAGCGGCACTATGGCGTAGGGCGTGAGGCCCAGCAGGAAGAAGGCGGCATAGACAGGCAGCCGCTTGGCCAACGGCCACACCTTGCAGCCCGACAGCACCACCAGTGCCAATGTCGGCACCACCAGCAGCGTCATCAGGTGCACGCACACTCCCAGCCCCAGCAGCAGGGCCAGCAGGGGCAACAGCCGCCCGTTGCGCGTGCGGCGCCACCGCAGCGCCACCCACACGTCGAGTGCACAGAAGAGCATCGCCATCGCGTACACCTCGCTCTCCACCGCCGAGAACCATGCCGTGTCGCAGAACAGGTAGCACAGCGCAGCGACAGCTGCTCCAAATCTAGGTGAAAGGTGAAAGGTGAAAGGTGAAACTAATTCGACAATAGTAAGGTACAGTAATCCCACAGTCAAGCCGCCGCACACCGCCGACACGGCGTTGCTCAGCGGAGCCACAAGCATTGTGTTGCCGAAGGAAAGAAGCATCGCCACATGCGTCACCAGCTGGTAGAGCGGCGCTCCCGGGGGGTGCCCCACGCCCAACTGCCACGACGTGGCTATAAACTCGCCGCAGTCCCACCACGACGCCGAACGGTCCATGGTGAGCAGGTACACCGCCGTGGCCACCGCCGAAAGCGCGGCAAACCACACGCGGTCGCCTACCAATTGACCACGGCCTTGTTGAAGATATCTTCGCATAGCTCGGTGACTATCTCACCAACGAGGGTGTTCTCCACCGCCGAGAAGTCCTGCGAGGCGGCATAGTCGCGGTAGCGCGAGAACGACTGCTCGAAGTCGGCCTCGGGGTCTATGTTGTTCACGAACTTCACTCGGATGGTCACCGTGAGGCGGTTCATGCTCACCTCGTCGCTGCTCGACAGGGCCGAGGCGCGGGTGTCGTAGCCCACTATCTCGCCGCTCACCTGCAGGTCGCCCTCGGCGGTGGTGACGCTCAGCGGCGTCTGGCTCGAGAACATCTGCATCAGCTCGTCGGTGAGCTTCTGGCTCAACTGGGGGTTCACCGTCGAGGCATAGTTGGGGAAGGTGGCCACCGAGATAGTCTTGGCCCCCGGCGGTATCGACGCCCCGGTGAACGAATAGCCGCCGGTGCATCCTTGCAAGTGCAAAGTGCAAAGAGCAAAGAGCAAAGTCGCTGCCACTTTCCACTTTCCGCTTTCCGCTTTCCGCTTAATAATCCCTCGAGTCCTCATCGATGCGCTGTTCGTCTTCCAATTGCCACAGCAGGAAACCCGACTCCTGCTGTATATAGTTAAGCACGGCCACCTTGGTCACCAGGTCGGGCACCGCGGCCACCTCGCTAATCAATGCGTCAATCTTCTCTTTGAACTTTACTTCCATAGTCTTTATCCGTTTAATCTGTTGTAATAGTGCCACCACAGCTCAGGAATCTCGTTCTCCATGGCACGCTGGTAGTCGGCATAGCTGCACGGCACCAGCGTGTGGCGACGGTAGCGCTCGCGGCGCTCGGTGTCCTCGCAGGGCACCTCCATCCACCAGCGGTCGCTGCGCATGCTCTTGTAGAACACGATCTCGAGCCCGTGCTCCTGCAGCATGGCGGTGAACCGCTTGTACTGCTGGCTGTCGCGGGTGGGGAAGTCGCCTATGCGGTAGTAGAAACCCTCGATAAAGAACCACAGGGCGTGGGCCAGCATGTGGGCCGTCTGCCCCTGTCGGTCGTAGGCGGGGTTCATCTCGAAGAGGCCGAAGCACGACGTCTTGTCGCTCATGCCCGCATAGCGCGCTATCTGGCACAGCTGCTCACCGTAGAGGCCGTGGGGCGACGGTGCCGCGTTGGCCGGGGCGTCGCTCTGCCGCACGGCGCTGATGTCGACAGCCACCACGTCGCTGTAGCGCACCAGCGGCTCGGCAAGCTCCATATTGGCCTGCAACTCGCCCACACGCCGCGTGCTGAACTTCAGCTCGTCCATCAGCTTCACCATCTCCTGCCCCACGAAATAGGTCTGGTAGCCCAGCGCCACATAGTCGAACAGGTAGTTGGGCTGCTGCAGTATGATGTGTTGCAGGTAGTTGTTCGACGACACCCGCTCGCCGCCATCGAGGTTGAACCGCGAGTCGACCGAGCAGACGTTGATCACCCTGCCCAGCACCTCGTAGGCCTTGTAGATGGGGAACACCAGGTCGTCGCTTCCGCCCAGCACCATCACAGTCAGGCCGCGGTCGAGCAGCTGCTGCAGTGCCTCGATAACAGCGAAATAGGTGTCCCTGGCCGTGGCGCCTGCGGCAATGTTGCCCAGGTCCACCAGGTGCACATCCTCGTGGGGCTTGGCCAGGCGGTACAGGTAGTGGCGTATCTGGTCGGGGCCCTCGCCGCAGCCCTGGTTCTCGACGCTGCCGCGGTCCTCCTTGATGCCAAGCAGCACCATGCGGGCCCCCTCGAGCTGCGGGAAGGCACCCTCCTCGCTGTAGGCTTCGATGGCGTCGCCAAGCATCGAGCGGAACTCCTCGCTATGGTAGTCGACCACCGACACGTCTATCGGGCTGAAATACGTACTGATTTCCATGCTCTTCTTTCGTTTTCTCTGCCTAATATAACGCACACGGCCCCTTTTTATTGTTTAAAGAAAAAAGTTGTCTCTGTTGTCTCCGATGTCTTCAAAAAAAGAATGTTAAAAGTCAATTTTCAATTAACATAAAAACTGTTAAAACAAGACCGAGTTTTGCTCAAAAATCCCGCAATGGAAATCAAGCAGTTACAGCGATTTTTCGACACTTAACTATCTGTATCTATGTGTGGTAGCCCAAAAATTAACACTTAAATGCCTGAAACCCAGGACCAACGCCTTATCATCTCCTACTCATCGACCTACCATCGCCTTACCAACACTTACTCAAGTAGGAGATGTTAAATTTAACATTTGGTTTTGGTATGTTTTTGATACGTTTTTT
>JAEEGH010010283.1_pt1 | contig 21540 bp, 15 predicted proteins | sample 9134181 | NCBI WGS metagenome assembly JAEEGH01 (sample SAMN16246544, study PRJNA631951) | gut metagenome | biome: gut microbiome; feature: rumen; material: DP-attached | host: Bos | place: Iran: Karaj | collected 2018-10
GCGAGGTAATAATCCTCGGTGCGGATACCGTTGTGTGTCTTTATGACGATATCTTAGGTAAGCCTAAGAATGAGAAAGATGCATTTAATATGATTAAGTCCTTGTCCGGTAAGAAACATTGCGTATATACCGGAATATCTTTGATAAGAGCCGTGGACGGCAAGGTTGTTAAGAGAAGAACAACCTACTTAAGAACCGGTGTTAATGTAGCCGAACTTTCGGATGATGAGATCAATGAGTATATCAAGACCGGTGAGTGCATGGATAAGGCCGGAGCCTATGCGATCCAGGGAAAGTTTGCCAAGCATATTGAGAGAATAGAGGGTAATTATCATAATGTGGTAGGCTTGCCGATTAACGAAGTCTATAAGCTTATCAATACTATAAGAGGTGTATAGTATGTACAATTACGATGAAGAATGCCTTAAGGTATTTATGGATAATCAGGAGAAGCTTATCGGAAGGAAAGAATTCACGACACTTGAAGATGCTGATGAATTCTTATCGGACGTTATGGCAGTTAAGCTTGAATCTGTTAATGAGGTACGCGAGTACTTAATTGATGCGGGAATGGATGCGTACGGATTATCAGACGAGGAATTGTGTATGGAAGCTGAGGTATTTAAGCTTCCGAGTGGTGAATATCTGGTTGTTGAGGGATAGAGTTAATGAAGTTTAAGAGGGTAACGGTACTTGTCATTCTGAGCTTTTTGCTTATAATGCTTATGGCGGGATGCAAGGGCAAGAAGGTAGAGGTCGCTTGGGAGACCAAGCTTAACGACACTACACTTCTTAAGATTGACAAAGAGACTGTAAGCATTAATGAGGCGAGACTTATCTTACTTAATTACAGGAATCTGTATGTCAATGCCTTAGGACGCGAGATAATAGGTGAAGCCGAATCTGACAGAGATTTTGAAGAGTATATCCGTAAGATTGTTCTGTCAGAGCTTGCAAAAATGAAGACAATGGTGGTTCTTGCAAAAGAGAGGGGAATAGAACTTACCGACGAAGAGATTACTGCCGCAGATAAGGCTGCTGATGTATATTACGGAGGCCTAAGTGATGAGGAAAGAGATTATATAGATCTTTCCAAGAGCGAGATAGCGGCAATATATAAGGATTATGCATTGGCAGCCAAGTTATACGCCACACTTTCCGGAGGGGTCAACGCGGAAGTAAGCGATGACGATGCGAGAGTAATGATAGTTCAGCAGATAGTTGTGGCAACCAAGTTATTGGCTGACAAGGTTTCCGATAAGCTTGCCAACGGCGCAGACTTTACGGAGGTTGCCAATGTTCACAGTGAAGTAAGTTCCAGAGAGTTTAGATTATACAGACAGGATATGAGCGATGTCGTATATGCGGCACTTTCCACATTGAACGACGGTGCGATTTCCTCATGCATTAAGGAAAATGATAAGTTTATTTTTTATCATGTTATAAGTAAGATAGACAGGGAACTTACCGAAGAGAATAAGCTTGCAATAGTAAGAGAGAGAGCAAAGGCTGCGTTTGATGACGTTTATGAGGATGCAGTAAGCAACATGAATTCTACATACAATGAAACACTGTTTAATGAGCTTTTGATTGAGGCAGATGTGACATGCGAAACTTCCGATTTCTTTAGTGTATTTAAAAAGTATTTCGCGAAGTACGCAGAGTAACATTACGTAAGTAATGCTGTTTTACGTAGGAAGAGGGTTATAGTATGCAGTTATTACAGTTGGAAAAGGGCAGCACGGCAACAATTTATGCCGAACAAAAAGGGAAAAGTATTAAGTTCAAGCAGAAAGTTAAGAAAATCACCAGGGAAGAAGAGGCTCTGCTTCGACAGAAGATAGGACGTACCGCTGACTTTTGCGTTATTGAGCCTGTTATGGTTAAGGGCAGAATGGTAAGCTTTGCGGTACCCGGACTTGTATGTTCTGTTCTTGGAATAATAGACAGCCGTCCGTACAGATGGCATAATATCAATCTTGCAAGAGTATCATTCCCGGAATCCGGTAACGCGCTTGTTGCTTATACGGCCGGTATCGGAGCCAAGTTTGAAAGAAGAGGTTCATACAGAGCCATTGTCGGAATTAACGGAACAACAAGGATTTCAAGAGAAGGATCTAAGCATACCACGCTTATCAGAGATGTAAGTATAAGCGGCATCGGTCTTGTGGTTCCTAAGGATTTTACGGGTAAGATCGGTGATAATGTTAATATACAGTATTCGGATACAATATCACTTGATAAGCTTGACTCGAAATATGTTAAGTTCGATCTTGACGGATTTATAGTGCGCGAACAGCCGCTTGATGCCAACAGGAAAATCATAGGCTGTCGCTTAACGGCGGGAGACCGTAATCTGCTGAGCAGATATATAACCTGTAAGCAGAAAAAGAGCTTACAGTACAGAAGTGCTCGCAGTTCGGATAAATCAAACTCCAATAGCGGGTTTATTAACGTAGAAAGGAAATGATAGTAATGAAACGACAGGGAAGTCTGTCAATTGACAGCGAAAATATATTCCCGATCATTAAGAAATGGTTATATTCAGATCAGGATATTTTCGTTCGTGAGCTCGTATCAAACGGATGTGACGCGATCACCAAGCTCAAGAAATTAGACATGATGGGAGAGTACGAACTTCCGGAGGATTACAAACCGAAGATTGAAGTGATTGCCAATGACAAGGACAAGACTCTTACTTTTAAGGACAACGGTCTTGGAATGACAATGGAAGAGGTTGACGAATACATCAACCGCATCGCTTTTTCGGGAGCAACAGATTTTCTTAACACTTATAAGGACAAGACCAATGACGATCAGATTATAGGCCATTTCGGACTTGGTTTTTACTCTGCATTTATGGTTTCCGATATGGTTTCCATAGATACGCTTTCTTACAGGAAAGATGCGACTCCTGTTCACTGGGAGTGCGACGGCGGTACCGAATTCGATATGGAAGAAGGCGACAGAGCTGAGGTTGGTACCACAATTACATTACATATTAACGAGGACTGTCTGGCTTATGCCAATGAATACAAGGTTCGTGAGATACTTAATAAGTACTGCGCTTTTATGCCGACGGAGATCTATCTTACGAATCCAAATAAAGAGCCAAAGAAGGATAAGGACGGTAATATAATTGCGGAAGAGCCGACTCCCCTTAACGATACCAATCCTTTGTGGACATTAAATCCTGCCGAATGCAAGGATGAGCAGTACAAGGAGTTCTATCGTAAAGTATTTCATGATTATAAGGAGCCGCTTTTCTGGATTCACTTAAATATGGATTATCCTTTTAACCTTAAAGGCATTCTTTATTTCCCTAAGATTAATACGGAATATGATTCCATTGAAGGAACGATCAAATTATATAATAATCAGGTATTTATTGCAGATAATATCAAGGAAGTCATTCCTGAATTCCTTATGCTTTTAAAGGGTGTTATCGATTGCCCTGATCTTCCGCTTAACGTATCGCGTTCCGCCTTGCAGAACGACGGCTTCGTTAACAAGATTTCAGAGTACATCTCCAAGAAGGTCGCAGATAAATTATCCGGTATGTGCAAGACCGATAAGGAGAATTACGAGAAGTTCTGGGATGATATCAGCCCGTTCATCAAGTTCGGATGCTTGAAGGACGAGAAGTTCTGCGACAGAATGAATGATTTCATTCTTTTTAAAGACCTTGACGATAAGTACATTACATTGCCTGAGTTAATGGTTCAGGATGATAAGGAAAAAGCGCCTGACGAGGACGCTACGACAGAAGATAAGAAAGAGAATAACGAAGAGGCTAAAGAGTCTGAGAAGACAACAATATATTATGTAACGGACCCTGTTATGCAGAGCCAGTACATCAATATGTTCAAGGTCAATAATACGCCTGCCGTTATTCTTAACCATAATATTGATACTTCTTTTATTACACAGCTTGAAAGAAGAAATGAGAAGTATAAATTCATGCGTATCGATTCCGAGCTTATATCGGATGCCAAGGAAGAAGTATCCGAAGATGAACTTAAGGATTCGCTTGAAGATATTACCAAGGCATTTAAAAAAGCTCTTAACCGCGACAATATCAATATTAAGCTTGAGAAGCTTAAAGATGAGAACATCTCCTCAATCCTTACACTTTCCGAAGAGGGAAGAAGAATGCAGGATATGATGAAGATGTACGGCATGGCCGGAGTGAATCCGGAAATGTTTGGCGGTGATGAGTGTATTACACTAAATATTAACAATAAGTTGGTACAATTCATACTTGAGCATAAGAAAAGCAAACGTGTACCTTTATTCTGCGAGCAGTTATACGACCTTGCATTACTTGCAAACAGACCGCTTACCTCTGATGAGATGACGCGATTCGTGAAAAGATCGAACGAGATAATGCTTGAACTTGCAGATTAATAATATGCATAATAAATCCCAAGGAGGTAATTATGAAACTGGTTCATACCAATGACAACTGTATAGGATGCAATAAGTGTATAAGAGCCTGCAGTGTAGTAGGTGCCAATATTGCAACCGTTGATGAGAACGGCAATCCTAGAATTGAGGTCGATGAGACTAAGTGTATTGCCTGCGGAGCATGTATCGATGCCTGCGAGCATCATGCAAGAGAATTTGAAGACGATACGGAGAGATTCTTTGAAGATCTTGCAAAGGGCGAGAAAATAAGTATCTTACTTGCACCTGCTTTTATAGCAAATTACCCGAATGAATATGAGAAAATGCTCGGTGCGTTAAAGAGTAAAGGTGTTAACAGAATCATAAGTATTTCCTTTGGTGCAGATATTACGACATGGGGATACATTAACTATGTTAAGAAGTATAATTTCGTAGGCGGTATTTCACAGCCGTGTCCTGCAGTTGTAGGATATATCGAGAAATATACTCCTGAACTTATTCCGAAGTTGTTCCCGGTTCATTCACCGATGATGTGCGGCGCAATTTATGTTAAGAAGTATATGAAGCTTAATGATAAGCTTGCCTTTATAAGTCCTTGTATTGCCAAGAAGATTGAGATTTCAGATCCGAATACCAACGGGTATATTGAATACAACGTAACCTTTGATCATCTTGTTAAGTATTTTAAGGAGCATAATATTACAGGTGGTACTCTTGCAAAGGATGAAATCGAGTATGGTCTCGGTTCGGCATATCCTATGCCGGGTGGTTTAAAGACCAATGTATTCTGGTTCTTGGGACAGGATCTTCTTGTTCGCCAGATTGAGGGCGAGAAGCATATGTATCAGTACCTTGAAGCTCATAAGAATGAGATTGCAGCAGGTAAGGGGAAGGCATTCATGATCGATGCCCTTAACTGTGCACAGGGATGTCTCTACGGAACTGCAACGGAAGAGAGCAAGCTTAGTTCTGACGATACCTTATTTAATTTGAATAAAGTTGCGGTAGGTACCATGAATAATCTGCGCAAGAGCCCGTGGTCCGGCAAGCTTTCGCCGGAGAAGAGACTTGAAGCGTTAAATAAGCAGTTCGCAGACCTTAATCTTGACGACTTTATAAGAAAGTATACCGATCGTTCAAGAGAGACAATGCTTAAGAAGCCATCCAATCAGGATCTTAACGAAATCTATAAGTCAATGTATAAGGATACCGAAGCTAAGCGCCATATTGATTGCGCATGCTGCGGATACGATACATGTGAGATAATGGCAACCGCTATTTATAACGGAGTTAACAGAAAAGAGAACTGTATCCATTATGAGAGAGCAATGGTAGAAAAAGAGCGCGCTCTTGTTATGGCTAAGGAAGAAGAGAAGAACCTCGTTGAAGCTCAGAAGCAGAAGATTAAGGATATGATTTCTTCCGTTAATTCGCTTTTTGAAGATATGTACAATTCAATCAAGGATCTTACAGCAGGTAATGAGCATAATGCAAATGACAGCTCTGCAATCGCTGAAAGAGTTAATAACATTGCAGACTTCAGCAACAACCTTCAGTCTTCAATGACCAATATTACAGAGAAGATTAAAGAACTTGATGAGAATAACGCAGAGGTTGTATCTATTGCTTCACAGACTAACCTTCTTGCACTTAACGCTTCAATCGAGGCAGCACGTGCGGGAGATGCGGGTCGTGGATTCGCGGTAGTTGCCGAAGAGATTAACCAGCTTGCAGTATCATCCAAGGAAACCGCGACAAAGAGTAGCGCAAGCCAGGAAATGATTGTAAGCTTAATTGAGAATATCTTGGGTGAGGCTTCTACTCTTAACGATATTATCAGTAAGGTAAGCGAGAGAGTAGAGACACTTGCGGGACAGTCTGAAGAGATGACGGCTTCATTCGATAACATTGTTGATGCTGCAGGTAAGATTCAGGAAGAACTTGCAAAGCTTGCCGATTAATTCATATGAATTATAAAATAAGGTCAGGGTATTAAACCCTGACCTTTATTTTATTTATCTAGGTTTTTGTTGGCTGTTGAAAGCATAAGCTTAATTCTGTTAAGCTGGTTAACTTCCGATGCGCCCGGATCGTAATCTATCGCAACTATGTTAGCCTTAGGATACATGGAACGAATTCTCTTGATAACACCCTTTCCTACAACGTGGTTAGGAAGGCAGGCAAACGGCTGAGCACAGATTATGTTAGGTACGTTGCTATCAATAAGTTCAAGCATTTCGCCGGTTAAGAACCAGCCCTCACCTGTCTGGTTACCGACGGATACGATCTTGGAAGCTTCATGACCTAAATGCCTTATATCAGCAGGCGGTTCGAAATTTTTACTCTTAATAAAAGCTTTTTTCGCCGATTTTCTTATAATCTCAAGATATTTAATCGTAGCATGCGTAAATATCGTACTGCTCTTCTTGGCACCAAGATGTTCAACCTTGAAGTCCTGATTATAGAAGCAGTAGAGCAAGAAGTCTGTAAGATCCGGAACTACGGCTTCTGCACCTTCATGCTCAAGCAGGTCTACAACGTAGTTATTGGCAAGAGGAGAGAACTTAACCAAAATCTCACCTACAACACCGACACGAGGCTTCTTAATATCTTTAACCGGAAGGTTATCGAAGTCTCTTATTATATCGCGACACAGCTTATTGAAAGCAATTCTTGAAGGAATTGTCTTTCTTGTAATAAGCTTAACAGCTTTCTCTTCGTACTTCTTATGAAGGGCGTTAGCGGAGCCTTCAACGAGTTCATAAGGACGCATATGATATAAGCACTTCATAAATACGTCGCCGATAATAAGAGCGTACATGGCGCGACGAAGTAATCCCGGTGTTATGTTAAAGCCCGGATTGCTCTCTAAAGAGCTTACGTTAAGCGAGATTACCGGAATGTTCTCGTGACCTGTCTTTGCAAGAGCACGACGGATAAATCCGATATAGTTACTTGCACGGCATCCGCCGCCTGTCTGGGTTATAATGATTGCGGTCTTATCAAGGTCGTATTTTCCTGATTCTATAGCATCCATTATCTGCCCGACAACTATAAGAGACGGGAAGCAAGCGTCGTTATTAACGTACTGAAGTCCTTTATCTATAGCGGCTCTTGTGTCATTGCTTAAGATATCGAAGTTATATCCCGAGGCATTAAACGCCTGCTCAAGAAGCGAGAAGTGAATTGGTGACATCTGCGGACAGAGTATCGTATATCTATCGCGCTTCATCTTCTTGGTAAAGAGCGGACGTACAAAGTTGGTCTTACGTATGGTGCGCTTCTTACCTTCTTTTTCTCGAACTTTTATGGCGGAAAGAAGAGAACGGATTCTTATTCTTGCAGCGCCTAAGTTTGATACCTCATCAATTTTAAGGCATGTATATATCTTCTCGGAATTCGAGAGAATATCGTTAACACAGTCGGTTGTAACGGCATCAAGTCCGCAGCCGAAAGAGTTAAGTTGGATTAAGTCAAGGTTATCGTGTAATCTTACATACTCAGCTGCAGCATACAGTCTTGAGTGATACATCCACTGGTCCATAACGATTAACGGTCTATCGACATTACCGAGATGCGAGATTGAATCTTCGGTAAGAACCGCAATATCGTATGATGCTATAAGCTCCGGTATGCCGTGGTTAATCTCAGGATCCAAGTGATAAGGACGACCTGCAAGAACGATACCGTGCTTATTGTTGTCTTTTAAGTACTGAAGAACTTCTTCGCCCTTTCTCTGAATGTCTTCTTTGACATTCTCGAGTTCATTCCAGCCCTTATGAGCTGCGAGCTTTATCTCGTGAGCGGAGATGCCGAATTCCTTTTCAAATATATTAACCAAAGCTTCGGTCAGAACTTTTTCCGAAGCAAAGGAAAGGAATGGGTTATAGAATTTAATTTCACCACGAGTGATCTCGTCTACGTTATTCTTGATGTTCTCGGCATAAGAAGTAACGATAGGACAGTTGTAGTGGTTGTTGGCGTCCTTAAACTCCTGCCTCTCGTAAGGAATACAAGGGTAGAAGATAAAGTCAGGCTTCTTATCAATAAGCCACTTGATATGGCCGTGCGCAAGCTTTGCAGGATAGCATTCCGACTCGCTTGGAATTGATTCGATACCGAGTTCATACACCTTTCTTGTGGAAAGAGGTGATAAAACAACGGAGAATCCAAGTGTAGTAAAGAATGTATGCCAGAAAGGATAATTCTCATAGAGGTTAAGAACTCTCGGAATACCTACGGTACCGCGAAGAGCAGCCTCTTTTGGAATCGGCTTATATCCGAATATCTTACCAAGCTTATATTTAAAGAGGTTAGGTGTATCGGTGGCTTTCTTTTCACGACCGAGTCCGCGCTCGCAACGATTACCGGATATGTATTTTCTGTCTTCGTTGAATTCGTTGATTGTAAGAAGACAGTGGTTGATACATCCCTGACATCTTGAAAGGGATGTTGTATATTTAAGGTTATTTAAACCGTCAAGGTCTAAGGTCGTTGTGACAAAGCCTTCCTCATGACGTTCTCTTGCAATCAAAGCAGCACCGAAAGCACCCATAATACCCGCGATATCAGGTCTTATGGCTTCGTGACCGCTTATAAGCTCAAGGCTTCTTAAAACTGCGTCGTTGTAGAAGGTACCGCCCTGAACAACAAGGTTCTTACCGAGTGATTCGGCGGATGTTAACTTGATAACCTTGAATAAGGCGTTTTTAATAACGGAATAAGCAAGACCGGCAGAGATATCCGCAACGGATGCGCCTTCTTTCTGCGCCTGCTTAACCTTTGAATTCATAAATACGGTACATCTTGTACCAAGGTCTATAGGATGAGAAGCAAAAAGCGCTTCCTTCGCAAAGTTAACGACCGAATAGTCGAGACTTTTGGCGAATGTCTCGATGAATGAACCGCATCCCGAAGAACATGCTTCGTTAAGAAGCACGGAATCAACGGCACCGTTTCTTATCTTGATGCATTTCATATCCTGACCGCCGATATCGAGGATGCAGTCAACGTTCGGATTAAAGAATGAAGCCGCATAGTAGTGAGCGATTGTCTCAACCTCGCCGTCATCAAGGCATAAGCCTTCTTTCATTAAGGCTTCACCGTAACCTGTAGAGCAGGAGTGTACGATTTTAGCATCACTCGGCATAAGGGCATACATGTCCTTCAACGCTTTAACTACGGTACCAAGCGGGGAACCGGAGTTGCCGCTGTAGAAGGAGTAGAGAAGTTCTCCGTCTTCGCCTACAAGGGCTATTTTGGTCGTTGTAGAACCTGAATCGATTCCTAAGTAGCAGTTACCGTGATATGTCTTGATATTGCCTTTTTTTACCGTTGCACAGTTATGGCGTGTGATAAATTCATCATATTCTGCCTGATCCTCAAATAAAGGATTAAGACGCGCCACTTCAAACTCCATATGAAGGTCGCTGTTTAATGTATTGATTATCTCGTCGATTTCATAATGTACGTCATATGAGAAATTAAGTGCAGAACCGATTGCCGCAAAAAGATGAGAGTTTTCCGGATAAATGGTATGCTCGTCATCAAGATTAAGTGTACGTATAAAGGCTGCGCGAAGTTCACTTAAGAAGTGTAAAGGTCCGCCAAGAAATGCGACATGGCCACGGATTGGCTTACCGCAGGCAAGACCTGATATTGTCTGATTTACAACAGCCTGGAATATCGAAGCTGAAAGGTCCTCTTTAGTTGCGCCCTCGTTGATCAGGGGCTGGATATCAGACTTGGCGAACACGCCGCATCTGGCAGCGATAGTATATAGTGAATTGTAATTTCTTGCGTACTCGTTGAGGCCGGAGGCATCTGTCTGCAAAAGAGAAGCCATCTGATCGATAAAGGAACCTGTACCGCCGGCGCAGATTCCGTTCATGCGCTGCTCAACATTGCCGTCTTCGAAATATATGATCTTGGCATCCTCACCGCCGAGCTCTATTGCTACATCGGTCTTTGGTGCCAGCTCTTTTAATGAAGTTGAAACGGATACCACTTCCTGAACGAAAGGGACCTCCAGGTGCTTGGAAAGCGTAAGTCCGCCGGAACCTGTAATAACCGGATGGAGTGTGATATTTCCGCATTTGGCCTGGGCCAGCTTTAGAAGGTCAGCCAGAGTCTCCTGTATATTTGCAAAATGTCTTTTGTAATCGGAAAAGACAATGTTGTGATCACTGTCAAGAATAGCGATCTTAACAGTGGTGGAACCTATGTCTATTCCCAGTGTAAAGTCCTTTGAAATCATAGTTACCTCTTATTATTAATATACCTGTTTTCTGACAATCTAAATGATTATATAGCAGTAAAGTTCAAATTGCAATTGTCGACTTGAACAAAAGCATTGTTTACAATAAATTCTTCCGATGCTAAAATCATGACTATGGAAAGGAAGTGAAAAATGAACAATTTTATGAATGAACTTGAGAGAAAATTCGGAAGGTATGCGGTTCACAACCTTACAATTTACATAATCGGTCTCTATGTTGTCGGATATGTACTTCAGATCTTTACGTCGAGAACAGGACTTACATCGTACATAACGCTGGACCCTTACATGATCCTTCACGGACAGATATGGCGCCTTGTATCCTGGGTGCTGATTCCGCCGGGAGCTGCCAGCATATGGCTTCTGATCACCCTCTATCTGTACTATTTCATAGGAACCACTATGGAGAGGACGATAGGGACCTTCAGGTACAATGTGTTTATCTTTGGCGGAATTATCAGCATAATTCTGTCGGCTTTTGTTTCGCTTGGCGTTTTTTATCTGATGACCGGTGGCAATCAGGATTACGTGAGAGTCCTGTCCGCCTCTTATTCAGGCGTTTTCAGTACATATTATCTGCAGCAGGCTGTCTTTTTATCATTTGCGTTAAGTTACCCTGATCTGCAGCTGCTGCTTATGTTCATAATACCTGTCAAGGTTAAGTACCTGGGCATATTCTATGCAGCAGTACTGGGATTTGAGGCCATTTACAACGGACTTATCCAGGGAGGATATCCGATATTCTTCGTTATTCTGTTCCAGTTCGTGAACCTGCTGATCTTCTACGCGCAGACCGGTAAACTTAATCACATCAATCCGCATGAGATCAAACGCAGGAACACTTTTAAAAAGAATACCAGAATGACCCCTAAGGGTATCACAAGGCATAAATGCGCCGTTTGCGGCAGAACAGAAGAGACGAATCCAAATCTTGAATTCAGGTTCTGCTCCAAATGTAACGGCAACTACGAGTACTGCCAGGATCATCTTTTCACACATGTACATGTCAAGTAATGCATGAAAAAAGCTGCCCGGAGCTGCAGACATCAATAATCTTTGTATGACGAGGTAAAAAATGGGTAACCTTGATAATAAAGAAAAAGAATTTGCTGAAGTGCTGAAGCATGTTACCAGAACTGCCAGGGAAAACAAGAACTTTATCACTAAAGAACAGGTTGCAGAGGCTTTTGAGGAGCTTGAACTCGATGAAGTTCAGCTGAAAATGGTCTATGATTACCTCACAAAAAGGGGTATAGGCGTTGATGAACAGCCGGAGATAGAAGATAATCTCACCGAAGAAGAGACCAATTACCTCTCTGACTACATCGAAAGCATGAACGCCGTCAACAGACTCGGAGACGGCGCTCTTGAAGCAATGCAGATGTCGGCCATTGACGGTGATAAGAATGCCCAGGCAAGACTTATCGAGCACTATCTTCCTCTGGTGGTGGACGTCGCCAGGATGTACAAGGAACAGGGCGTCTTTATCGAAGATCTGATAGGAGAGGGGAATCTCGCTCTTACCAGAGGCGTCACAATGCTTGACGCCGTCGGTGAACCTGCAGAAGTAGAAGGCTTTTTGTATAAACTGATGCTCGATGCCATGGAGAGGCTTATCGAGGACAACCTGTCGGAGGATGCCGGCATGGCCAAAGTCCTGGCTCTTGTTCAGGAGGTGGCAGACAAGGCAAAAGAGCTGTCAAAAGACCTTCGGCGCAAGGTGACAGTGGAGGAACTCATGGAGGAGACCGGCTGGGATGAGGAGAAGATAAGAAACGCCATAAAATTCAGCGGCGACAATATCGAAGATCTTGACAGCGGGGAAAATGACAGAAAATGAACAGCATTGTAAACGAAGAAGATTTCAAATACTACATGCAGGACATCGAGAGATACTATTTCGGTGCCAGGTACAGCTACGAAGAAATCTTAAATAACGAACTTGTTCCATTTAAATACAAGACCATCATCACCAAATATCTCAAGGATGATGTAGATTATTCGACGACTCTTGAGAGTCATCTTTACTATCTGACCAAAGAGGGATTTGACTATAAGATATACAAACAGCTCAGATCAAGAGTCAGAACTTCCAGATATAAGAATCCTGATAAGAAAGAGAAGGGATTTAAGGAGATGGTTTATACAATTGAGGAACTTACTTCCATAGATCCTGAGGAAAAAGAGAGGCTGGGGATAATTGTGAGAGAGCTGATATTATCGAAGCTTGCGCTTTTTGCCTTCTCGGTTTAAGGAGCTACAAAAAAATCACCCGATGAACTCGGGTGATTTCATTTTTCGCTTATTAAGCTCTTTCTACTTTGTTGGATCTAAGGCAGCTTGTGCAAACGTGCATTCTCTTTGTAACGCCATCAACCTTAACGGCAACGTGCTGAACGTTTGAATTCCAAACTCTGTTAGATCTTCTATGAGAATGGCTTACGTTGTTACCGAAATGAACGCCCTTGCCACAAATATCACATTTAGCCATTTTGACACCTCCTTAAGCCATGTAATAAATTCATGTTAATCTGCGGAATTTTCCGCAACATTGATATATTAACAAAAATTATATGATATTGCAAGCTAATTCTATAAAATTTATTGTTTCTTTTTTTTAAATCTTTGATTATAATACTAGATGTATGCGAAGAAGCAGGTTTGTCTATTTTTGAACAAATCCCTAATAAAGGAGGATCAATATGAAGGCTTCTGTGGTAAACACACACATGGGAAATATCTCGATAGATAATGAAGTCATTGCCCAGTATGCAGGCGCTATCGCAATGGAGTGCTTTGGTATCGTGGGTATGGCCAATGTTAATGTCAAGGACGGCCTTGTAAGTCTGTTAAAGCTTGATACCATGACAAGAGGCATCAATGTAACCCTTGACCAGAACAACAGGCTTAAGCTTGACTTCCATGTTATAGTATCATATGGTGTCAGCATATCTGCTGTTGCGGAGAATCTTATCGACACTGTTAAATATAAGGTAGAAGAGTTTACGGGGCTTGAAATCGAAAAGATAAATATCTATGTCGAAGGCGTCCGTGTCATTGATTGATCGATTTTGAGTTCAGGAGGAATTTGTTTTGAGTAATAATTCATTAGACGCTAAGATGATCTCCAAGATGTTCCTTTCAGGAGCAAAGAATCTTGATGCCAAGAAGGAATGGATCAACGAACTTAACGTATTCCCGGTACCGGACGGAGACACCGGAACAAACATGACCATGACCATCATGTCTGCAGCCAAGGAGGTTGGAAGCCTTGGCGATAACGCCGACATGAAGTCCATATGCAAGGCTATTTCTTCAGGGTCCCTAAGGGGAGCAAGAGGTAACTCGGGCGTTATATTGTCCCAGCTCCTTAGAGGCTTTACCAAGATAGTCAAGGAACATGACGTTATCACTGTAAGTGTTCTTTCCGAGTCCTTTGAGAAGGCCGTTGAGACTGCATACAAGGCAGTTATGAAGCCCAAGGAGGGCACGATTCTGACTGTTGCCAAGGGCGCCAGCGAGAAGGCCCATGAGCTCTATGTTGAGGGTTGTGATGACATCGGAGAGTTCTGCGATCAGGTTATAGCTTATGCTGAGGAAGTCCTTGCAAGGACTCCTGAGATGCTGCCGGTTCTTAAGCAGGCAGGCGTTGTGGATTCAGGCGGACAGGGCCTTGTTGAGGTGTTAAAGGGCGCAAGGGACGGCTTCTTGGGAAAAGAGATCGATCTCACCATAACAGATGCCGATATCCCCAGCAGGAATAAGGCCGCCAAGGAGACTCCCAAGGAAGAGGACATCAAATTCGGTTACTGTACCGAGTTCATAGTTCTTTTGAACAAGCCTCTCAATGTCAAGCAGGAGATAGACTTCAAGGGCTTTTTGGAGTCCATCGGTGACAGCATCGTAATGGTTGCGGATGATGAGATATGTAAGGTACATGTACATTCAAATGATCCCGGACTTGCAATTCAGAGAGCTCTCATGTACGGACAGCTCTCCAATATGAAAATTGACAATATGTGGATGGAGCACAGAGAGAAGCTCTTCCATGAGAATAGTGACGGCTCCTGGTCAGAGATCCAGACAGAGATTAATGGAGCAGCCGAGCTCACACCTACATACAAGCAGGGTGATGATATCCCTCTGGGAGACAAGGTAGAGGAAAAGAGTCCTGCACCTGCTCCCTCAAATGAACCCAGGAAGGAAGTGGGTTTCGTTACAGTCTGCGCAGGATCAGGCCTTGCAGATATCTTCAGGGGCCTCGGAGTTGACTATGTGATTGAGGGCGGCCAGACCATGAACCCCAGCACTGCAGATATCCTTGAGGCAGCTGCCCAGGTTAATGCAGATACGGTTATTGTTCTTCCCAACAACAAGAACATCATCCTTGCTGCCAATCAGGCTGCGATCATGTCCGAGGACAATGAGGACGGCAAGAGGATAGTTGTAGTTCCTTCCAAGACAGTACCTCAGGGCATCACGGCCATCATCAATTACGTGCCGGATGTGGCTGTAGAGGATAACATTGCTACCATGACTGAGTGCCTTTCAACTGTAAACACCGGCGAAGTTACTTATGCTGTAAGGGATACGGTCATTGACGATGTTACGATAAGACAGGGCGACTACATGGGCATCGGCGACAAGGGAATCCTTGGCGTTGGCTCCGACATCGCAGATGTAACCTTTGATATGCTTGAGAAGATGATGAATGATGATCTGGAACTCATCAGCATATACTACGGCGATGATATCGATGAGAAGGATGCTGAGGCTCTTCGTCAGAGGATTGCCGAGAAATACACCCAGTGCGATGTAGACCTTCAGTACGGCGGTCAGCCTATATATTATTATATTGTTTCTGCTGAGTAAGTATTCAGAAGCCGGGCCATTGGTCCGGCTTTTTGTCTTTTTGAGGGAATAAAAGTGTATTTTGATGCGTTTGATGAGAACATCACAGGACTTAAAGGAATAGGAGACAAGACAGCAAAGCTCTTTAACAAATGCCAGGTGTACACCTGCGGAGACCTTCTTGGCTATTATCCCAGAGGATATGACCTGTTTGAGGCTCCGAGGCGAGCCTGTGACCTCAAGGAAAACTGCATAAACTCCGTGAGGCTTACAATAACAGGACATGTCACAAAAAGATATGTCAGAAGCCTCTCGATCGTTGCATTTGAAGCCGCGGATGAAACAGGCAAGGTGAGGATCACATTCTTTAATGCGCCATACCTTGCCAATTCCCTTAAATCAGGAACCAACCACATCTTCAGGGGAATCGTGCGCAAAAAAGGAAATTTCTTTTGCATGGACCATCCAAAGCTGTACAAGGACGAAGAATATGCCCCTCTTATCGGCAAACTTATGCCTAGATATCCTCTGACAAAGGGGCTTTCCAACAATACGGTCTTAAAATCCGTAGAGAAGGCCTTTTATAACGTTGGTAGGATCCATGAGTTCGTTCCGGCTGATATCCTTGAAAGGCTGGGTCTTATGAGCTATAGCGACGCCCTGATGGGGGTACACTTTCCGAAGGATCAGGTGAGTCTTGAAAATGCCAGGCGAAGGCTGGCCTATAACGAGTTTTTGCAGTTTGTCATTAAGCTCAGACTCCTTAAAAAGAACACGGAAGATGTTCCCAACACTTCACCGATGATAGAAGTTGCTGATGTGGCAAGGCTCACCGAGCAGCTTCCCTACAAGCTGACAGGAGCCCAGATGAGGGCCTTTGAAGACATAATGGCCGACCTGTCAGGCCCCAGCGTTATGAACAGACTTATACAGGGCGACGTGGGATCCGGCAAAACCATACTGGCCATGATGGCTCTTTTAACTGCTGCAGCCAACGGTTATCAGGGAGCATTGATGGCGCCAACTGAAGTACTAGCGGCACAGCACTATGAGAACTTCAGGGAAATGATCGCTAAATACGGCCTCACAGCACTAAAGCCCGCGCTTCTTGTAGGTTCGCTTACTGCAAAAGACAAGAAGGAAGTACAGCGGCAGATTGCGGAGGGAGAAGTTAACTGCGTAATAGGTACCAATGCCCTTATTCAGGAAAAAGTAAGCTATAAGAATCTTGGGCTTGTCGTGACAGACGAACAGCACAGATTTGGCGTAAGGCAGAGAGGCGCCCTTGCGGGAAAGGGCATAAATACCCACGTTCTGGCCATGAGTGCCACTCCAATCCCAAGGACCCTCGCCATCATACTGTACGGTGATCTTCATATTTCAATCGTAGATGAGATGCCAAAAGGCAGACTTCCCATAAAGAACTGCGTAGTCGGGCCATCTTACAGGCCAACGGCTTATAAGTTCATAAAAGATCAGGTAGAAAAAGGGCGCCAGGTCTATGTTATCTGTCCAATGATCGAGGAGGGAGAGCTTGACGGCGTAGAGAATGTTACGACCTATACCGAGACTCTTCGTTCAAGCCTTCCCGACAGTATCAATGTTCAGATGCTGCACGGCAAGATGAAAAATACGCAAAAGGACGAAATAATGGAGTCTTTTGCCAGAAAAGATATAGATGTTCTTGTTTCCACAACAGTAATTGAGGTGGGTATCAACGTACCCAACGCCACGGTAATGATGATTGAGAACTCCGAGCGCTTTGGCCTTTCACAACTGCACCAGCTGCGGGGAAGAGTCGGAAGAGGTAAGGAGCAGTCCTACTGCATCTTTATCAATTCATCTGACGATGAGGATACCGCAAAGAGACTGGATGTACTTAACAAGAGCAATGACGGCTTCAAGATCGCGGAAGAAGACCTGAAGATGAGAGGTCCCGGAGATCTGTTCGGTGTAAGACAGAGCGGAGAACTTGGCTTTAAACTCGGGGATATCTACCACGACAGCGACCTGGTAAAAGAGTCGGCCATGGATGCGGACAGGATACTGGCTTCTGACCCGGATCTTAGTCTTCCACAACATGATGTATTAAGGGAACTGATGGCCACAAAATCTTCAGTTTTAGTTGACTTTACCACTTTATAAAAGTAATATAATTTTAGTAAATAAGGTAGAAAATAGGTGGATTATGTCTAAAATAGCAATCATCACAGACAGTAACAGCGGAATAACACAGAAACAGGGCGAGGAACTGGGGATTTATGTGGTTCCCATGCCGTTTATGATCAACGGTGCCGACTATTTTGAAGATATCAACCTCACTCAGAGTGAGTTCTATGAGAAACTGGCAGAGGATGCTGATGTTTCGACCAGCCAGCCCACACCTGATTCACTGATGACTCTTTGGGACAAGGTTCTTGAGGATCATGACCAGATCATTTACATCCCGATGAGCAGCGGCCTTTCGGGGGCCTGTCAGAGCGCATGGATGATCGCCAAAGAGGAGTATGACGGCAAGGTATATGTCATAGATAATCAGAGGATATCAGTAACCCAGAGACAGTCTGCCCTGGATGCCAAGGCGATGGCACAGGCCGGGCTCTCTGCCGAAGAGATAAGAGACAAGCTGATGGAGTACAAGTTTGAATCCAGTATCTATATAATGCTGGATACGCTCCATTACCTGAAAAAGGGCGGCAGGATCACACCGGCTGCTGCGGCTCTGGGAACCCTGCTTCGTCTTAAACCCGTTCTTCAGATCCAGGGTGAGAAGCTTGATGCCTTTGCCAAGGCCAGGACCACATCCCAAGGCAAGAGCATCATGATAAATGCCATCAAATCTGACATAGAAAACAGATTCGGAGGCATGGAAGCCGGAGATTTCTGGATAGCAGGAGCATATACCGCCAATCTGGACGCAGCTCTTGAGTGGAAAAAAGAGGTGGAGGAAGCTTTTCCCGGACATGAGATGCACCTTGATCCGCTTTCTCTCTCTGTAGGATGTCACATCGGCCCGGGGGCACTGGCAGTGACAGTCACCAGAAAGATACATTTCTAAAAGTATTGTTAAAGGGGTTTTTAAATGGCAGTAAATGATCAATATGATGCTTCCAGCATCACAGTCCTTGAGGGATTGGAGGCAGTCCGGAAGAGACCCGGAATGTATATCGGAAGCGTCACAACAAGGGGCCTTAACCATCTGGTCTACGAGATAGTGGACAATGCAGTGGACGAGCATCTGGCAGGATTCTGTTCCAGGATCCACGTTACGCTGGAGGCCGATGGCTCAGCCACAGTATCGGACAACGGAAGAGGAATCCCTGTGGGGATGCACGCCAAGGGCATAACAGCTGAGCGTGTTGTACTTACCATGCTCCATGCAGGCGGCAAATTCGATAATAATGCTTATAAGACCAGCGGAGGACTTCACGGAGTAGGATCCTCCGTTGTTAATGCGCTTTCCACCAGAATGACTGTCCGGGTAAAAAAGGACGGACTCATATACGAGGATGCCTATGAGAGGGGACAACCCACAGTAGCGCTGGAAAACGGCCTTCTAAAGCCTGTGGGGACCACCAAGGAGACAGGCACCACCATCAATTTCCTTCCCGATGATACAATATTTGAAAAGACCAGATTCCGAGAGGAAGACATCAAGTCCAGGCTCCATGAGACTGCTTATCTCAATCCGCAGCTCACCATATGCTTCGAGGACAAGAGACCCGGCGTTGAGGAATACATTGAATTCCACGAGCCGGACGGAATAACAGGCTTTATCAGGGACATGAACAAGTCAAAAGAGGCTGTCCATGATGTTATCTCTTTTTCCGGAGAATCTGAGGGCGTTGAGGTTGAGATCGCCTTCCAGTATGTCAATGAATTTCACGAGGAAGTTCTGGGATTTTGTAATAACATCTACAACGCCGAGGGTGGCACACACCTCACCGGCTTTAAAACCATGTTTACCGGTATCATCAACCAGTATGCAAGGGAACTTGGCATCTTAAAAGACAAGGATGTGAACTTCACCGGTACAGACGTAAGAAACGGTATGACCGCTGTGGTATCCATCAAACACCCGGATCCCAGATTCGAGGGACAGACCAAGACCAAGCTGGACAACCAGGACGCTGCCAAGATCGTGTCCAAAATAACAGGAGAGGAAGTCTCAAGATACTTTGACAGAAATCTTGAGGTTCTCAAAGCCATCATCGGCTGTGCGGAGAAGGCAGCCAAGATCCGTAAGACCGAGGAGAAAGCCAAGACCAACATGCTGGTCAAACAGAAATACTCCTTTGATTCCAACGGTAAGCTTGCCAACTGCATCAGCAAGGATGCCGCCAAATGCGAGATATTCATCGTCGAGGGAGATTCCGCCGGTGGCAGCGCCAAGATGGCCAGGGACAGGAATTATCAGGCTATCCTTCCCATCAGAGGTAAGATCCTCAACGTTGAGAAGGCCAGCATTGATAAGGTCCTTGCCAACGCCGAGATAAAGACCATGATCAACGCCTTCGGCTGCGGATTTTCCGAAGGATACGGCAATGACTTTGACATAAACAAACTGCGGTATGACAAGATAATAATCATGGCAGATGCCGATGTTGACGGTGAGCACATCTCAACACTGCTTCTGACTCTTTTCTACAGGTTCATGCCCGAGCTTATATATGAGGGACATGTCTATCTTGCGATGCCGCCTCTGTACAAGGCCTTTGGAGCCAAGGGCAAAGAGGAGTACCTCTACGACGACGTAGCCCTGGCCAAATACCGCAAGACCCACAAGAGCGGCTTTACGCTGCAGAGATATAAAGGTCTTGGAGAAATGGATCCGCAGCAGCTCTGGGAGACCACTCTGGATCCGGAGAGGCGCCTTCTTAAGCTGGTGGAGATCGAGGACGCCAAAATGGCATCCCAGATGACTGAGCTCCTTATGGGAGTTGACGTACCGCCCAGAAGAGAGTTCATCCATTTGCACGCCACAGATGCAGAGCTTGATGTTTGATAAAGGAATTAACATAGATGGAAGACAGAATTATACGAACTGAATACTCTGAGATAATGCAGAAGTCATTCATCGACTACGCCATGAGCGTCATCGTGGCCAGGGCCCTGCCGGACATAAGGGACGGCCTTAAGCCCGTTCAGCGCAGAACTCTCTACGACATGTATGAGCTGGGTATCAGATACGACAGGCCTTACAGAAAGAGCGCCAGGATCGTGGGCGATACCATGGGTAAATATCATCCCCACGGCGACAGCTCCATCTACGACTGTCTTGTGGTGATGACTCAGGACTTCAAGAAGGTCGTGCCACTGGTGGACGGCCACGGAAACTTTGGCAACATCGAGGGTGATGGCGCCGCTGCCATGCGTTACACAGAGGCCAGATTATCCAAGATAACACAGGAGAACTTCCTGGAAGATCTGGACAAGAATGTGGTGGACTTTGTCCCCAACTTCGACGAGACAGAAAAAGAGCCTTCTGTTCTCCCCGTCAAGATCCCCAATTTTCTCATAAACGGATCCGAAGGAATCGCGGTAGGTATGGCCACCAGCACACCGCCTCACAACCTCGCGGAGGTCATTGATGCTGAGATAGCCTATATCCAGAATGATTCCCTGACCACAAGGGAACTTATGAAATACATCAAAGGCCCGGATTTCCCCACAGGAGGAATAGTCACCAATAAGGATGAACTTCTTTCAATCTATGAGACCGGCGCCGGCAAGATCAAGATAAGAGGCAAGGTTGAGACCGAGAAGGGCAAAAACGGCCATATCAACCTTGTAATCACAGAGATCCCGTATACAATGATCGGAATGGGTATAGGCAAGTTCATGGCTGACGTAGCTGAACTGGCAGAGAAGAAGGTCACAAACGACATTGTAGATATATCCAACCAGTCATCCAAAGAAGGTATCCGCATCGTAATCGAACTTAAGAAGGATACTGATGTAGAGAACTTTACGAACCTTCTCTACAAAAAGACCAAGCTGGAAGA
>JAEEGH010010285.1_pt1 | contig 21537 bp, 12 predicted proteins | sample 9134181 | NCBI WGS metagenome assembly JAEEGH01 (sample SAMN16246544, study PRJNA631951) | gut metagenome | biome: gut microbiome; feature: rumen; material: DP-attached | host: Bos | place: Iran: Karaj | collected 2018-10
CTTCAATTGTGTTATCAAGTAAATTTATATGTGTGATTTCAAGACCCGTATCTTTTATGCTGTCGTTATCAACTGCATAAGAATGGTTCTGTGAAGTAATTTCAATTTTGCCTGTTTTAAGGTTTCTTACAGGATGGTTTCCGCCACGGTGACCGAATTTTAATTTGTATGTTTTCGCGCCACTTGCAAGAGAGATTATCTGATGGCCGAGGCAGATGCCGAATATAGGATATTTGCCGATGAGCTTCTTAATCGTCTCAATGGTTTCAACAACATCCGTGGGATCTCCGGGGCCGTTTGAAATAAACACGCCGTCGGGATTAAGTCTGATAATGTCTTCCGCTGTAGTGTTCCAGGGAACCTTTATTACGTTGCATCCTCTGCCTGTGAGTGAACGCACGATGTTCTGCTTCATACCGCAGTCGATTGCAACGACGTTTAGGTTCTTTTTAGGATGTGAAGACATGGAATTATTTCCCGGATAGGAGATGATTTCCTTACAGCTTACTTTGGAAACCGCATCCTTCGGGATTTCATTATTTTTAATGATTTGAAGACCTTCTTCAAGAGAAGTGCCCATGTTTGTAATGAGTACTTTTCTGCTTCCGAGGTCTCTTATCGAACGTGTGATTTTTCTTGTATCAACGCCGTAGATACCGGGGATTTTAAATGCCTTTAAAACTTCGTCCACGCTTCTTTCGCTTCTGAAGTTTGAAGGCTCGTCGTTTATCTCTCTGACGATAAGTCCGCCGATGGTGGGAATCACTGTTTCGTAGTCCTCTGAAGCCATTCCGTAGTTGCCGATTAAAGGGTAGGTCATAACTACAGCCTGGTAGGTGTACGAAGGATCGGAGATGATTTCCTGATAACCGACCATGGAAGTATTGAATACTATTTCGCAAAGCTTATCTTCGGTATCACCGAAAGCGTAGCCGTAGTATTCAACGCCGTCTTCAAGTATTATTTTTCTGTTGTAATCTTTCGAGGTTAACATTTTTTTATTCCTCATAAAAGTATTAATTATATTTCAGAAATTCTTTTCTCAAATCTGTCTTTTCTTGTGTCTGTAGGAATCGTAGTCGGATATTCTCCGCTAAAGCATGCACTGCAGTATTCAGCGTTTCCGCAGAGTGCTCCGAGTTCTTCTACAGGTAAGAAACCGAGCGAATCGGCCCCGATAATCTTTGCAATTTCATCCACACTGTGATGGCATGCAATTAAGTTTTCTTCGGAATCGATATCTGTGCCGTAATAGCAGGGATGAAGGAAAGGAGGAGAAGATATTCTCATGTGTACTTCTTTGGCACCTGCTTCTTTTAGCATGTTTACTATACGACCGCTTGTCGTTCCGCGGACGATTGAGTCGTCTATTAAAACTATGCGCTTTCCGCGAACCACGTCTTCGATGGCGGAAAGTTTGATTTTAACTTTATCAAGACGCTTGCCGGGAGCAATAAATGTTCTTCCGATGTAGTTATTCTTGATAAGTCCGATTTCGTAAGGAATGCCTGATTCTCTGCTGTATCCGAGTGCAGCATCAAGGCCCGAATCGGGAACGCCGATTACAAGATCCGCATCTGCGGGATGTGCTTTTGCAAGTACCGCGCCTGCATTAAGTCTAGCGGTATGAACGGATACGCCGTCGATAACCGAATCGTGACGTGCAAAATAAATGTATTCGAATATACAGAGTTTTCTGGGTTTTCTTTCGCAGTGTTCTTTCTTTGAAACGATGCCGTTCTTTGAGAAAATAATGATTTCTCCGGGTTCGACGTCTCTTACAAATTCTGCACCGACTGCTTTTAATGCGCAGCTTTCGGAAGCTATTACATAAAGTCCGTCAGGAGTTTTACCGTAACATAAAGGTCTGAAGCCGTGAGGGTCTCTTGCGCAGATGAGTTTCTGGGGAGACATCAAAACGAGCGAATACGCACCGTCTAAGGAATACATAGCCTGAGATAGTGCGTCTTCGATTGACCCTGTGAGAAGTCTTTCTCTTGTGATGATATAAGCGATGATTTCGGTATCGCTTGTTGTATGGAAAATCGCACCTGAAAGTTCAAGTGTGTTTCTAAGTGTTGCTGCATTAGAAAGGTTGCCGTTATGTGCAAGTGCCATGCGGCCTTTCTGGTGATTAACCTCGATGGGCTGGCAGTTGCTTCGGTTTGTACCACCGGTTGTACCGTATCTTGTGTGTGCTACGGCCATTGTGGCATCAGGAAAAGAATTGAGTACGTCTTCGCTGAAAACTTCGCTTACAAGGCCCATATCCTTGTGGGATGTGAAAACGCCGTCATCGTTTACAACGATACCGCAGCTTTCCTGACCTCTGTGCTGAAGTGCAAACAAACCGTAATATGAAAGTGTGGCAAGATTGCAGGGTTTGGGAGAGTAGATTCCGAAAACCCCGCATTCCTCATGTATGCTCATGATTAACTCCGATTAAAAATTCATCTGATTTTCTTTATAGTGTTTAAGTGCCGCGCCGATAAATCCCTTGAACAAAGGATGAGGTCTGTTGGGACGGCTCTTAAATTCAGGATGGAACTGTACGCCGAGATAGAAATCTTCGTCAGTGATTTCAACTGTTTCAACAAGGTTTCCGTCGGGTGACATACCGCCGATTGTAAGTCCTGCATTTGAAAGTACTTCACGGTAGTCGTTGTTATATTCATAGCGGTGTCTGTGACGCTCGCTGATTTCCTTGGCACCGTAGCATTCTTCCATCTTTGTGCCTTCGGATATTACGCAGGGGTAAGCACCGAGTCTTAATGTGCCGCCCTTGTCGATATCGTCACTCTGACCGGGCATAAAATCGATAACCTTGTCGGGACACTGCTCATCGAATTCGCCTGAGTTTGCATTTGCAATACATGCAACGTTTCTTGCGTATTCGATAACTGCAATCTGCATACCGAGACAGATTCCGAAATAAGGAAGATGATGTTCTCTTGCATATTTAGCTGCAAGAATCATTCCTTCGATACCTCTCTGGCCGAAACCGCCGGGAACGATGATTCCGTCAAGATGTGAAAGTTTTGCATCGATATCGCCTTTTTCGAGTTCTTCCGAATCAATCCATTCGATGTTTATATGTGTATTGTGGAAATATCCTGCATGTCTTAAAGCTTCGGCTACGGAAAGGTAAGCATCGTGAAGGCCTACATATTTTCCTACGAGACCGATGTTGATGCATTCGGTTCTTGCTTCAATGCTTTCAACCATCTTTTTCCATTCGTCGAGATCTGCTTCTTTTGCCTCGATTCCGAGTTCTCTGCAGACTACCGAAGAGAAGTTGGATTTTTCAAGCATCAGAGGTGCTTCGTAAAGTATCGGAAGGGTAATGTTTTCAATTACGCAGTCGGGCTTTACGTTGCAGAAGAGTGAAATCTTTTTAAAGATCGATTCTTCAAGCGGCTCGTCACATCGTAAAACAATGATGTTGGGGTTTACGCCCATTCCCTGCAGCTCTTTTACGGAGTGCTGAGTAGGTTTACTTTTATGCTCGTCCGAGCCGTGTAAGAAAGGTACTAAGGTTACGTGGATAAAGAGCGAGTTTTCTCTGCCTACTTCAAGTGAAATCTGACGTACGGCTTCGATGAAAGGCTGTGATTCGATATCACCGATGGTACCGCCGATTTCAGTGATTACAACATCGGCATTTGTCTTTTTGCCGACACGGTAAACGAATTCCTTTATCTCGTTTGTGATATGAGGAATTACCTGTACAGTAGAGCCGAGATATTCTCCGCGTCTTTCTTTGTTAAGTACATTCCAGTAAACCTTTCCTGTGGTAAGGTTCGAATATTTATTTAAGTCTTCATCAATGAAACGCTCGTAATGACCGAGGTCCAGATCGGTTTCGGCGCCGTCTTCGGTAACGTAAACTTCGCCGTGCTGATAAGGGCTCATTGTGCCGGGGTCTACATTAATGTAGGGGTCGAGTTTCTGAGCGGCTACTTTAAGTCCGCGTGATTTTAAAAGTCTGCCGAGTGATGCTGCTGTAATTCCTTTTCCAAGACCCGATACAACGCCTCCGGTTACAAAAATATACTTTGTCATTCGAAACCTCCTCACATTAATGTTTAGTATTTATTCAAGTTCTCGTTTTGCCTTATTCAACGGTAACTGATTTGGCAAGATTTTTTGGTTTGTCGATATCGCACTCATTTAACTTCGCAACATAATATGCAAGCATCTGAAGCGGTATAATTTCCACTGCGGCCGAGAAAAGCGTGTCGACCTTGGGAACGTAGATTACATCATTGGCAACTGATACAATCTGATTATTTCCTTTGTAGGTAAGTGCCAGCACGTCTGCGCCACGTGCCTTTACTTCAACGATATTGCTTAATGTTTTTTCCATTATCTTTTCGTTGTAACAAAGGGCAACTACAGGTCTGTGTTCCTCTATAAGTGCTATTGTTCCGTGCTTAAGTTCGCCTGCCGCATAGGACTCGGCGTGAATGTAAGAAATCTCTTTCATCTTAAGCGCACCCTCGAGGGCTATTGCATAGTCGGTATTTCTTCCGATGAAGAACATTGATTTGTTGTCGTAATATTTTATGGCAAGCTTGTGAATTTTGGAGTTGGTATCAATGGTTTCCTGTATCTTCTTCGGAAGTGCTTTAAGTGCTGTGAGGAGACGGTTGAATTCCTCATCGCTTATGCTGCCTATTTTCTTAGCTGTATAAAGAGAGAAGAGATATAAAACAGCGAGCTGTGTGGTGTATCCCTTCGTGGTTGCAACCGCAATCTCGGGACCTGCCCATGTATAAAGTGCATGGTCTGCAAGCTTTGCAATTGTACTTCCAACCACATTTACTATTGCGATTGTTTTTGCACCGCGGTTTTTGCATTCCTTCATCGCTGCAATCGTATCGGCTGTTTCACCGGACTGCGAAAGCACGATTAAAAGTGTGTGCTCATCGATTAAGGGATCCGCATATCTTAGTTCACTTGCAAGTTCCGTGATAACGGGAACCCTGCAGAGTTTTTCAATCGTGTATTTTGCGGCACAGCCTGCGTAATATGCAGAACCGCATGCGGTAATAACAATCTTGTTTACGCTTTCAAGATATTCTTTTGAAAGATCTGTTTCATCGAGTACGATTTCGCCTTCTTTGATTCTCGGTGCAATTGTTGCCTTAAAAGCACGGGGCTGTTCCATGATTTCTTTTAACATGAAATGCTCATATCCGCCTTTTTCGGCTGCCTGAATATCCCATACGATTCTTGAGATTTTTTTGCTTACAGGCTGGAGTGCAACATCGAAAACTTTTATCTCTTCAGGAGAGATTTCTGCGAATTCTCCGTCCTCAAGATAGATGGCGTTTCTGGTGTATGAAACTAAAGCGGTAACATCCGATGCGAAGAAGTTTTCACCAACGCCCACTCCTAAAATAAGGGGAGAAGCTTCTCTTGCTACATAGAGCTTGTCGGGATCGTCCGCACAGATAACGCCTAATGCGTATGAACCCTGAAGTCTTGCGCTGGTTTTGATAACTGCTTTTTTGATGTCCCCTTTATAGTACATCTCAAGTAAGTGAACGATTACTTCGGTATCTGTTTCGCTTTCGAAATGATAACCTTTTGCGGTAAGCTCATCGTGAAGCGACATATAGTTTTCGATGATACCGTTGTGAACGATGGCGAATCTTCCGTCGTTACTCATATGAGGATGAGCATTGGTATCACTGGGTGCACCGTGTGTTGCCCATCTGGTATGACCGATACCGGTAGTACCGGGATAATCCTTACCGTCGTTTGTTTTTTCACAAAGGTTTGCGATTCGTCCCGTTACCTTGGCGATGGAAATTGTTCCGTCATTTATCAAAGCGATTCCTGCCGAATCATATCCTCTGTATTCAAGTTTTTTAAGTCCTTCAAGGAGTATGGGTGAAGCACCCTGAACTCCTGTATATCCAACTATTCCACACATAATTTTTCTCCGTTAATCCTTACTCCCACTCAACCGTTGCAGGCGGCTTGGAAGTGATGTCGTAAACGACTCTGGATACTCCCTTGACTTCGTTGGTAATCCTGTTGCTTGCCTTTGCAAGTACTTCATAAGGAAGTCTGGTCCAGTCAGCCGTCATAAAGTCATCGGTAGTTACGGCACGAAGAGCAATTGTTACGCCGTATGTTCTGGCATCACCCATAACACCTACGGAATGAACATCGGTTAATACTGCAAAGTACTGGTTGGTATCTTTTTCAAGATTTGCGTTTGCAATTTCTTCTCTGAAAATTGCATCCGCATCCTGAAGCATTGCGACCTTATCTTTAGTGATATCGCCGATGATTCTAACTGCAAGTCCGGGACCCGGGAAAGGCTGTCTCCAGACGAGTTCTTTGGGTATGCCAAGCTTTGCGCCGACTTCTCTGACTTCATCTTTAAAGAGGTCTCTCAAAGGTTCGGCAATTGATTCAAATGATATGATATCGGGAAGTCCGCCTACATTGTGATGGCTCTTAATTACAGCCGAATCACCTTTGCCGCTTTCGATAACGTCGGGATAAATCGTACCCTGTGCGAGTACATTTATTTTGCCGAGTTTCTTTGCTTCATCTTCAAATACACGGATAAATTCTTCGCCGATTATTTTTCTTTTTGTTTCGGGATCCGAAACGCCTGCGAGTCTTGATAAAAATCTCTCCTGAGCGTTTACTCTTATTAAGTTAAGTCCGAACTTGCCTTTGAAAGTCTGTTCAACAAAATCTGCTTCATTCTTTCTAAGTAATCCGTGATCCACGAATACGCATGTTAAGTTGCTTCCGATTGCATTGTGTAAAAGGAGAGCAACAACCGATGAATCAACACCGCCGGAAAGAGCAAGCAATACTTTCTTGTCTTTTAATTCCACACGGTATTTTTCTATGCAGCTCTTTGCGAAGCTTTCCATCTGCCAGTCTGCAGAACAGTTACATACATGGAAAAGGAAATTGTATAAAACCTGTTTGCCGTATTCTGTATGGGTAACTTCAGGATGGAACTGTACTCCGTAAAGTTTTCTTGTTTCATCGCACATTGCGGCGTTGGGGCATTTGTCGGTATAACCGATTCTTTTAAACCCTTCGGGAAGCTCACTTACGAAATCCGTATGGCTCATCCAGCAGATGCTCATTTCGGGAATATCCTTAAAAAGAATATTCTCTTCGAATGTCACCATTGTTTTGCCGTATTCGCTCGAATTTTCTGCGCTTTCGACTTTTCCGCCTGCCATGTAAGCCATGAGCTGGTCGCCGTAGCAGATTCCTAAAATAGGAATGCCTGCGTCTAAAAGTGCAGGATCGTAATGCGGTGATTTTTCATCGTATACGCTGTTCGGGCCGCCGGTAAAAATAATTCCGCTGTAGCCTGCATTTTTAATTTCTTCAACGGAGATTTTGTTGTAAGGTTTAATCTCCGAATATACATGATGTTCTCTGACACGGCGTGCGATAAGCTGATTGTACTGTCCGCCGAAATCGAGGACTAAAATCTTATCGTTCATTTTTACCTCACAATGATGCTTTCACGCTCAGCACCTACAGAAACATATTTGATGGGACATTCAATTTCTTTCTCGATGAAGAGAACGTATTCTTTTGCTTCCTCAGGAAGATCTTCCCACTTTCTAACACCGGAAATATCACATTTCCAGCCCTTGAATGTTTTGATAACGGGCTTTGCTTGCGTTAGCGCCATAGGGAAAGGGAAACGGTCTGTTTCTTTTCCGTCTACGATATATTTTGTACATACAGGGATTTCATCCATGTATGAAAGTACGTCAAGTTTGGTAAGTGCAATCTGTGTAGCGGCCTGAACTTCAACACCGTATTTTGTAGCAACGATATCGATGGGTCCAACCCTTCTTGGACGACCTGTCTTTGCACCGTATTCAAAGCCTGCTTTTCTTAATTCTTCAGCTTCGTCTCCGAACATTTCGCATACGAAAGGTCCTTCGCCTACACATGTTGAATAAGCTTTTACAACACCGATTACTTCATCAATCTTTGCAGCTGCATAACCCGAACCGATGGGAGCGAATGCTGCGGTTGTATTTGAAGAAGTGGTGTAAGGATAGATACCGTAATCAAGATCACGAAGTGAGCCAAGCTGTGCTTCGAATAAAATCTGTTTGCCTTCTTTATGAGCATTCTTTAAGAAAAGACCTGTGTCAGCAACAAAAGGTTTGATTCTTTCACAGTAATCGGAAAGCCATTTTTCAAGGTCTTCCATCGTAAAAGGATCAGCTCCGTATACTTTTGTTAATGTGAGATTTTTCCACTCAAGAAGGTCTGCTAAATGAGACTTCAATTCTTCGGGATAGAAGAGTTCGCCTGCAAGAATTGTTTTCTTTTGATATTTGTCTGAATAGAAAGGTGCGATTCCCTGTTTGGTGGAACCGTATTTTTTGTCAGCAAGTCTCTGCTCTTCAAGCTCATCCAGCTCGCGATGCCAGGGGAGTAAAAGAGAAGCTCTGTCGCTGATTTTTAAGTTTTCGGGTGTGATTGAAACACCTTTCGAAGTAACGTCTTCGATTTCTTTTAAGAGGTTCTCCGGATCGAGAGCCACACCGTTTCCAAGAATATTCACTACACCGTCTCTGAATACTCCGGAGGGCAGAAGATGAAGTGCGAATTTTCCTTTGTCATTGATGACGGTATGACCTGCATTACCGCCGCCCTGAAAACGAACTACAACATCATAATCCTCGGTCAGAAGGTCAACCATTCGGCCTTTACCTTCATCGCCCCAGTTGATACCGACAATTGCGCAATTTGCCATATAAAAATCCTCCAAAAATTACATAAAAAAGAGACAATGGGTCCTTAATGTTTTACACATTAAAGACGCCATTGCCTTTTCACCCGTCAAATATACTCTTTTTTCGCCCGTTTGTCAATTATTTCAAAAGAAAAAAGTTCACGCGTGAACATGAACTTTTTTCATATTAAGGAAGATTTTTATATGATGTTCGCCAAGGATTATTTTCCGCTGTCGCCATAGTTGGAGAGGGCTCTTGCGGAAGGATCGTTGACGTTGCATCCTTTCCAGGATTTGTTGGGCATCCAGAAGTCTACTATCATCTCAGCCTGGCCGGGATAGTATTTCTCAAAGATTTCCCTGTAAAGAAGCGATTCCTTGGTAAAAGGTCTCGCATGTGTATACGCCTGACTTAAAGCTTTAAACTCTTCGTCGGTATACATTTTCTCTGCATATTCCTTTAAGTAGTCAACCATTGAATGGCCTACGGCATCGGAGAATGCAGCTTTCTCTCTGTAGAGAATATCGTGAGGAAGATAATCGCCTTCAAAAGCGTGACGAAGGAGATATTTTCCTTTGTTGTATTTGTTTAATTTAAGTTCGGGATCGATTGACATTACATATTCCGCAAAATCAAGATCGCCGAAGGGAACTCTGGCTTCGAGAGAGTTTACACTGATACATCTGTCGGCACGAAGCACGTCGTACATGTGAAGCTCTCTGACACGCTTTTTGGATTCTTCCTGGAACTCATAAGCGTTGGGAGCAAAGTCCGTATATTTGTAACCGAAAAGTTCATCGGAGATTTCACCTGTCAAAAGCACACGAATATCTGTCTGTTCGTGAATTGCCTTGCAGAGAAGATACATACCCATGCTCGCACGAATAGTGGTGATATCGAATGTTCCTAAAAGATGTATTACATCTTCAAGTGAATTGAGGACATCTGCGGGAGTCATGTAAACTTCCGTATGGTCGCTTCCGATATAGTCGGCAACTTCTTTCGCATATTTTAAATCGATAGCATCTTCGGTCATACCGATTGCAAAAGTTCTTATCGGCTTGTCGCTTTTCTTCTGTGCGATGGCGCATACAAGAGATGAGTCCAGACCGCCTGATAAAAGAAATCCGACCTTGGCATCAGCGATAAGTCTTTTTTCAACACCTGCGATAAGCTTTTCACGAATGTTTGTACAGATAACATCGAGTGAATCACTGTGCACTTCCTTAACTTCCGTCATATCACGATACTGAATGAATTCACCGTTCTTGTAGTAATGTCCGGGAGGGAAGGGCATAATCTTATCGCATATTCCGACGAGGTTCTTTGCTTCGGAAGCAAAAAGAATAACGCCGTTTTTATCATATCCGTAATGAAGCGGACGGATTCCGATAGGATCTCTGGCCGCGATATATTCATTTGTTTCTTTGTCGTATAAAATAAGGGCAAATTCGGCATCAAGCATTTTAAACATTTCCGTGCCGTATTCCTTGTATAAAGGCAGAAGGATTTCGCAGTCCGAATCACTTTTGAATGTATAGCCCTTTTTGACAAGCTCTTTTCTTAAAGCTTCAAATCCGTATATTTCACCGTTGCAGACAACGTAATTTCCGTCTAATTCAAAAGGCTGCATTCCGGCTTCAGTCAGACCCATGATGGAAAGACGCTGAAATCCGAGCAGACCGCTTCCCGTATCTATTATTTTCATTGCATCGGGACCTCTCGATACGGTTTTATCCAGTCCCTTCTTTAGTACATCCTCATCTGCGCTCACGTCGCAGTAACCCATAATTGAACACATTTTTTTAATCTTCCTTTAAAGTATTTTTAGGTGTCCGGCCCCCGCAGGAGCCGGACACCGATAAGTATTAAATATTTTTATTCAACGTCCTGAAGTGCATCGAAACCTTCTTCACCGGTACGAACCTTTACAACGTTTTCAACGTCATATACAAAGATCTTGCCATCGCCGATATGTCCGGTATAAAGGACTTTCTTAGCTGTTTCGATTACGTCTCTTACAGGAACTGCACTGACTACGATATCAACCTGAATCTTAGGCAGTAAGTTTGCTTCGATCTGTACACCTCTGTAGTACTCCGGTTTGCCTTTCTGTACGCCGCATCCTAAAACATGGGATACTGTCATACCGGTAATACCGAGTTTCATCATTGCAGTCTTTAATGTTTCGAACTTTGCTTCCTTGCAGATGATTTCTACCTTTGTATACTTGTGACCGTCGCCTGTGAATGCAGGCATCTTCTTTACTTCTACAGCTTCTGCAACGGGAACTTCGCCGGTTACTACAACAGGTTCAACCGCACCTTCCTCGATGTATTCGGGCTGCATTGCAAATCCTGCATATGCCGAAGGAAGACCGTGTTCTGTAGAATCAAGACCTGTTAATTCTTCTTCTCTTGATACTCTAAGACCAATGATGGCTTTGATAATAAAGAATGCGATTGTGATTGTAACTGCTGTCCAGCCTGCAACGGTTACAAAACCGAGTAACTGAATTCCTAAAAGCTTAAATCCGCCGCCGTAGAACAAACCTGCCATCTGAACGCCGTTTGCATCAGCGATTGAATAACCGGGAGCTGAAGGAGTAGCAAACAAACCTACAGCGATTGTTCCCCAGATACCGTTCATACAGTGAACTGCTACTGCACCTACGGGATCGTCTATTCTTAATACATAATCAAGGAACCATACACCAAATACTACGAGTAAACCTGATACTGCACCGATGCAGATAGCACCTGTTACATCTGTTACGTCGCAGGGAGCAGTGATGGCTACAAGACCTGCAAGTGATGCGTTAAGACACATTGAAACATCGGGCTTTTTATATTTGATCCATGTAAAGATCATACATACAACTGTTGCAACAGCGGGAGCTACGGTTGTTGTAAGGAAAATAGATCCTAACTGAGGAAGGCTTGTTGCAGCCGCACCGTTGAAACCGTACCAGCCAAACCAGAGGATGAATACACCCAAAGCGCCGATTGCGATGTTGTGTCCGGGGAAAGCGTTAACTTTAACGATTTTACCCTTTTCGTCTTTTGTGAATTTACCGATACGTGCACCGAGGATTTTCGCACCGATTAAAGCGGAGATACCACCAACCATGTGAATTGCGGTTGAACCTGCAAAATCATGGAAGCCGAGCCCTGCGAGCCAGCCGCCACCCCAAATCCAGTGAGCCTCGATGGGGTAAATCAAAGCTGAAATAACAGCCGAATAAATACAGTATGATAAGAATTTGGTTCTTTCAGCCATTGCTCCGGAAACGATGGTTGCTGTGGTTGCACAGAACACAAGGTTGAAGACAAAGGATGAAAAATCAAAATTATCATATGATGTAAAGAGGTCAAATCCGGGCTTGCCGATAAATCCGACCAAATCCTCGCCCATCAGAAGACTGAAACCGATTGCTATAAATACTACGGTACCGATACAGAAATCCATCAGGTTTTTCATGATGATATTTCCTGTATTCTTTGCCCTCGTAAAACCTGCCTCTACCATTGCGAATCCTGCCTGCATCCAGAACACGAGAGCAGCACCGATAAGGAACCAAACTGAGAACACTTCGTTTGAAACTGCTTCTTTCACTGTCATTAATAAAGTCTCATCCATATTATTCATCTCCTTTGTAGTGATTTAACGAAGCAACCCCCCAATAAGTGTTCGTTAATTTTTATACTCCGAATAATAAATCCGCATATGACGGGAACGGCCAGTATTCTTTGGATGTAAGTGTTTCAGCTTCATCACAAAGGGCTCTTAATTCCGCCATCTTAGGAAGAATCTTATCGCGAATCATTCCGGATTCTTCGATAATGTCGCCTGCATTTGAAAGTGCAGCGATTTCATCCTTAAGTTCATCTGTCTTTGTATAAGCTGCATCTGTAATAGCAGATAATTTCTTAACAAGAGTAAGTTCGTATGAATCAGGAATGGAAGAACCGATGCTCTGCTTTAATGCAACTCTCTGAGCAAGGTCTCCGACATATTTGTCGATTGCGGGAGCAATCTGTGTCTTTGACATAACAACCATTGTATTAGCTTCGATTGTTACGCTCTTGCAGTAGTTCTCAAGCATGATTTCGCATCTTGATTCAAGTTCTGCCTTGGAGAATACTCCGTGCTTTGTAAGCATAGTTACGTTCTTCTCATCAAGAAGGTGAGGCATACAGTCGGGTGTAGTCTTGTAGTTTGAAAGACCTCTTACTTCTGTAGCTTCTTTTACCCAGGCATCGTCATAACCGTTGCCGTTAAAGATAATTCTTTTATGAGCTTTAATAGTTTCTTTGATAAGAGCATGAAGATCATTTTCAAAATCTGATGATGCTTCAAGTTTGTCTGCGAAAATCTGAAGTGATTCTGCAACAGCTGAGTTAAGCATGATGTTTGCACATGCGATACTGTTGGAAGAACCGAGGCTTCTGAATTCGAATTTATTGCCTGTAAATGCGAAAGGTGATGTACGGTTTCTATCCGTTGTATCCTTGCTGATAGGAGGAAGGATATCTACACCGAGCTGCATTTTCTGCTTAATCACATCTGTGTAAGGCTTGTCATTTTCGATGGCATCGAGTACTGCGTTGAGTTCGTCGCCAAGGAACATTGAGATGATTGCGGGAGGTGCCTCGTTAGCGCCTAATCTGTGGTCGTTACCTGCGGTAGCAACTGCAAGTCTTAAAAGATCCTGATAATCATCAACTGCCTTAATTACTGCACAAAGGAATAAAAGGAACTGTGCATTTTCATAAGGTGTAGCACCGGGTGACAAAAGATTCTGTCCGAGGTTTGTGGACATTGACCAGTTGTTGTGCTTACCTGAACCGTTAACGCCTGCGAAAGGTTTCTCATGAAGGAGGCATACGAGACCGTGCTTAAGAGCAGTCTTTTGCATGATTTCCATTGTTAACTGGTTGTGGTCTGTAGCGATATTTGTTGTCTCGTAGATAGGAGCAAGTTCATGCTGTGCGGGAGCAACTTCGTTATGTTCTGTCTTTGCGAAGATACCGAGTTTCCAGAGTTCTTCGTTAAGATCTTCCATGTATGCCGCAACTCTGGGTTTGATAACACCGAAGTAATGGTCATCCATTTCCTGACCCTTGGGGGATTTGGAACCGAAGAGTGTTCTGCCGGTCATCTTAAGGTCGAGACGTTTGTCGTACATTTCTTTTGTTACAAGGAAGTATTCCTGCTCGGGACCAACCGATGTACGTACGTTTTTAACCTGATCGTTACCGAATAATTTAAGAATTCTCAAGCACTGCTTATTCAAAGCTTCCATGGAACGAAGAAGAGGAGTCTTCTTATCAAGTGCATGTCCGCTGTAAGAACAGAATGCTGTGGGAATACATAATGTTTTACCTTTGATAAATGCGTAGGATGAAGGATCCCAGGCTGTGTAACCTCTTGCTTCGAAGGTTGCACGAAGACCGCCTGAAGGGAAAGAAGATGCATCGGGTTCGCCCTTTATCAGTTCTTTTCCGGAGAATTCCATCAGCACGCCGCCGTCGGGAGCGGGAGAGATGAAGCTGTCATGCTTTTCAGCTGTAACGCCTGTCATAGGCTGGAACCAGTGAGTATAATGTGTAGCTCCTTTTGCAACAGCCCATTCCTTCATAGCCTGAGCAACTACGTCTGCAACGCTCGGATCAAGAGGAGTGTCCTCGTCGATTGTTTTCTTTAATGATGCAAAAACCTTTGCCGGAAGTACGGCTTTCATAGTTCTCTCGTCAAATACGAGACTTCCGAAAATATCATTAATCTGTGCCATATTTATGTTCCTCCGTTTTATTATTTTTGTTTTATATTTTTAATATTTTTAATACTTTTTATTAGAAATTTTTTATTATACGGTAAAAGAAAAGACGCCTTAAATGTTTTTAAACACTTAAGACGTCTTTGCCTTTTATAATGGGTATATTATTTTTTATTTATCGATTAGCAAACACCCTGTGCAATCATTGCATTAACTACTTTCTTGAAGCCTGCGATGTTAGCACCTGCTACGTAGTTGCCTTCCATGCCGTATTCCTTAGCAGCATCATCGATGTTGTGGTAAATACCAACCATGATACCTTTAAGCTTGGAATCAACTTCTTCGAAGCTCCATGAAAGTCTTTCGGAGTTCTGGCTCATTTCAAGAGCTGATGTAGCAACACCACCTGCGTTAGCAGCCTTGCCGCCTACGAAAGGAACGTTGTTTGCCTGGAAGTACTGAGTAGCTTCGATTGTTGTAGGCATGTTAGCACCTTCTGCAACATACTGAACACCGTTAGCTACGAGCATCTTAGCATCTTCGATATCGAGCTCGTTCTGTGTAGCACAAGGAAGAGCGATATCAACTTTGTACTGCCATACACCATGCTCGCCGTTCTTCTTCTCAAAGTACTGAGCTGAAGACTTAGCTGCTGCATATTCTGTAAGACGTGCTCTCTTAACTTCCTTAACCTCTTTAAGAAGTTCAACATCGATTCCTTCGGGATCATAAATCCAGCCTGTGGAATCTGAAACTGTAACAACTTTTGCGCCTAACTGCTGAGCCTTCTGGCAAGCGTAGATTGCAACGTTACCTGAACCGGAGATTGCTACAACCTTACCTTCCATCTTATCTCCATGGCATTTAACCATTTCTTCTGTAAGATAAAGAAGTCCGTATCCTGTAGCTTCTGTTCTTGCAAGTGAACCACCGTATGTAAGTCCCTTACCTGTAAGAACGCCTTCGTATAAGCCTTTGATTCTCTTGTACTGACCGAACATGAAACCGATTTCTCTTGCGCCTGTTCCGATGTCACCAGCGGGAACGTCTTCGTCAGCACCGATGTATTTGTTAAGCTCTGTCATAAAGCTCTGACAGAAAGCCATAATTTCGCGATCTGATTTACCCTTAGGATCGAAGTCTGAACCACCTTTACCACCACCGATAGGAAGTGTTGTAAGAGAGTTCTTAAAGATCTGCTCGAAACCAAGGAATTTGATGATACCTAAGTTTACTGAAGGGTGAAGTCTTAAACCTCCCTTGTAAGGTCCGATTGCGTTGTTAAACTGTACACGGAAACCTCTGTTAACCTGAACCTGTCCATTGTCATCTACCCAGGGAACTCTGAACATGATCTGACGATCGGGCTCTGTGATTCTCTCTAAGATGGCAAGCTTACGATACTTTTCTTCATCCTGATCAATAACGGGACGAAGTGAATCAAGAACTTCTGTTACAGCCTGGATGAATTCGGGCTGATCAGCGTCTCTTTTTTTAATCTTCTCAAGTACCTCATCAACATACGACATAATAAAAAATCCTCCTTAAATTTGTCTGTAAAAAAGAAAAAGGCCTTTAATGGATACAGTCATACCATTTCCATTAAAGACGCCGTTGCCTTTATGCATTGAATACTACATCAGCAATTTTTGTTTGTCAACAATTTTTTTCAAAATTTCTTTCGAAAAATTTTTGCTCTAAATCCTAAAAGATGAATGATGTGGTATAAAGAGCAGTCACAAGTCCTGCCATTATTATAAGAATACCGATTGTCGGGAGCACTTTTTCAGGGCCTGTAAGCTGGTTAATCTGTTTGTTCCTGGTCGCAGGATTGGCAATTAATAAAACAATACCAATTACGATACAAAGAGTAGCAACTATGCATAAAATACCCTGGAATAAAACCGTAGTGTCAATCATCAGGAGTTTGTCCTGATAACTCTTATAAAAACCTTCGGATGTTTTTGCATCCACACTGTCCCCAAAAGATTTTGATACAGATGAATCAACCGAACGCACCTTTCCTTTTATTACGACAGGAGCTTCTTTATATTTGAGTTTTTTGGAAGCTCTTATCATATATGCAGCATTGTTCTCTTTATCTGTCGCTACATAATAATATTCATTTCCGGTCGGAATAAAACCGTAGGAGTTTGTAACACTTCCTATGAATTCGACATCATCGACCTCGATTTCAACAAACTCACCTTTATTTATAATTCTGCCTGCTTCTTTTAGGGGGATAATCCTCGTGATGTGAATTATATTTAAGAAGGCGCTTATAACATATGCTAAAAGACCGCCACCGATAATAATAACTGAAAGTATGCTTGCAACTAAATTTTTCTTCATATCTCTTCCCCTAAAAAAATAAAAGCATTTTTGATTTGTTTGAAAAACTTTCCCCTTTTACAGAAAAACAAACTCACAAAAATGTCTATTTAATAATAATGTTTTTTTGAGAATATCTCAACTGGTTTTAATAAAAATATAAAATTTATAATAAGAACAAAAATAAGACAAACGCTTGACAGAAGTATGCAATTATAAATATACTGAAATTGTTTTGAGGGGAAAGGTTATTGAATAATAGGTACTTGATTATTTTTGGCATACATTGAAGCTTTGTGGGATGAAAATCCTGCAAGGCTTTTTGTTGTTTTATGGGGAAAAATTATTCAGTAACCTCGTTGTATGGAGTAAAGGAGGACTTCATGAAGAAAAAATTTTTTCGAGTAGCATCAATGTTTTTAAGTTTAATTGTGTTTATCACCTCATTAAACTTAAGTTTTCTCGTAAAAGCCGAGGGAACAAATCCGTCAGTGTATATTAATCCGTCTAATACTCAGGCGATTTATACATACGATGGATATTATGTTGTTTTTAATCTTAATGGTTCATGGACGGGAGGTCATAACGTCGGAATTCAGATTTATAATACCGGAAATGAAACCATAGAAGATTGGGCTCTTGAGTCAGATTATTCAAACAATATCAGTAATATTTGGAATGCATCCGTGTTAGAAAATGCAAATGGCGTAACGAAATTTTATCATGATACCTGGAATTCAGTGATATATCCTAATTCATGCGTGGAATTTGGTTTTAGTTCAAATGAAGATTTTTCATCATTTCCATCTTTTCTTAGAATTATGGGAAGCGAAATAATGGAAACAGAGAGCGATTTATTTTCAATTGACTATACTATTACAGATAATTGGGGCGAAGGATACACGGGTTTAATTACCATTACGAACACGTCAGAAAATGTGATTCGTAACTGGGCATTAGATTTCTCATGTAATAATGAAAATATATCTGTATGGAATGCAAAAATAGAATCTCATGAAGGAAACAGAGTATCTGTTGGCAATATGGGTTTTAATGCAGATATAAATCCTGGGGAAAGTGTGAAATTTGGATTTATAGTTTACAATGTTGATAATTATGACGAGTTTTATGATTATAGTCTTTATGAATCCGCAATTGTATCCAATGAATCGCAAGAAAAAGAATTATTGATAGACATAGGAGAAAACTATGTTAAAGATGCATTGGAAGATGATTTAGATTATGATCCAGAACTGGAAATGAAATATGTAAAGAACCAACTAATCATAGATGCATATGTTGGAACTCCGAAAGAAGTTATTGAAGAAATTGTTGAAGGCATAGATGCAACAATAGTGGGATATGTCGAAGTAATAAACGACTTTCAAATTGAATTTAACAGTGCTAAAACATATGAAGAATTAGATATTATTTCAAGGTATTTGGAAAGTTTTTCATTTATAGGCATTGTTACACTTAATTATGTGTTAGAAGAAGGTGTACAATCCACCACTGATGATGAATTTTATAATGATAATTTCGTAATAGAATATGGTGAGGGGGACTTATCAGGAAATGGTTATTTTGGAAAGTACTCAAGGATAAATAAGGATTCTGAAATCGAAGAAGCTTGGGGAGAAGAGGATTTATTTGGCGATAATTGGAATTTAAACATATTGCATATTCCGTCTGCGTGGAATTATACTTCTGGTTCTAATAAAGTTAAAGTTGGAATTTATGATAATTATTTTGAAAATGATAGAAGGGATGGAGAACTTGTTTTCGATGAAATTATAGGTGGGAATCCTCCCTTTAATCGGAACAACTATGATTATGATCATGGGACTCATGTTGCAGGTATTATAGGGGCTACTTCAAACAACGGAACCGGCATATCAGGAATTGCTAACAATGTAAGGATGTATGGTTGTTCGTTTTTGAAAGAACCATATATTTTTACATATATGAATGCTGCTTCTGATTATTCCAAATTAATAGCAAACAATGTTAGGATATTAAATGTTAGTGTAGGCTTTGATGATGATGCATTTGTATGCAGTGCTTCTGAAAATAATGCATCAGCAAGGAAGAAAATAAAATTATATTCATCATATATAGAAAGAGTTTTTATCGAACTAGTTAATTCTGGTTATGATTTTTTAATTGTTTCAGCCGCGGGTAATGGGAATAATTGGTATTACAAGGAGATAGGAAATAATAAATATGAAATTGACCCGGAAAAAAATGAATCAAATAAAAAGAATAATATTAATGCAAAATATGGTTCATTTTTGAATGCAATAGAGGATCCGAGGATAAAAGAAAGAATTATTGTTGTTGGTTCAATAGATAAGGAATATAGATATTCCTGGTATTGTAATGTAGGAGAAAGGGTTGATGTTTGTGCACCAGGAGATTACATTTTAAGTACTATTCCGTATGGAATGAATTTTGATGGTGTTGAAGATGATGTTATACAAGGTTTTGGCTTAGCCAGCGGATCTTCTATGGCGGCACCACATATTTCCGGAATTGCAGCATTGATGTTACAAGTTAAACCAAGCCTAAGTGCAGTACAGATTAAACATATTATTTGCGATGACAGCAATGCAATTGACAAGATTTATGATCCTTTAAACTTTAGCCATAATCTTCCTAACGCAGAGTTATGTGTAAAAGCGGCAATAAATACAAATGTTTCTTTAGACAATTTGGGTGAAGGAATAATTGCGGGGAGTGTTAAAGACAATAGTAACAATGCTCCTTTGAAAGCTAAAATAACAGCTTCAAGAAAGAATTTAGGAGAATATGTTTTATCAAGCAGTTGCTATTCTTTTGAAACTAATACTGAAGGTGATTATTCATACAATTTACCTGAGGGTTGTTATGACTTGATTTATTCAGTAGAAGGATATCTTCCGATAATTGTAAATGATGTAAACATAAATCCAGAGCAAACAAGTTATCTCAATGTTTCTTTGGTAAAATGGGAAAAAGGTATTATTTTCTCAGGATGGATCAATGGGAATATTATTGATGCAATATCAGGGGAAGCGGTATCAGATGCCACAATAAGAGTCAGAAAAGGGTGGAATAATTATTCTGATGATTACATATCTGATGAAGATGGAAATGCTATCAGAACAGATTCAAATCGTGATGGTTCTTTTGAACTGTTACTCCCTGTTGGAAACTATACTATTGAAATTATGAAAAATAATTATATTATTGGATATTTCAATTCGGTATCAACTAGAAAAGGAGTTGGAATGGCAGACGGAATTACTTGTGCGTTATCACCGGTACTTCCTGAAAATGAATATAGAATAATCTTAACTTGGGATGATTCTCCTAGAGATTTAGATTCGCATTTGACATACAACACGGATGAAGGGCAACAATTCCATGTATATTTTGGCAGTCAAAGCGGTTCTTATAATGATGTTGAAATTGCAACTCTTGATTTAGATGATACAAGTGGATATGGTCCGGAGACTATAACAATCACAGTGGATTCTTCTTTGATAGGAAGTGGAGAGTTTAGATATTCTGTACATAACTTTTCTAATGAAGCGCCGATTTCGCAATCAAATGCAATAGTAAGAGTATATAAAGGCAATACCCTTATGCATGATCCGATTTATGCCCCAAACAATATTTCGGAGAATGTATGGTATGTTTTTAGTATTACGCAAGATGGAATATGTTTGAAGAATGAGCATTACAATTCGTCTTATAACGAAGTTCAATAAATATGAATTTTGGAGATTATAAAAAATGAAAAAATCAAAAAAAATCATTGGGTTTATAATAGGTATATTGATAATTTGTGTAGCTGTTACATTAATCATTTGTTTGCATTTATTTGGACAAGATACAAGTGTGCCTGAAATACCTGAAAGTGCCATTCAATATGACTTTAGAAATAACAATCTTTTGGGCTTATCAAAAATATCTACTGATGAAAAAATATATATTTATGAATTTTCATCCATAAAATATATTAATAAATCCAGAATTCGCGATTTTAATAATTCCAATAGTGAAAAAAAAGCAGTTGGATTATTTCAAGAAAAAGATTCGAATATAATTGTAGAAAAAACGATAAGTGATGTTGAAATAATATATTCTAGAGGAAAAACATATGTAATTGTCAGGCCTAACAGTGAAAACGGGAAGTATCTTGGTATATATTTATTCTTTAATGATTTTAAAGACAGGATTGAGGTTTTGTATGATAAAGATCCTATAGTGGCTGTTGGAAGATATGACTATGAAAAAAATCAATTCAAACGTAAATCGCAGAATTATAATTCGAATGACTGGGAAGGAAAAACGATAATAAAAGATAGTATAAATGCTTTCAAGTAATTTTCACTCAAAAAAAATAAAAAAATTTCTTGACAAGAAAATATTTGAGGGTGTATAGTACTCGCAAATGAGCAAAGGTGTTCGTTTAAACACGGTAGTGTTTGAATGAGCGCCTTTTTCTTTTTGTTACAAAAATGAAAGGAAGATTTTTGTTATGAGATTAGAAGGCGAAGTCAGAATTCCTTCGGGTTGTGCCATTGCGGCCGTTATATCCAAAGAAGGAAACAGAATGTCCGGACAGAAAATATACGAGTGCATGAAACCCATGCACGATCGTTCCAATGGTCTCGGCGGCGGTTTTGC
>JAEEGH010010286.1_pt1 | contig 21537 bp, 20 predicted proteins | sample 9134181 | NCBI WGS metagenome assembly JAEEGH01 (sample SAMN16246544, study PRJNA631951) | gut metagenome | biome: gut microbiome; feature: rumen; material: DP-attached | host: Bos | place: Iran: Karaj | collected 2018-10
CCTGGTCTTACTACGAATCTGTCACCTACCTTTACTTCTTCGATAGGAACTTTAGTTTCAGTATTGTTCCTGATGACTACAGCTGTCTTGGGGGACAGGTCCATGAGCCCTTTAAGAGCATTGGTTGTCTTACCCTTGGATCTTGCTTCCAGCATCTTACCTACTGTGATGAGCGTAAGGATCATTGCCGCTGCTTCGAAATAGAACTGGTTCATGTAATACATGGTCTTTTCGGTATCGCCGTTAAGAACTGTCCCTGTCATTGCAAACAGGGCCCACACGCTGTATGCATATGATGCGGTAGCACCAAGCGCCACAAGCGTATCCATGTTAGGCGATCTGTGGATTAGGCCTTTAAATCCGCTTATAAAAAACTTCTGATTTATCACCATTACAAGTCCTGATAAAAGAAGCTGATATAAGCCCATAGCCACGTGGTTGCCATCAAGAAATGTTGGCAGTGGCCAGTCCCACAGCATATGGCCCATTGACACATACATAAGAGGTATCAAGATGGCTATTGAAGCTATGAGCCTTTTTTTCATCTTAGGGGTCTCTTTATCTTCAAGGGAATCATCTGCATTAACGGAGGAAGCTTTCGCATCACCTCTTCCCTTTATGCTGGCCCCATAGCCTGCAGCTTCTACCGCTGCGATTATATCTTCCGGACGAGCCGAACCTTCAACTCCCATTGAGTTGGTCAGAAGACTTACCGCGCAGCTATCGACGCCTTCAACGGCGTTTACTGCCTTTTCAACTCTGGTCTGGCAGGCTGCACAGCTCATCCCTGTTACGTTGTATTGTTTCATGATCACCCTCACATCGCGAGTCATTATTAATTCAACATTGGTGGAGCTCGCGACACCAAGTCGTGTTGGGAATTTTATACTTTTCAAACTTATTACTTCAGGTTTTTAATACCCAACTTAATCACAAGCTCTTTTCAGAAGGCTATTTCATTAACTTTTGAAGAGTGGTAACAAGCTCATCAATCACTTCTTCGTTGCCTTCTTTGATATTATCAACTACACAGGTTTTCATATGATTAGCAAGAAGAGCCTTATTAAAGCTGTTAAGGGCGCAGGTTATCGCTGAAACCTGCATCAGGATATCTGTGCAGTACGCATCATTTTCAAGCATACCTTCAACGCCTCTAACCTGACCTTCTATCCTTTTAAGCCTGTTCATAAGGTCTTTATACTCTTTTTCATCTCGCTGCTTGGTCTTGCCGGAGCAGTGAGGGCATGATCCCTGCATCTTATCGTTTGTTTCTGTATTTTCTGACATAGAGATCCTCCTTTTCTTATACCCCTTGGGGGTATCTTCTTGATATGTATCATATACCCCTTAGGGGTATGTTGTCAATTACATTTTATGCAATTAAAAAGCAGGCATCCAAAATAGTGTAGATGTCCGCTTTTATCATGCATATATCAAATTGTCCGTTCGCTTTAATACATATTTCTAATTACAAATACATGCAGGTTACAATTGTATTAGTTATGCCATGCATAAGCCAGCTCGGGAAGATCGAACCGCCACATTTTTTCTCATTGACCCATCCCATATAGAAGCCGACCGCCCCTGGCAGAAGCGTAAGTCCTGTTGCTACAAGGAGGTTATGTGATACAAGTCCAAAGGGAATTCCATGCATCAGACCAAATAAAAGGGCCTGGATAAGGTTCCCTGCTATAAATCCGAATTTACCTGCGATTCTTTTAAGAAGAAAACCGCGGAACATGATCTCCTCTGATAATCCGGTTCTAATAAAGCCATATGCTATTGCAACAGGTATATATGACAGCCCCTTTCCCGCGAACTGATTACCGGCAGATGTAACTTCTGCATCCAGAAGCTTTGTAAGTAATGATGTTGCAAAGCCATAGGCAATAAATACCGCTACAGATATCAGTATAGTAAGGACAGCGTTTCCTTTATGTTCAATCTTCTTTAGTCCAAGCCATTTAAAAAAGTTTTCTTTTCTTGCGGTGATAAGCCACCATATGAATGGAATAAGCGAAAAGATCAGCACCTGAATGATCGCACCTATAAATTCACTAGTAAAAGCCTTAAGCATAAAGATGTTCCTCCATATACCGTTACAACATATTATAATTTTATTAGTATATATCTTATTCTTATAAATGTATACTGAAATCTTGTGTTTCTTCAAGCATATTGCAGATTATTCCGCCCTTTTCCTCTATGTATTCCTGTCTCCACGAAGGTTGTAAAAGAACTGTCTAATCCAGATCTGTTCATCTATGCAGCCAAAGTAGATAAGCGCTATGTAGGCTGGATTTCATTGATCTACATGCCAAAGGTTGGCAAATGGCAAGGCTCTGGTCATATCTATATCGATGAACTGTGGGTTGCCCCTGAATTTCGCAGGCAAGGCCTGGGAAAAAAGCTAATGAATAAAGCTGATGAACTACAGCAAGATACTTCTCAAAAAGTAAATGCTTCTGATAACACACTTCGGATAAGAAATAAATAATTAACAGCAGGAAATCTTTTATTGAAGCAAGTGATAAGGTATACCTCATAAGCATTCCGCCCATCATTCCGCCAAGTACAACAATCTTGTAGCCTGCTTCGGCAAAGACGCCTTCGGATTTATCTTTTACCCTTTTATATACCTTTTCAATATCCGGATAATACTGCTCAATATCAGAGAAATTATCTTCAAAGCTGCCAAAACCGCCAAGGGCTTTAAACTGTTCAACAGGGGATCCATCCTTTGTTTTAAGGCTCATGATAATATAGATATAGCATCTTGATTCTCTTCTCGAATTAGCAACAATATTAGCTGAAAGCCACTATTTTTCTTCTATCCATGCCACGTCTCAGGCTTTTTATTTGATACTACGATAACTAAAAAAACAAACCGGCTAATGCACTTCACGCATTTAGCCTGTTTATACACTGATTTTATGAACCTTTTTTAATTATTCCGAAGTCTTCTCATCGTTTATATACTTCTCAAGCGCCTTATTCATTCTCTCATTTTCACTCTTTTCCTTTTGCCTTCCAATCAATATGCCAAGAGCCGAACATACCGCAAAAGATACAAAGAACCCTATCCACGCTTCCATGTAATTCACAGGAAACCAATGGAATCTTATTATAAGCACTACAATAGTGAGGATCGTGATTGAAAAAAATAATACAAACCTTACGAAAACCGGCATATTCTTAATCCATCTGTATGAAAAAAGTATAGTGCTGTATAAGTTTATGATTATTGCCAATATAAGCAGTTCTATCAGGCTTGCTGTAGATAAGGCTACTTTTCCAAAGGCAAACAATGAAGATACTTCCTTTGCGCCATCTCCAACTAATAAAGCTATTGGAATAAATACCATTACTGTGAATCCGAAGGTAGTCATCACGCCATTTATAAACTGAAAAATGTCATTATTCTCTCTTGATTTCATCACTTTATACCCAGTCTCTTTCTTAATTCATCAGCATACATTCTTGAAACAATGATCTGCTCACCATTTATAAGCGTCACCCTTATCTTCCTGGCAAGTTCAGTTTTAAGACTTCTGACCTTCCTCAGATTCACGATGCTCTGCTTACTAACACGAAAAAAATCGTGTTCTGGAAGTTGCTGCTCAAACTCATATAGCTTTAACGCTGACTCATAGGTGTCATCCTTCGTATAGACAAAGGTATTCCTGTCCACCGCCTCAATGTAGAGAATCTTGTCCACATCAAGAAGAATCGTCTCGTCATCTCTTTTCACTGCAATCTGCATATCCATCATGCGCATTAAGGATACGATTCTCTCAATCTCCGTAGTCAGATTTGGTGCGGTTATTCGCACCCCAACATCTGTGTACTTTTCATCCACATCAATTTCAATCTTCATCAGTCAAGTCCCTTTTTCCGATATGCCATCAAAAACAGTAAAACGCACAAAACCGCACTAATACCCAGAATTCCCATACCTGTTTTCGTACAACCTGCAAAAGACATGTTGTCAAATAATAATTTTAACTGCTGGGTGAAAACAATAACTGAATACTTTTTTATGCTCTCGTTAAACATCGAAAGCATGGGAATAAACGAAAAGATCATCATAACAGGTATCGTAATTGACGTTGCTTCCATCTGATTTTTAGAAAAAATACCAACGCATCCACCGGTAAGTATAGAAATAATAAACCCTAATCCCATAACTACCAAAAAGAACAATCTCTGTGACGCAGGCAAAAGGCTCCCCATGACCGCTGCTCCAATCATGCATATCGACCACACATATGCTCCTACTCCGCAAAGATACTGCCAGGGCTTTATATCTGCCATCATAAGTACCCTTAAGGTATTCTTTTCTTTTTCCTCAGATATAACAGATGCCGTTGCGGTAAGCGGTGCCATTCCTATGTACATTACTGCAAACAGTTTAATAAAGAAGAACTCTTCCATGCCTTCAATTGATATAGCATTCTCCATGATCATAGTTATTATAGGAAAAAGAATAAACTGGATCAGTATTGTCTTGTTCTTGATAGTGTCTTTGAGTTCTTTTTTGATGATCACAAGTGTATTATACATCTAATCTTCCTCCTGTAGTTTTCTTCCGGTAAGTTCCAGGAAAACTGTTTCAAGCGTTGGCTCCGTTGAGTGGATTGTCTCCACTTTCCCGCTTTTTAAAAGCTCACTGATCTCATCGACGGATTTTTCACTTCTAGACATCACTACATCTTCCCCTGTTTGCAGATGCATTTTAATTTTCTTGTGATGGTCATATCTTCTGCATATGTCCTCGGGCTTTCCTGTTTCAACAATTTTCCCCTCATTAAGAAGTGCAACGTTATCACAGAGCTTATAAGCTTCATCCATGTTGTGTGTTGTAAGAAAAATCGTTGCGCCGTTTTTCTTTTTTTCTAGAATGATCTTATGAATTCCTCTCATAGTCTGTGGATCAAGACCGCTTGTAGGCTCATCGAGAAAAAGAATCTCAGGTGAGTGCATGAAGGTCCTTGCAAGCTGAAGTCTGACCCTCATACCTTTCGACAGATCTGATGCCTGCGTCTTACTTACGTTTGATAGCCCGACTTCCTCTAATATCTCATTTATCGAGCTTTTTGGAACATTGTATATATCTGCAAAGACAGAAAGATTATCTCTACAGGAAAATCTCTCATACACTCCGAAATTATCCATCATGATCCCAAAATTCTTCTTATCTTTGCCATTAAGGTTTTCAGGCTTCTTGTCCATGATCCTAACGTAGCCTTCGTCATAAGCAAGCTGTCCTGTAATTATCTTTATCAGTGTGGTCTTCCCCGCGCCTGAAGGGCCGAGTAGACCAAAAATACTGCCCTTCGGAATAGCAAAGCTGATGCCCTTTAATACTTCATTTGAATCAAATCTTTTCCTTAAGTCTTTGCACTGTATCATCTTACGTCTCCTTTCATATTCTCATAGGGTGAAAATATCAGATTAGTGGAGCTCATACAATGCGTTGTGACGTAAGTTGCCACATTGATTACATAAGTTGCAATCAAGTAGGAGGCTACTCCTCATATTAAAAAGGTGAAATAGTTCGGAAAGTTGGTATATATGCAAGAGAACCAACGATCTTATAAATAGCTTATAGCGAAAATGACAGTAAACGGTTAACAAAAGCGTATAGGAAAAGCTCCGCCAAATTGGTAGAATCCTATTGGAATACTATCAGTTTGGTGGAGCTTATTTTTAAGAAAATGAGCCTTGATTTGCAATCAGGGCAAAATTAAAATTATAAAAATCTCTTTATCGCGTACAACACTAATAAGTGTCCCGGATAGAAAACATAAAATAGCCACTTCAAGCCTTTTCCCTTCCTGCCGTTGTACATCATAAGAGGGACAAGGCTAAGGCCAGTTGTGCAATAATAGCCCATTGTTCTTGTTAATGCCAAAAAGGCAACTCTTAATAAGCTGTACTCATTAGTTGTAGTATTCCTGTCCCCACGAATACGATCAAAGAGCATCAGCGCCAATATTGACATAACATTAGTGTCTTTTATATTCTTCCGAAACTTCCAAAAAGGTCCTCTTTCCTTAAATATAATCCGCATACGCAGTCTCAGCATCTTTTCCATGAATACTCATTGAAATAAAAATACAAATAAAATATAAAAATACAGCCGATAATAGAAAACTACTGCATATATCAATTGGAGCCATAGAATACATGCTTCCCATAAAGACCGCTGTAAAAACAGTTGGTATCACAAGAACTGAGCCCTTTAGTAGCAGCTTAAATCGCAATCTGAAAAGGTCAATTACATTCTTCAATTCCTACTATCTCCCATCCATCCTCGTACAATCTAATAACAGTCTCTTTTAGAACCGGCTCTTTTACTGTCATTTCGTTCCTATTGCCGATAGTCCTCATTTCCTTCCACATAGAAAGGTCATGGTTTATTCTAACATAGACCTTGTATGCTATATCATTTGAATACTCTGTCTGGACAAGTTTCCCATTATCTATCGTGAAAACCTTGTCAGACAGCTCATCTATCAGCCTTTTTTCGTGACAGGACATAAATATAGTAATTCCCTGCTTTCGAAGCTCTTTGATCTTGGATATGAAAACAGCCTGAGAATCAGCATCCTGTCCTGAAAGCGGTTCATCCAGCAAAATCACATCCTTTGGCGCCATTATTGCCTGAATAACGCCAACTTTCTGAAGGCTTCCCTTGGACAGCTTATCCATTCTGGTATGGATCATTGAATCAAGGAAAAAATCTTTAATAAGGTCGTCTACTACCTGATGATCTACACCTTCAACTCTGGCTATGCCTTCAAGATACTCTAGCATCTCTATTTCCATCCCGGCAAATTTCTCCGGAACGTAGGAAAATCTCAGGTCCTTGTGATAGTGTATCTCTCCATCACTAAGAGGGATCAGGCCTGACAGGAGCTTTAGCATGGTACTCTTTCCGCTTCCATTATGTCCGTAAAAAGCGATAGAATCGCCCTTGAAGAATACATGTGAAACCCTGTCAATTACCCGCTTTCCTTTATAATCTTTCGTTGCGTTTTCAAGTGTGATCAGCTTTTCGTTTGTTTCCGGCTTTAGTGTATCCATGTCATTATTCCAATCCTGTATCTTGATTCCAAACAACGTCATTATCCCAATCATATACCGGCATAAAGACATCCACAAAATCCTTAGGGGACTTGCAGTTTTCTATCATAAAGTCTATTTTCTCTTCAGGATAAATCCCTGCAGTTCCAGCTCTTTACCTGAATCTGTGGTGAGTTTTTCTGACGGACGCTCTTTTATCTCGTACTCGTCTTCAAATTTTCTAAGAAGCTTCATACTACCTATATTTCGTACATCAGCCTCATAAAAGAACAGTGTCTTGCCATAGTCTTCAAATGCACGGTCAAGAGCGGCCTTCAGGGCTTTATAAGCATATCCATTATTCCACTCTGATTGTCTGATCCATACTCCAACTTCAGGGCAATCTTCCTTAAGTGCATGTATTTCCGAGCTTCCAAGAAATCTTCCATCTTCTGAAAGAATTGAATATAAAAGCGTATCTCCTGATTCTACCTCATCTAAAAAGCTCTGAAGTAGCTCTTTTGCATCATCTTCAGTTTCAAATGGATCAGGCCACTGATATTTAGTGATCTCTTCATCAAATGCTTCATAGTAATCTTTTAAATAGTCCATGGTTAATGGAACTACCTGTGTCTGTGTTTCCTTGATTGAATCCTTCTGTTCCATATGTTTTTCCTCCATTCTATATTCCAAAGGTTTATTTCTTACAGTATATTTTGATTGCTTTGTAAGCGAAATCTGCGGTACCCTTTCCGCCAAGGTTGTCGACGTTCTCTGTTACTTCTCCTCCGCCTATGAGCCATGAGCCAAGACCATATAGTATATCATCAGTACATTTATACATATTATTGGTAATAAACATCTGATAGGCTTTAACCTGGTCCTGCACTACCTTGCAGGCAGGATCAAGATCTTTTAACTGACCGAACTTCACAAAGATCTGCATGAGGCTCTCCATAAGGGTATTCTCATCATCTTTGGTCCACTTTGCGCTTTTTTGGGAAAATTCCTCGTACTGGGGAGTCTTTTTCCACTGGTCCTTGGCACGTTTGTAGTACTCGTCCAGCTTTTTGGTATCAAATGCTGTAAAGTTAAGCTTTCGAACCCCTCTTGCCTTCATTCCTTTGGCAAGCATAATAAGGTTTTCTATGTGTTCTTTTTTCAAAGTCAGAAGCTCTATCTGCTGCTCTAAGGCCTTGGTCTTGTCAAAATCTGTACTATTGACGATGTCCGCAATGTCCTTAAGGGGGAATTCCAGTGCCTTGAAAAGTAATATCTGCTGGAGCATTTCAAGCTGCTCATCGCTATATAATCTATAGCCTGCCTCTGTATACCTGGCAGGTTTCAAAAGGCCGATCCTGTCATAATACTGGAGAGTCCTGACGCTTACTCCAGTCAGCTTGCTTACTTCATTTACAGTCATCATTGGAAAATCCTCCTTCGCCGTGATAGTCAGACGCAATACTCACTACGTAATTCTTTGGCAAAAAATATTTTGATTCTATTTAATACAACCGTAAGCTATTACGTTACGTCGGAGTCAACATATTTCATAATTATACCCAAGAAACATGCGGCATACAACAGGCTATTGGCCGCAATGTACAGTATTTATCTGCTATTGTATACTTTTAGTATACATAATTCCCATTGACACGGGCTTCCGGACATTCTATGGTAATAGTATGAGGATTGTTAATGCTTCGTTTGTACTTAACAATCCGGCTATTAATTATCTTTTTTGTTCTAAATTTTTTTACCTAGTATGTAGGCATTTCCAGTAATACGGAGTTCAAGGAAGAACGTCCATGTATTTCTATATCATGAATTTGTGATTCAGTTGGTTTTCATTTGTTGATAAATAGGGGGAGGGTGTCATGGGATATGTCATTGCTTATGATGTAGGGACAACCGGGGTCAAAACCTGTCTTTTTTCTCTGAATGGTAAAGTCAAATTTATCTGCGGAGTCTATGCTTCATATAAGCTCTATATTCTTGAAAACGGCGGCGCCGAGCAGGATGTCGACGAATGGTGGGATGCTATGTGCTCTACCACTCGGGAGCTTATTGCAAAGTCCGGCGTTTCTCCTTCTGAAATCCAGGGTTTAAGCTTCTGCTCTCAGATGCAGGGGCTGGTTCTTGTTGATAAAAACGGAAAAGCCTTAAGACGTCCTATGAGCTATATGGACCAGCGAGCTGAAGACGTGTTTGAAAAGTTCGGCGGCACAGGACTAAAAATATCCGGTCTTGGCGCTGATAAACTTTTTAAGAGCCTTTCTATTACTATGGCAGCGCCTACAAGTGTTAAGGATCCAATCTGGAAATACATATGGGTGCGCGAGCATGAACCTGAAATCTATCGCCAGGTCTATAAATGGCTTGATGTAAAAGAGTATCTGATCAGCAGAGCAACCGGAAGGATGATCATGACAAGAGACAGTGCATATGCGACATTCCTTTATGACACCAGAAATGGTAAGAACTGCTGGAACCGTTCCCTTTGCAGGACTTACGGCGTAAGGATGGATCATCTTCCTGAGATCATTGACTGCAGTGACGAAGTAGGTTTTTTGACTACAGAAGCTGCTCGGCAGCTCGGTCTTTCAGAAGATACACGCGTTTTTGGCGGCGGAGGCGATGCTACTTTAATAGGTGTCGGCGCAGGCTGTATAAATCCTGGCGAAACGCATATCTATTCCGGCACATCAGGCTGGGTTTCTACTGTTACTGACAAGCAGAAAGTGGATATCGTATCCATGATCGCTGCTGTTGTTGGCGCTAAGGACGGCATCTACAACTATTTTGCCGAGATGGAAACTGCGGGCAAATGTTTTGAATGGGTAAAAGAGCATCTGGCTCTTGATGAAATTGGTATATATCTTCAAAAGCAGACTGTTGCTGATTCCGAGACATCTATACGTATGAGTCTTTATGACTATCTTAGTGAGACTGTCAAAAAAGCTAAACCCGGCTGCGGCGGACTTATCTTCACCCCGTGGCTTCACGGTAACAGATGTCCGTTCGAGGATCCGGATGCGGCTGGAATGTTTTTTAACATAAGGCTGGAGACTGGAAAAACTGAGATGTTAAGGGCGGTTCTTGAAGGCATATGCTTCCACCTTCGCTGGATGCTGGAATGCTCTGAGAAAAAGGTTACTACAAGTAAAGTTATCCGCTTTGTAGGTGGTGGTGCGTTATCTCCTGTTACCTGTCAGATGCTGGCGGATATACTTGATCGCAAGGTTGAAACGGTTGAGGATGCGCAGGATGTGGGCGCAGTCGGAGCTGCCATGATAGCGGGGGTTGGCCTTGGACTTATTCCTTCGCTTGAAAGCGCGGGGGATTTCGTCACTATTAAGGATACGTATATTCCTAATCCGGATAATAAGGCGGTTTATGATAAGAATTATCACGTATTTGTGAAGCTTCATGATGCAAATGCCAAGGCGTTTATGGCTTTAAATGATTAGTATAGACGCGACATATCATTATCTATATATAAAATATCAGCTATATATTATACAGACTGAAACACATATACAGCACACATATATTTAAACCTGTGCTTTAACATATCCATCTTTGATCAGATTATTAATAAGGAATTGATCCTAAGTAGGGAGGATACCTGAATAATGAATGATAACGAAATTAAACAGCTTGTTGCTGATACAGGAAGAAGACTTCTTGATAAAGGCCTTGTAGCTAGGACCTGGGGTAATATCAGCGCAAGGAAAGATGCCACAAAGTTTGCCATATCCCCTAGCGGTCTTGGCTACGAGAACATGAAAGGCGACGATGTCCCAATCTATGACATGGAAACCAAAACCTGGGAAGGATCTCGCAAGCCTTCAAGTGAGAAGAAGATTCATGCCGCAGCTTATAAGCTGTATCCTGAAGTGAATTTCGTGATACATACTCATCAAGACTATGCAACAGCGATTGGCCTTGCATCTACAGCTGAGCTTGAACTGGCTGCTGAGGAAAAAGATCTTCTTGGTGAAATCTCCATCGCAGGATACGGGCTTCCCGGAACTGATAAGCTTGCTGATAATGTCACATCTGCTCTTAAGAACTCAAAGGTTGTACTTATGGCTCATCATGGTGCTCTGATATTGGGAAAAGATGTTGAAGATGCTTTGAAAAAAGCTGAAGTTCTTGAAGAAGTCTGCAAGAGAGCTGTTATAAAGAAGATTGGTACTGATGTTCTTGATGAAATCTGTAAGTATACTGATTCAAAGAAAATGAGAGCTGGATCTCTTGAACAAGATAATGCAGGAACTAAATCAAAAAATATTGAAACCGATACACTTGAACATGATAATACAAGATCTGACATAAATAAAATTGAAACTGGAACTCTTGATAGAAGTTCTTTAAACATAGCTCCGTTCAAGGCTCAGCTTGATGATATGGCGCAGATGATAGGGCCTAAGTACAGCGAAAACGCTATAGCCAAGGCTAAAGAAGGACTTTCTGAAGATGATCTTCAGGCGCTATCTCTTTTACTAAATAAAGCTATTATATGCAAAATGTATACACAGGCGCTTGGTATAGATGGCCGCTTATCTTCTTTTGACTGTATACTAATGAGAACAGTTTACAAGTTTAAGTATTCTAAACAGAAAAACAAATAGAAAGGAGCTATATGGATAAAAGAAAGAAAAAAGAAATCGTAAGGATGGCTAAATTCGTCTTTTTTTCTATATCTGCAGGGCTTATTGAAATAGTTTCTTTTACCATACTAAATGAATTTATAAAGTGGCCCTACTGGCCATGTTATCTGATAGCGCTAGTTCTTTCTGTAGTCTGGAATTTTACTTTAAACCGCGCATTCACATTCCAGTCAGCGGGTAATGTTCCTGTTGCAATGATGCAGGTAGCGGCATTTTATCTTGTTTTCACACCTGTAACGACTATTGGTGGCAACTTTCTGGTAGAAAGCCTTAGATGGAATGAATATCTTGTAACTGCCCTTAACATGGCACTAAATTTTATCACTGAATATCTGTATGACAGGTTCGTAGTCTTTAGAAAGAGCCTGGATACAAATCAAAGAGCTTCGGCATAAAGGAGGATTATAATGAACAACTGTGGTATTTCAAGATGGGATGATCCTGCAGATATCAATCGCAGGCTTAAGGAGCTGACAAGTCAGCCAATCTGGGAAGTTGATGATGAATATTATAATAATGAGGTTATGAAGTACTTCGACGAGAAGTGCAAGAGTTCAAAAGCTGTATTTGAAGAAGCCAAGAACTATATTCCGGGCGGCGTGCAGCACAACCTTGCTTTCAACAAGCCTTTCCCTATGTGTATGGCTAAGGCTGAGGGTGCCTATCTTTATGATAAAGATGGCAACCAGTATATCGATTTCCTGCAGGCAGGTGGTCCTACAATTCTTGGAAGTAATTATGAACCAGTAAGGCAGAAAGTTCTTGAACTTCTTAATACCTGCGGCCCTGTAACAGGTCTTTTGCATGAATCAGAGCTTATGATCGCTAAAGAGATTAACAAGCACATGCCAGGCGTTGAGATGTTCCGTATGCTTGGCTCAGGAACAGAGGCCTGCATGGCATCTCTTCGAATTGCCCGCATCGCAACTGGTAAAAAGCGCATTATCAAGATCGGCGGCGCATATCACGGCTGGTCCGATCAGCTTGTATATGGTCTTAAGATCCCGGGTTCTAGAGGTCTTCTTGAATCTCACGGAATCCCTTCTGCAGCATATCGCCAGACTGACGAATGCAGACCAAACGACCTCAACATGCTTGAAGCTATCCTTAAGAGAAACAGATTAAAAGGCGGCACAGCAGCTATCCTTATAGAGCCTGTAGGCCCTGAAAGCGGCACAAGACCTGTTGCCAAAGATTATAACAAACATGTACGCGAACTTTGCGACAAATACGGCGCACTTATGGTATTCGACGAAGTTGTAACCGGCTTCCGTGTAGGAATCGGCGGAGCCCAGGAATATTTTGATGTACGCCCTGACCTTACAATCTTCGGCAAGATCGTTGCAGGCGGCTATCCTGCAGCCGGCGGCGTTGGTGGCAAAAAAGAATACGCAAGTCTTATGGCAGCCGGCCTTGCCACAGGTAAGCACAGAGCCTACGTTGGCGGAACTCTTGCTGCTAACCCTCTGTCCTGCGTTGCCGGTACTGCTGCGATTCAGGAAATCGCCCGCACAGGCGCATGCGAGATTGCCGGCAAGATGGGCGACAGACTTTGCGACGGCTTAAAGGAACTCATCGACAGATACTCTCTTCCTTATGTTGCATATAATCAGGGTTCTATCGTACACCTTGAATGTACAGGCGCTATGAGCTTTGACTTCTCATCACTTAGCTTCATTAAATCCGCAACAGGACTCTTGAAGCATAAGGATATGATGTATGTTCGTAAGGATTCTATGGAAAAGATGGGAGCCGCATACATGGCCAACGGACTTGTAACACTGGCAGGTTCCAGACTTTACACATCTATGGCTGATACGCCGGAGATCATTGATGAAGCGCTGAACCGCTTTGAGAATGTATTTAAGCATGTTAAGAAGACGGATAAGGGACTGATCTAAAAAACTGTTGTATGAACTAAATTAGAAAGGCTGCGCCAGTTCTTAGAGTTGGCGCAGCCTTATTTTTTAACTATATAATGCTATAAATAAACTCCATATCTAGATTATCTCGAATCACTTGAGCAAGCTTATCATATTCCTGTTCCTTGAATGCCTGATAATCCATGGTCTGCTCTAGTTCTATTCCTTTGTCACTGGCGATTCTCTTTATAAGGCGAAGCGCAAGATCCCCTTCATCAAATACGCCGTGTACGTAAGTCCCAAATACATTTCCATCCTGCATATAGGTGATACTATCGCCATGAGAATTTTTTGTTTCACCCATATGTATCTCATAGCCTACATACTTTTGATGTGAGATGCTTTCATATATGCCGTCCATCTCTTCAAACGTTCCCTGGCACTGGCTTCTGTTCTTTTTGTCCTTAAGAACAGTTGCTGTATTAAGAAGGGAAAGGCCTCTGATTCTTCCGCCTTCTTCCACTTTATCAGGATCGCTAATCGTATCTCCAAGCATCTGGAAACCACCGCATATGCCTATTACAGGGCCTTTTGTAGCGAACTTCTTGACTGCGGCTTCCATTCCTGATTCTCTCATCCATCTAAGGTCTGCGATAGTATTTTTACTGCCCGGAAGGATGACAAGATCTGCCTTTTCTACCTCTCTCGGGTTAGTAATAAAACGGACATTTACACCTTCGATACTTTCAAACGGAGCAGCATCTGTGAAGTTGGATATTCTGGGGAATCTAATTACAGCTATATCGATTGAATACCCATCACTAAATCTGTCTTTATCAAGTCTTTCGCTAAGGCTGTCTTCGTCATCTATAAGGAGCTTAGTATATGGTACTGTTCCTATTACTGGTACTTGGCCCATCTCTTCGATCATGTCTATTCCTGAATCAAGAAGGCTCTTATCACCACGGAATTTATTGATTATAATCCCCTTAACTCTTGCTCTCTCCTGAGGTTCAAGGAGCTGAAGCGTACCAAGGAGCTGTGCAAATACTCCGCCTCTGTCGATATCTCCTACCAGAAGTACAGGAGCATCTATAAGCTCTGCCAACCCCATATTTACTATGTCATCTGACTTAAGGTTGATCTCAGCAGGACTTCCTGCGCCTTCTACTACTATGATATCTGCCTGTTTTTGAAGCTCGTTATAGGCAGCCATAATGTCTGGGATAAGCTTTTTCTTATATTTAAAATAGTCTCTGGCCGGCATGTTACCTATAACTTCGCCGTTTACTATCACCTGAGAGCCTATATCATTTGTAGGCTTTAAGAGGATGGGATTCATATATACAGATGGCTTTACTCCAGCGCACTCAGCCTGCATAGCCTGCGCTCTTCCAAGCTCTAATCCATCTTCTGTGACAAAAGAATTAAGAGCCATATTCTGAGATTTGAAGGGCGCTACCCTATATCCATCCTGTTTAAATACACGGCACAATCCGCCAACTAATAGGCTTTTTCCTACATTGGACATTGTACCTTGTACCATGATCACCTTAGAACTAGAACTCATAATCTTGTCACATACAATCCAATACTCTTAGAAAGTAACTGGATTATTCCTTTCTCTTCGTTTACACATTCTACTTTTTTAAATCTACTTCTTTTATATATTCTATTTCTTTTATATATTCTATTTCTTTCAAATATTCTATTTCTTTCAACATTCTACTTCTTTCAAATATTCTACTTCATTTATACAAAAAATGCTTCGTACATGCAATAAGCACATACGAAGCATTTATAAATACAACGCTTTTTTAGTAATGGTCAAAAAGGAGCTTTTGACTAATGCGTCAAATCATTGCTGATTCAATTATTTAATTACTTCTCAGGAAGGTTCTCAGCATCACCATATGCTGCTTCCCAAGCTGTCTTTCTTTCGTCAATGATTGCCTGTCCGCCGGATGCAAGGTAATCCTGCATTCCTTCGTCCCAAACCTTGTCGAAATCAGCTGTTGATGCGCTAAGGGCCTTATCATAAACCTGGTCACGCTTACTTGAAAGAGCTTCACCAAATCCTGCTTCAGACTCGATAGCACCAACCTGAACGTTACCAAGCTCTCTTGTATCAGTCTTAGCGATCTCGTTAGCCTTTAAGATAAGGTCAGGATCAACGCCAGCGTAGCTGTATGCAAGTGAAAGCTCTGTGATTTCAGGATCTACAAGGTGAAGACCGTTACATGTGATTGTGTAGTCGATGTTCATACCAGAGTTCTGGATAGCATCACCTGTAGCTGCCTGGATCTGGATAGCGCCGTTGTCAGCAACTGTGTGTGTAACACCCTCATCACCGATCTGGAGATACTGAATTGTCTCAGGAGATGAGATGAAATCAAGGTAAAGAAGTGAAGCAAGTGGCTCATCGTTAGTTACAGGGAAGAAGATCTTTCTGTCGATAGGACCAGCGATCCACTTTGTGTGTGTTCCGTTGCTATCTTCGAAAGGATCGATTGCTACATAAGAAGCATCTTCGCCAACGAGTCTCTTAAGGTTAGCTTCGATAGAATCTTCACCATTTCTGTAAGGGTAATCCCAGTTATGTGTGAATGCGCCAACATAACCAGCCTTCATCATGTCGTCTTCTGTTGTATCACCGCTTCCGTATACAGCAAAATCATCCCACATGAGGCCTTCGTTGTACCACTGGTTAAGGAGCTTCATAGCTTCCTTAGTACCATTCTCTGTAAGCTTTCTGTCATCGAATCCGTTTACATAGTACTCTTTTTCTGAGATTGCAGGATCCATGAATGACTCGATAAGAGTAGCTGCTCTCCAACCTACATCATAGCTTACTGAGTAAGGAACCATCTTGTCTGCGTCTGCGCCAAGAAGCTTGTCAGCATTGTCTCTGAACTGGCAAAGTACGTTGTAGAACTCTTCCTTAGTTGTAGGCTCTTCAAGGTTAAGAGCTTCAAGCCAGTCTTTACGAATGAATGTACAGATACGGTTCTGGTTAGCAAGTTTAGCTTCAAGAGCCCAGATTGATCCTGTTTCAGGATCCTTATCCCAGTTAATGTTAGTCTCGCCGAGCCAGTTCCAGAGGTTAGGAAGAACATCCTTATAATCCTCTACGTATGAGCTTAAATCAAGTACACCACCCATATCAGCATATGTCTGAATTGTTGCATAACTATATGTTACACATACATCAGGTGCTTTCTGAGCTGCGAGAAGGTTGTTGATCTCATCAACCTCTGTCCATCTTGGTACCTTTACAAACTGTACATCAACGTTGTGAAGCTCAAGCATCTGATCGTGGATATACTGTGTGTACATGTTATCTGTAGGGTCTGATCCGCCATCATTACCACGGTCGTAAACCTCTACTGTGATAGATCTTGTTTCAGCAAATTTGCCGTCAACAAGTTCAGTAGCTGCATCTGCGCCACCTGCTGTACCCTGTTCATTTCCTCCATTGGAGTCGCCACATGCTGCAAGTGAGAGTACCATACTTGAAGCAAGAAGCATTGAAAGTAACCTTTTCTTCATTTTTCCCTCCTTGACGCTACTGCGCCATAAAATAATTATTCTTTAACTGCACCAACCATTACTCCATGAATGAAGTACTTCTGAAGGAATGGATATATGCACAGAATCGGAACCGTTGAGAACATGACTATTGCTGCCTTAAGTGATTCTGAAAGACCCGGAGCAGAAAAGCCTTCCTGTGTTGCAACTTCTACGCTGTTGATGTTGTTAAGTATGTTGTAGAGAAGGAGCTGAAGTGGATAGAACTCTGCCTTTTTGATATACATAAGGGCATCAGAATATCCGTTCCATCTTCCTACTGCATAGAAAAGAGCGAGTGTTGCAAATACAGGTTTTGAAAGCGGTATATATATTTTCCAAAGTATAGTAAAGAAATCTGCGCCATCAATCTCTGCGGATTCTCTGAGTGAGTCAGGAATTCCGTAAAAGAAACTTCTCATGATGATCATGTTGTAAACGCTAAGGCAATAAGGAATAACAAGAACTAATGGATTATCCAGAAGGTTGAGGTTCTGCATAAGAAGATAGTTCGGTATTGCACCTGCGTTAAAGAACATTGTTATAGTAATTACTATGTTGATGAATCCTTTTCCCTTAAGTTCCGGGAAAATAAGAGGATATGCACAAATAGTTGTCATAGTAAGTGAAACAATTGTGCTAACAAGTGTAAGTATTACAGTATAAAAGAATGCATGAATGTACTTCATATCTGAAAGGACTGTAGAGTAAGCTCCAAAATTAAGTCCTTTAGGAAGTAAATAAACTTCATGTCTTACAAGCGCATCCGTGCTACTGAGTGATCTTGCAAGAAGATTGATCATGGGAAGAACACAGATCAAACTTATGATCACGCATATAAGAACAAATATCCAATCGCCAAACATGGCCTGTTTTGATTTAACTTTCATTACCACAGTCCCCTTTCTCCAAGCTTTCTAGACAATCCGTTAGCCAACAGCAGGAAGAATACACCTACTATAGACTGGAAAAGTCCAACAGCTGTTGTCAGTGAGAACTGCAAGCCCTTAATACCATAAATATATACATAAGTAGAAAGAACCTGTGCCTGATCCATAACGAGGTTATTCTGTAATGCGAATGGTCTGTCAAAACTACTTCCAAGAATGTTACCGATTGCCATGATAAGAAGGATGACAATTGTAGGTTTAATACCCGGAAGTGTGATGTGCCACATTTTTCTAAAACGTCCTGCACCATCAACTGATGCAGCTTCATACAACTCTGAGTTGATGCCTGCTATTGAAGCAAGATAAACGATTGAATTCCAACCAAAGCTCTGCCATACACCAAGGAATACATATGTCCATACCCAGTGACTACCATCATTAAGGAATGGAACTGATTCACCACCAAGCTTTGTGATCGCAAGGTTAATAAGACCTGTACTAGGTGCAAAGAGCTGAATTGCTATTCCATAGATGATGACCCATGATAAAAAGTGAGGCATGTAAGCAATTGTCTGAACTACCTTCTTAAAGCGCTTGAATACAAGCTCATTAAGAATGAGTGCAAAAATGATCGGGATTGGGAAACCAATACAAAGATCAAGAAGGTTAAGAACGATAGTGTTCCTAAGAGCCCTCATAAATTCGGGATTTGAGAATGCCTGAATAAAATACTGGAAACCGTTATTCTTGGCCAGAGGCATCTGCCATACGCTTTGATTAATATTATATTTCTTGAAAGCGATCTGAATATATGCCATAGGCACATATTTAAAAATTAAAAAGTATACCATTGGTATTGCAAGTAAAACGTATAACTGCCAATACCTTTTGAAATAATTTCTGGAAAGCTTCTTCTTGGTAACTACAGAAGTTTCCTTATTCGCAGAGCTTTTCTCCACCTGTAATTCCTCCTATTACTACAATAATACTAAAAGTAACCTCTTACATTTATAAAGGTTAATCTCTTTAGTTTCATTTCTAATATTGCTATTCTTGTACTAATTATTGCTATTAATCATTTTTCAATACTTGCTGGAATTGAATTACTTATTGCTCTTTATTGGTATTACGTCTATATCGTAATCTATTTGCATCAACAATTATTTAGTATACTATTTCTATATTATATTAAGAAGAAATATATTTTAGAATAGTGAATTTCGCAACATTTTTAATCATGTTTTTTATATAAAAAGACGGGTATTTGTGCAATAATTAAAAAGTTTAATAATTCATTTTTAGGCATTTGCATGGTAAGATTAATTTTGAGATAAAATATAGTATGGATAATTATTTTTATATTTTTAATGTATACATAAAAATCGGAGGAGTTTCCTTATGATATCACAGTCTTATGTAGATGATTTATTAGTAGAGCAAAGACAGTTTTTCAGAACCGGAAAGACACTCGATATTTCTTTTCGCATAAAGCAGCTCAAGAGGTTAAAAGCCTGTGTCATCCGATATGAAAATGAAATTGAGGAAGCGCTTACAAAAGATCTTGGACGTCATATAGCCGAGGCATACTTTTGCGATATTGGCACTTTGATCCTTGAGATCAATGAAACTATTAAAGGACTTGGCAAATGGGCGAAGCCAGAAACGCATTTTAGCGGGCTTACATGCTTTCCAAGTATCATTACCAAGGTTTACAAGATGCCTTATGGCAATACGCTTATCATAAGTCCCTTTAACTTCCCTTTTACGCTTTCGATCGGGGTTCTGATTCCTGCTATTGCCGGTGGTAATACTGCGGTTATTAAGGCAAGTTCCAAATCAATGCATTCTACAGCTCTGCTTAAAAAGATGATCGCAGATCTTTTTCCAGAGAAATATGTGGCTGTACTTGATGGCGGGCATGATGTTGCGGATATGTGCCTTGATGCAGGATTCGACAAGATATTCTATACAGGCTCTCCCAAGGTTGGGAAACACGTTATGGAGATGGCTTCAAAGAACCTCACTCCTGTTGCGCTGGAGCTGGGCGGCGAGAACGGAAACTGGTGCATAGTAAGGAAAGATGCCGATCTTAGGGATGCTGCGAGAAAGATCGCCTTCTTCAAGATGCTTAACAGTGGTCAGATCTGCATCAATATAAACCAGGTTGCTGTCTCAAGTGAAGTTGCGGAGAGCTTTTTGGAAATACTTAAAATTGAATTTGAGCGCCAGATTGGCAAATATGCGCTTACTAACGGCGAATATCCTCACCTTATCAACCAGGGCGCTTACGACAAGTGCGAAAAAGAGTGTAATGAATACAAAGACAGGATTATATACGGCGGAAAGGGCGATCGCCAGACTCTTAAGTTCGAGCCGACCATAATATATCCCTGCAAGACTACAGACTCTATAGTTAATCACGAGCTTTTCAATCCTCTTCTTCCTGTTGTTCCATACAAGGACAGCGAGATCGACAGCCTTCTTGATACTATTGCAAAGAGAGAACACGGACTTGCTCTTTATATATTTACTAAAAACATTAATTGGACAAAAAAGGTAATGTCATCAAGCCAGTTCGGCGGTGGGTGCATTAACGAAGTATGCCTTCATATGATGGTAAAGGGCGTCCCTTTTGGCGGAACGGGCCACTCCGGTATGGGAGCTTATCACGGAAAATGGGGATTTATGGAATTTACACATCCTTGCACTGTTCTTATTGGAAGTAATCACTTTAATCTGCCGCTGAGAGAGCATCCTTACAAGGATATTAAGCTTAAGATGATCAAAATGTTTGAAAAATAGACCTATTCAAGCTATGATGCTTATAATCTCAATACTATTTATCTAAATTCGGGCATAAGTAATGGGAATGTCATTAAAACTATAAATACCTCAATCTCTTTTGACAAGATTAAGGTATTTATAGTTTTTATATTTACATTTCATATTTTAAGCTGTGGTTATCATGATGCTTCATATCATTAAAAATATCCAGCCTCGGGATCGTCATCTCACCCTTAAGAGCTGAAAATTCAAAAACTGACACTGAGCATAAGCCATAAGGCAGAGTTGTAAGTACTATTGGAAACGGGATAGCCAAAAGGCGTGAAAACATGATCGCGCCTGACCCTCCATGGGCAAATAAGGCGATCGTATCGTCATTTTCATCCACGCACCTGTAGAAGTTTCCTTCTCTTTCTAATCCGTACTTCCTGAGAAGATCATCAGTTCCCTGGTTTATCCTATCAAAATAGTCCATGCAGATATTGTTCTTGAAATATGGATGCTCTTTCCACTTATCACCTGCAGCATAGTCGTCTGACTCTGTCAGCACATTGTAAGCAATTGACCATGGGTGTCCATTAAGTGGAATCTTCTCGCTGCTATCCTTGTCCTTATCTCCCCACCAGATCTCATGCATGAAATCAAGCTTCTCAATTTCAAGGTTATGATCTTTGGCTGTAAAAGATGCTG
>JAEEGH010010288.1_pt1 | contig 21527 bp, 15 predicted proteins | sample 9134181 | NCBI WGS metagenome assembly JAEEGH01 (sample SAMN16246544, study PRJNA631951) | gut metagenome | biome: gut microbiome; feature: rumen; material: DP-attached | host: Bos | place: Iran: Karaj | collected 2018-10
TAACGTCCTTGAACAAACACGTTTTCTGTAATGTTGTAAGTCAAGCCAAGACCAAGACCGAAGTCCATATTTTTAGTCTTGGTACTAACTGTTTCCTTAAAATCTTTGTTGTCTCCTTTTCCTTTTACTTTTATTTTATCATTCCCTCCCATAAAATCATGAAAAAGGGTACCAAAAAAATGCATGCATAATTGTACTCTTTCGTTCGACCAGTACTTGGTCATAAGTCAAGGTTATCCGTGAGAAAATGATTTATTGAAATAATACCTTTTTTACTTTAGAAACTTAAGTCGTTTTATTTTAACGAAGGTGAATTACATATCAATAACTAGACTATAAGCAATCCTTTTTCGCATATGACAATTCCATATCTTCAATTACAGTAGAGCGTATCTCAGCATTTTCGGCATTAACAACAATCGCTCTTGGAATACTTGAAGATTGCAGATAGAAAAGAATGGGAATTTCTATATTTTTGCCTCTAACTAGATTACTGTTTGAATTGATTGAATCTATTAATTCTGAAATAGTTTGCAAAGAATAAAAATCATAACAATTATCACCTTTTATCAAAGTACACATTTGCTGTAAATTCCAACCCTTAAACTCTTTTGTGATAATATCGTTTTGTTCATTGAGAATCTCTATATTATGAATCTCATATTTTATACCATTAAGTCCAGGTTCAACTCCAGGGCCAGTAAAAAACCTGATTTCTGGCTCACACCACTCGACATTAAAACTTAATAAATAATACTCTTTATTATGGCTTGTTGAATCTATCATATTTATATGCTTTAATTCTACGCCAGTGATTTTATATTTTGAATAGTACTCTCCACAAGAAAAAAGAAGAAGTGACATCAAAAACACAAATATATATACAATGAATGTTCTCATAATTCATCTATTAATTATAAATATTCCATAAACTCCATGTATATTGCCTGATATATGGCTCTGTCGATCTTTATTCTCTCCCCATGTCCAATAATGAATATTATTATTGATATCCATATTCGTTATTTGAATATAATGATTTGGAATTCCATTATCAATATGACCATTTGCAGTATGATGTATGTAAATAATAATGTTAAAATACACCAAAAATTAATTCAAAAGTATACCACTTGAGTATACGCTGCAAAGATACGAAAAGTTTGTTGTTCATTGTTTGTTGTCGTTCAATTTTTTTGTTTTCTTAATGCGGTATGACGTGCCGGTCATGTTAACCAGGTACGACTTGTGTCAAAGCCTGTCCACAAGAGCTGAACAGAGCACTTTGTCTTTAAGAACCTCCTCCCACAGGCGCCGCAGGAAGGTGAGGTGCCCCCACCGCTCCCTGAGGGCATCCTCGGCCAGCACTGCTTGCGCATCCCCGTCTGCCTGCGCCTGGGCCTCATACTCGCGGATATAGCGTGTCACAGTCTTCCTGTTGACACCCACGCGGCGGGAGATCTCCCGCAAACTCAAACCATCAATGCGATGGAAATGCAGAATCTGTTCTTTCTTGTCCATGTCGATCATTTTAGCTTTTCATACGTTTTACAGCGCTCACTCGAGCTGCTATAATAACGCATAGACCCTGATCCGCATGGTATACTTTTCGATTATTATAGTGGTATACTTTTCAATTACTATTTACACTTTGGCGTGGCCCAATATGACGCTCACGGTCTTGTAGTCGCAGTGGCTCGCACTAACTTTGCATCGGAAAAAATTGTACATGAGCGACAAGCGGCAAGGGCAATGATGACATTTTGTTTCATCAATGCGGCTTCACGGTATCATGACTCTCCCGTCAAGCAGAGGGCCGTGCATAAAGACAGCAAAGTAGGGATCGCCCATCACGGGCGTTTCCCTCCTTTACAGATGAAAAAGCCCCGGAACGCTTTTGCGTTTCCGAGGCACAATATTATAAGCGGAAGCTTGGTGGTGTATGTGATGGAACAGGATTCAGGATTTTTTCCTGTCTCTTTGCTTCTGCGAGGAAAACCTCATCGATGTCATCGGTGATTTCTGCCTGCGTTGAATAGAGTTGGTCATGCCTGATACAGGTTTTGATCATGAAAAAGTGTTCACACAGTTGTTCCCCAAAGAAGATGACATGATTGTTCCCGCCTATCAGGTTGCCGGGGTTCTTGGCTGTTGGGAACGGTACCAACATGAACCCGTCGCTTCGGGCAAACAAATGGACTATGTTATCTATCCTGGAATTTCCCATCAAACCGAAGCGCTCCTCATAGCGGCGGAAGAAATGCGAAGTGAAGAAGAGGAATTCAAGTTTGTTTTCAGAAGATTCGATATCCGTGATGACATTCATGCCATGAGAGTTGACATAGGTAATAAAGGGAATCTGTATGATTCGTTTGAGGATCTTAAAGGATTTATAGTTCAGAATGAGCGGTATCGAATAGAATGTGTTCGTTGTGCTGATTTTGTACTTGACCAGGTCGCCCTTAACATTACGGCTCGTTTTATGCTTAATCATATAACGCTTCAGTTTGTTGAACTCGGGTTGGCCCGGGCTGAAGCGATCTTTCACCCGTTTAGAGTATGTCTCGATAATGTGGTTGCTCTCTCGGGCCATTTCCTCGTAGGACATCGTTTCTACTATCATAATAATCGATGAATTGGTTGAACATTTGTTTTTGGCAAAAGTAGTCTGGCCAAATCATCGGGTAAAAGACAGGAAAAGCGGGCCATCGCGGACCCGCTCATTGGCTATAGGTATAGAGTTAAATATGGGGATTACTTGTTACGATAATCGATGTCGCCGATGATATCATCAGGAGTGTAGTTTGCTGGGAATTCCTTAGTGAGAATGAAATGCCAAACGTTTTGTTTGCCACTAAGCCCCGCGCCCTCGGTAACGATGATGGCATCCTCATACGTCCAACCTCTCTTGGCCATGTAAGCAAACACACTCATCGGTGAGGCGAAAGAATACTTCTTGTTGTTCTCGCTGTTGTAGATCCAGCCGTTGGCATACTTGCCCTGCTCGGCTATGCCGAAATCCACTAGGGCATTGACATCCTGCTTGAAGAGGTTGTACTGGACGCACATCACTTCGCAATAGACTTTGATTTTCTCGGGCTGCTCAAAGGATTGAGCGGTGGCGGCCATGCCCATGAGGCAAACGGCCATGAAAAGCATGAGTTTCTTCATAATGTTATGTGTTTTAAATGAAACAAGTTGACTTCAGTTAATAAGAAGTGTGGGCTGGCAGGGATTCGAACCCGCAATCTCATGCCCGGTTTCCCGGGGATGCCCGCTCCTATGCGACCATCAGCCCACACTTTCATGAGTTTATAATCCTGCGGTGCAAAGTAAGCACTCAAAAGTGCGCTCTATCTGCACAGCAAGATTTTTTTTGAAAAAGTGTGGACGAGGTAGGACTAGAATCTCCTATCTCGTGCCCTTTCGGGAACGCCCGCTACCAAGCCTGCGACCATCAGTCCACACTCAGTTGCTTTGATGTCTATCTTGCTGTTTAAACGGGTTGTCCATCTAAAGCTTTTGTATCACTTGCTTTTCTTTACTGTTATATTTGCGTCAAGGATGGATTTGCCACCCACTTTTATATTGGCGGATGCAATTTCTTTTGTTTTTGGCTCTTTGATATTAGCAAGGCAATCGTTGCAACGCGCTTCGAATTCGTCATGCTTGCCTATGGCCTCTTCGATAAGCGGAGAGCGGGTTTGTTCAATGAACAATCTAGCCCACTCTTTGAGTGGCTTGTCTTCAAGTTTGTTGTTGTAGTAAGCATCCTCAATCCACATTTCGATAAAATCATGATTAGTAGCACTCTCCAGGGCACAGTTTACTATTGCATTATAGAAACTCTCAATAAGTTGAGACTTATTGCAACGTGAGCCCAAAACGAACTTGCTATCTTCTACGAGATAGACAGAGAAATAGCCTAAAGAACCACTTTTGTTCTCATTCAATAAAGGCTCAAAGAATACAATCGGTGGCCAGGACCCATAGCCTAATAATAGTGGTTTACATTCTTGATTCTTCAGCAGTTCTTCCAGCCATTCAATTAAGTCCTCAAATGGGTTGATGAAATCAATGCAGTCAAAAGTCGTTTCCAACTCTTCGCTAACTGTTTTGATTGTTAAAGTGAGTTGAAAAGGTTCTCTTTGTTCGAGAGTGACATCAATATCCTGAGTTTTGTCTGGATAATTGCCAACGATATTATCAAGAATCACATTGCGCAGTCTTTCTATGAACGCTTCATAATCATTGATGCAATTGATTTCCATTGTTGTAATGCTTTATGTCAGAGCTATGCAAAACTGACTGAGTTTTATATGATTTTGAAAAGTGTGGGTTGGGTAGGACTCGAACCTCCTATATCACGCCCAGATTTTACCTGGGCCTGCTCGCTACCAACCTGCGACCATCAGCCCACACTTTCATGAGTTTATAATCCTGCGGTGCAAAGTAAGCTCTCAAAAGTGCGCTCTATCTGCACAGCAAAACGTTTTTTCGTGTAAATCGCCCCGGATCGCACTTTTTGCGTCCCGAGGCGATAATTGAAAGTCCTATGACTTGTGGCCAACGTCTCTCAATGAGAGACCAATATTAAGACTTAATCTCCAAGGGGGAGCTATTATAAACTGATGACAGCGTTCTCGTCAACGACTTGCAGCTTGTTTTGGTTCCCCAATGGGATCCAAACAAGTTCCTTGACGGAGCCTTCTACACTGGGAGCTACTTGGGGGACTATCATTTCTTGCCTTTGCCGTTGGCTGGCGTTTAGAAACTGTCGCCAGACATCCCAACTCAAGTCAACGATGAATAAGCCTGGTTTTACTGCCTTGTAGTAAATCAAGCTGATGGCTACTCTTACTTTGGTTTCATTCATCTGCTTCAAAAGTCATATATTCTATCAACGATGCCGCGATTGCTTGATTGGTTTGACCATTGAACTTGCCAGCAACGGCCATCGATGGTGTCAAGCAAGATAAATGTATACATGTTCTCAGTTGGATAGAGTGTGAATCGCCCGTTGACCTTTTCGTCACCAGCACTGACCAGAACAATATCGTTAAGGACTACGCCTAAACGATTGCTGTTGTCGTTGATGGCATACTGGACTTGCCACATTTCTCCAGTCTGTGTGTTTAGCTTGATGAAGTTCCACATGTTCTGCGTTGGGTACAGCTGGAACTTGGCGCTCGGATTTTCACTATACTTAGGCGGTTTACTCGATGATGATTGAGCAAAGCAGCCAAGAGAAATAAGAGCGATGATTAAAAGTGTTACAATCTTCTTCATGTTCGTATTCTTTAAATTCAACAAAAATCGTAATATTTGAACTGACCTGATGGATCATTCATCATGCGTTGCAGGATATACTCTCTGAACTCGGCCAAGAGTTCAACATTGATATCTAGAACTTCTGCTGGGAGTTTCTGGTCGTCGTGTAACATATCCCTGGTGATACATGTTTTCATCAGCGTCACTTTTGGAGCGACCAGTTCAGCAAAGACCACGACATCGTTAGAAATACCCATGACATTATTTGGGTATTTTTTTGACGGGCACAGCGCTAAAGCGAAATTAGAATTGTTGGCGATAAACTGACAGATCACATTTTCAATAGGCATTTGCTTCTTTATGGATCGCTCCATGAAGCGTCTAAAGAAATGGTCATAGGCAATGACATAATCATTGTCGAGAGCACCACCCCTAAACATTGCATTAAGGCCATAGCTATTTCTGTACGTTATAAACGTATTGATAATCGGTCCTTGCTTGTTCAGGCAATTGTAATCCGGAATTATTACCAGTGCATAGAAGGTGGTGTTGAGATCAACTTTATAGGTATAAGTAAACACCAGGTTCTCGGGTTTACCCTTCTTGCGCACATAACGCTTAATTCTATTGATCTCTTGGCCGTCCCTATCCAGTTTGTTCTTAAGCCTAGGATAGTAGATGTCGTGAATCCTGTCATAATCACGGCACAGTTCCTCGTATGTCATCGTTTCGACAATCATCATGTCAAGATTTAGAAGCCGCTTTTGCGCAGCATGTCACGATGACGTTTCAGGAGCGCCGTTTCATCAAGCTGATTCACTCTGAGGAAGAGTTGGATCATCTGTGCCTTGGTCAAGGTCACCTTGTCCTCGTTTTTGCGCCACCAATGGTAGAACTTCACAGGCACATCCCTATAGGGACATGAAGCCATGACTTTCTCACTATAGCCCGGGAAGTCTATGTAGAGCCTTAAACCCTTAGAATCCCTGTAATAGGTGAAGTGTCGGTTAACCAAACGCGAGTGCAGGACGTTATATGAGTCCGTCGGGAATCTTAAATGAAATTCACGACGCACCTTATCCAATGCTACGGGGTCATCAGAAATCCATCGGATCAGTTTCTTGGTGACTCCATCGATGGTCAACATACTGTTATCATAGTATGTTTGTCCTTCACGAGGCGCAAAGGTCGATATACCTTCTTGAGTGCTCTCGCTTTCCTCTTCCTCGTCAATCAAGTGATCCGCACGTTCCTTGATGTAAGATACAATATCGACATGGTTTCTTTCTCCACCAGGATATTTACTGAAGAGTTCATCATTGGCTTCGCCAAGGAAGAAATCCTCAATGAAATCCCACCGTTGCTGATTGTCGAACGATTTCAGGAAGAAGTGGTCGAAAATCTCAGAGCTGATTTTGTGGCGATTCTCAATCGTATGGAGGATGGAGTTTCTGTAGCCCCTATCGTTGGCATCTGCAGCAATGCGCAGCGGGTCGTTGATACGGATGAAGATCATCGGCGTGTCACCACCACGGCTTTCATAAGTACCCATACCCAATATTTCAATAAGGCTGCCAAGGCGAATGTGATCAAGCAGATTCTGAGTTCCCAGCGAAGCGTATTTGATGGATATCTTTTTGTCAAGCGTATCCTTAAGCGCCAGCAATCTCCGCTTGAGGCTTGCAAAGCAATTGTTGTAACGGGTGTTGATAATGCGGTAGGTGGCCACCTGCTTCTTGTTAGTTCTCCGCTGCAAGAAAGCGTCGCTATCAACATCATATTGGAAGCCACGTTGTGAATAGGAGGCAAGGATGAACTTGACAATTTTCTCGCACTGCTTCTTATCATCGATAAGAGGTGCGAGGGCTTCCTCCATTTCGTCCTTGGTGAAGAAATGGCCAGTCAGCCTTGAGAAGCAAGACTGAATATTGTCAAGGACAGCCTCCAGTTTCATATAAATGTTATCAACCGATGCATCGAGATTGAAGGTAAGTTTCACCTGTGGCTTGCATTCTGCCTCGGCATCCTGGAGCAGGTTGCCGTCGTAGAATGTCTTCTTCAGCATCGGGAAGCTGATGTCGCTGAAACTCTTCACCCAAATCTTGTCCAGGTCCAGCTCGACAACCGTATAGCCGTGGGAGAGTTCCGCAATCTTGGTAAAGCAGCCTCTATAGCGTTTGGCCAGCAGGCTCAAGCCATAATCGTTCACACGGCTATAGACTTTCACAAACAACTTCTTGGGACGCGCAATCAGCACGTTAAAACGTGTCTTGGCAGCGTAGTCTTTCTCAATCATCATGAGCGAGGTCATGACCTTTTGGTCAAGGTCATTCGTCTCATTGAAGATATAGTTGAAGTCGTCTGCGGCCACAAGCATGTTTCGTTTCTTCTTGTTAGCGATATACAGCTTGTAAATCTTATTGATGACCTCACGGATCTGGAAATGTCGCAGGGCCGAGATGCCATAGAGCTTTTTGCTGAAAGCCTGGTCTTGCGCCGCATAGCTCAATGCGGCAAAGCCCCTAATCTCTTTCTTACGAGCTGCACGGCCGATCTCCTGGATATAGTCAGGGAGCAGTCCCGACGGAGCATGGTGGTACACCAGTTGAATATCGGGGATGTCCACGCCCATGCCGAATGCTTTGGTTGATATCATCACCTTGGCATCGTTTTTCTTGAACGCTTCATAAGCGAAGCTCTTCTCGTCAGCCGATAAGCCGGAATGATACGGCACGGCAATATCTTTCTTACCGTTGAGCTGCAGCTGCTGCATAATCGCATCGATGTGCCTGCGGTAAGGGGCATAGACGATGGTCTTGATGCCCAATTCAGCGATTTGTTCAATGAAAGCAACGGTTTCATTGATCTTTTCGCTGTCATGGTTGGCGCTGAACTTCTCATGGTTGTCGATGACAAAGGTGATGTCCTCGCGCTTGATTTCACCGATGAAGATGTGCGGGTAATCCATGCAGAGGCTGTCGGTGCTGTCAAACACCATGTCGTTATCACCGCCGTAGATAGCTGTTGCTGTGACGGCCACCATCGGGAAGTAGTAGTCTTTGATCTTGCGGATTTTGTTGATGTGCTGGCCCAGGAACCAGTAGTCAACACGGAAGTCACGGCCCCAAGTTGTAATCAAGTGGGCTTCATCGATCACGATCAAACCTAATCTGCGGTCACCGATAAAATAGGATATGTCGTAAGACAACAAGAGCTCAGGTGATAGATAAAGGATATCTATCTCGCCGTTCTTGCAGTCGTCGATGACACGCTCACGGTCGATGAGACTAAGCTCACTATTGATATAGTAAACTTTCTTGAAGCCACGGTCGCGACGGATTTGTTCCACCTGGTCTTTCATCAGTGCGATGAGCGGTGACACCACAATGGTCACGTCTCCGCATGATGAAACATGGAATGCCGGCAACTGGAATAACAAGGATTTTCCTGCTCCTGTCGGTGCAGTAAGGAACAAGTCTTTCGGCTTGATGCCGTTGGTTGCTTTCTGATACTCTTCAATAACAGTGTCAACGATCAGCCCCTGTGAGATGCTCTTGATATCCTTGTTATAGCTCGGATTGCTATAAACCTTGATGTTTCGGAACATGGCATCGTCGCCCCAATACTCATGCAGCAGTTCAACGGCCCGCTCCGAGGGTTGATGCTCGTCTTCAATCTCGGTCTCGTTCAGGATTTGTACGGAGCCGCCGAATTGCTGCAGCAGCCAATTGAGTCTCTCAAGCAATGCCATGACACGATCTTCCATGGGATGCTTGTTGAAGAATTTCGCCGCTACATGGCGGTTGAAGTTCGCCTCATCAAGACACTTGCTCATGAAAGTGTCCAGACCGAGGGGGTCATTGACAATATCGATTACCTCGCAGTCATTATCACTGCTGGCCGATGACATAATCTCCTGCTCACTGAAGATGTCAATGATGCGGAACTGCTCGACTGGCATTTTAGGCGAGTAGAAATAGTTGTCACCAATCTGAATCTGCTCGGCCATATAGTCGGGCATATCCTCGGGGCGAGATTCGAGATTCTCGCTCTCCGACTTCTCTATGTATTCCTCCTTTGAGATCGGCAGCAGGTTTCTCAGACCGTCACGAATGATGACAATCCTATCCTTGAAGAAATCAGGTGCGACATATGAAATCAAATAGCTGAACTGAGCAAACGACAAGATGTGGTAGTCACCCTGCAGGGGGGCGAGCAAGGTCGGGAAAAGACTGGAGAACCAGGCTTTGTTAAAGACCTTCTTATTGCCGTTGATGGAATAAGTATCAAGGTCGGCAATATGAGCCGAAAGCTCATCGATGCCGGCAAATTGCTCGATACCCATGAACACCAGAATGGCGTTCTCTGTTGACTGCACTGCTTCGTCAATCTTTGCTTGTACATGGCTTTTCAGCACCGATTTAATCATGGAATTGTCCTTCATGTCACACTGGTTTTAACGATATGATATTTGTCCTTTCTGAATCACAATGCAAAGGTAAGACACAACTGTGCAGTCTTTTCGCACAGCAAGGAAAAAATTTAATGGTGGATGGATTTTTTCAATCCACCCACCATTTAGCGGTTACTCCAGGAACGGGGCGCTGACCATTGCGGTGAAGAGGTAGAGGGCCACGGTGCCGTGCAGGGACTGCTCGAGGTGGTCGCTCTCTATTTCGTAGGCCGAGTGGTTTTCCCTGTTCCTCCAGGCATAGACTTCCCGGTAGGCCTGCTTGAACACATCAAACTTTTCGTTGCGGGTTGTGTAAAGTGCTTCGATACGGGGGAAGTAGCTCACCGTCTCACGGAATGCCGGTTCAAGGTTATTGGCATTTCTGGGAATGTCCGTGCCTTCTTTCAGCCAGTAGATCTTCTTAAGGAAAGACTCGTAGCGGCTTACAAGGTCGGAGTACCATGTGCGGTAGTCCTCCTCACGATGTTGGGCACGATACAAACAGTTCAACGTGCGGCGAAGGATTTGCCGCAGACCTTGATATTTGGTAATAGTGTCCACATTAACAATCTTGAAGAAAGTGTCCAGCACCTTGTCATAGGTGACATAGTGGTCGCCATCGCAGAAGTCTGCAAAATCTTGTGCAAAGGCGGCACTTATCTTTGAGCGCAGATCATCCTCGTCGTAGGTGGGATTGTATAACTGGCGCACACGGTCGTAGGCCATACGGTCGAGTTTGGCACGGAACTCCTCGTTAGTATGATAGACGGTCATCAGTTCGGTGAACGGAGCCGTCACCACATTGACGTTGCGCTGCACTTCTTCGCTGGTGTCCTGGGTGGACGTTTCCTCGTCATTGTTGATGACTGAGTTGCGCACAGTCTCGCTCTTGCTCACGTTGTCAATCAACATATCGATTTGGTGGCGCACTGCATCCTCATCTGTCCAATCGATGTTGCCAAACAGTTCGTTGAACTCATCAGCGATGGTTGTCAACGTCTGCATGTCAGGCTCACCAGCTGTACCACCCGCCGAGGTGGGCACAGGTGCGATCTCTGCATCCTCGTTCTGCAGGATGATGTCTCGCTCTTCCTGCTTCTCCAAGCGATAGCGGTCAAAATCAACGGCTTCAAGCAGGCCCTTGGTCAAGTCTTCCATCGTCAATCGAGGGAGCTTATGGACGAGCAAGGAAAGGAATGTCTGCTTCTTCTCCCATTCAACGCTTGACGTGGGCATGATAGTGCTCAAGAACTCGTAGGTTCTGACGAATGCCTTAATGGAACTCTTGCAGTCCACCTTGCTGTCGTCGTCAAGCTGGTTGAAGCGGTCAACGCAAGTGTCAAGAATCGGGTCGATTTCTTCACGAGGTGCTTTGCTCCAGAACTTCACGTTAAGCAGTTCAACCTCTGCCGTTGTGTAGATCTCATATCCCTCAATAGTAGCCAACAAGTCGTTCAGCTTGTTGGGGTCCGTCTCCTGGCTCAAGATGGTCGTCTTGTAGAAGTCCTGGAAGTCATGCTGAATGTCATCCGGGTCATTCACAAAGTCGAGAACGCAGGTATCGTTCTTCTTGGGTGCCGTGCGGTTCAAACGACTAAGCGTCTGCACTGTGCGAACGCCATGCAGGGCCTTGTCCACATACATTGTATGCAGCAGCGGCTCATCATAGCCAGTCTGGAACTTATCGGCGACAACCAGTATGCGGTAGTTGCCTGACTTGATCTTTTTCTCGATCTGAGATGATGGGAATTGATTGAGCGAAGATTCGGTCACGGTGACACCGTGATATTCATACTCACCAGTGAACGCAACGATAGCCTCATAAGGGCTATTGCGCTCCTTGAGCAGTTTCTTGATCTCATGATAATAATCCACAGCACGGGCAATGCTTGCTGACACAACCATGGCTCGCGCTTCACCACCAATCTTGTGGGCTACTACGGTGTGGAAATGCTCTACAATCACCTTGGCTTTTTCGGCCACGGTTTCGGGCTGGCTTTCCACAAAGTAGCGCAACTTTTTCATCGCCTGGGTGCGCTCAAACATTGGATCATCTTCGATGGTCTTGCGTATGCGGTAGTAGCTCTGATAGGGCGTATAGCCCTTGAGCACATCAAGAATAAACTTCTCCTCGATGGCCTGTTTCATCGAGTAAACATGGAATGGGCGGTGTCCCACCTCGCCATCAGGCTTAGTGTATGGCACGCCAAAGGTCTCGAGGGTCTTATTCTTGGGTGTGGCCGTGAAGGCGTAGAAGTTGGCGTTGGGAGCCATCTTGCGCCTATCGGCATACTTTTTAATCTCCTTATTGATGCCCTTCTCCTCGTACTCATCATAGTCTTCACCCGATAGTACCTGATTTGTGTTGCCTGCCATACGGCCACTTTGGCTACTGTGTGCCTCGTCAATAATCACAGCAAAGTGCTTTTGTGACAGGTCGCCTACCTGGGACAGGATGAACGAGAACTTGTGAACGGTGGTCAGGATAATCTTCTTGCCACTCTCGAGCAGGTTCTTCAGCGAGTTGGAATCGCTGGCCCAATCCACGATGTTCTCATTGCGGGTAAACGAGCGCACGTTGTCTCGCAGCTGCTTGTCGAGGTTCACACGATCTGTGACAAGGATAATGCTATCAAACTTGCTATTGTTGCCCTCCATCATCTCCACGAGCTGGTAGGCCAGCCAAGTGATGGAGTTGCTTTTGCCACTACCGGCCGAGTGTTGGATGAGGTATCTCGCTCCCACTGGCTTGCTGGCGGTATCAGCAAGTAGAGCTCTTACACACTCCAGCTGATGATAGCGGGGCCAGATGATTTTCTCGGATTTCTTTTTGGTATCCGGATCAGTCTCGACGGTAACTTGGGCATAATGCTCCAAGATGTCGCTCAAACGAGGTTTAGTGAGAATGTCTTGCCACAGGTAATCTGTACGTTCGCCAATACCATTCTCTTTAGCTGGATTTCCAGCACCGTCGTTAAAACCCTTGTTGAAGGGCAAGAACCAGCTGTCAAGACCGCATAACTTGGTACACATCTGCACGTCCACATCATCAACGGCGAAATGCACAGCGCAACGCTTGGGCATGAACAGCAAGTCCTTGGCGTCTCGGTCGGTGCGGTATTGTCTTACTGCATCGGCCGTAGTCTGCACGGTAAGACTGTTCTTCAGCTCCATGGTAATGATGGGCAGGCCATTGATAAAGATAGCCACATCCACCGATAACTTGGCATTCTCTTTGGAATAATGCAACTGACGGATGACTGTGAACTTATTTAAAGCATAGAGACGCTTGCCCACCTCAGCGAGTTCCGAAGGGAATGGATAATAGAGCACAAACGTATCGTTGCCCAGGTGTTTCACACCTTTGCGAATCACATCAACCACGCCACGCTCGGTAATCTCCTTACGCAGACGCTCCAGGAACTTGCGGCGGTTGGTCTCGTTATCAAAGATGCGTGAGGTTCTCACCAGATCAGGCTGGGTGGCACGCAGAAAAGCTTCAAGCCTCCCCGTGTCCAGGGCATAGTCCTTGTTATAGTCTTCGCTCTGACCCAGTTCATAACCGTTCACTTTTACGAGATGGTTCACAATCAAGTCCTCAAGGGACTTCTCATTCATACTTGTGTGCTGCATATATCTCTTGTTTTAATTGGGTTGCACATTAATTTTACCTGTCACGACATCGGCAATGAGCCGCTGCTTATATTCCTTCAAGTATTCGACTTGATTGGTAAGTTCGACCACTAGACGATCTATCTTCAGGCTCTTCCGTGTGATGAAATTCACTATTTCCTCTTGTTCTGATACGGGAGGGACGACTATTAGCATATATCTCATTCCATCATAGTTGAGATTTTGCCTTAATCCACCACCCATCCCGTAAAAAACTTTATGAATGTCATTGACATGGAGTTGATAGTAAATGTAATCTGAGTTGTTTGGCTCTCTTACTTTTAATGCTTCATATGCTGACGTGATTATCCCCTCATACTTTGAGATTCCTACCCTTAAACTTTTATGGTCATTTTGAAGGTCCGTTAATCTCAGGATAATAATACCAGGCTTCACAATTTGGTAGGTTTCAAATGAGGCAGGCAATAATCCATCGGTCTTATTGATATCTTTTTGAATAATAGAGCCATAACTTAAAGACAATAGATTCTGATTCTTCAAGCCCTTATTTGACTCATAATAACTTGTAACAACTTGGAACAACTTTCGTATATTCCAGTGTGCTGGAATATCGCCAATCCAAGAGATGCCGCTTGGCTTCATGGGGACATTGGGGTTAAGACCTTTTGTGACGACTCTAGCGATTTCAGATTGTTTGTATTCCTTGAGCAATTCTATCTCACGTTCCACTTGAGCCACCAAGTCATCAATTTCGCCTGTTTTCTTATCGAGAAACGCTACAATCGCCTCCTGCTCAGCAAGCGGAGGAAATGGGACTGCTAATCGCATTAATTCCGTAGCTGTTATTGCAGGATAACTGATTCCATATGATTTCGATATCACCTCATTAATAAAACCGTCATTCATTATGGAATAGGAAACAAAATTTGAGTTTCCTAATTTTGGTCGAATCACCGCAAAACCAGTTGACACAATTAAGTCCTCTTGGCGAATTTGTGCAATTGCTTTTAGGTATGTTCTCACAGTTGAAACAATAACATCCCCAAAGCGAGTGATTCTGCGAGCTCTAGATGGTGCATCCTTGAATAAATACTTTGTGCTCTGATTTATTCCATTAACGGAATCAACATCTCCAATTTCAACATAATTGATTTCTAGGTCTTTAGGGGTTTCTTCTCCTAAAGATTCATCATTACATGTAGCCAGATATTTAAGGCGTTTAATCTCCCAATGGCTGGGTATTAAACCCAACCATTTCATACCACTATCCTTATATGTTTCGTATTTTTTCATTATAATCCAAGGATCTGTGACAACATACCGTCAGTATTACTCTCTATCTCTCGAATATCGGCTGCGATAGTATCAAGTGAGCGAAGTTGAATAGGTTTGTAGAAATACTTGGTGAACGAAAGTTCGTAGCCTATCACTGTCTTCTCCTCATTGATGTAGGCATCAGGAGTATAAGGCAAAACTTCGTTCTTCATAAAGGCATCTACTCCTCCCTCATAGAGCAAGGGAACTTGTTCAGTGTCACTCAAGGCCTTATCTGGGATTGGGTTGCCCTTGTCATCAATCACAATAGCTGCCTCGGGACAAGGTTCGGTAAAATATTTAAGTAAAGCATCAAAGTTAGCTTTCTTCCACTTGAAACCATGCTTCTTTGAGGCAGCCTTTGCATCCTCGACAAAGGCATTGAAGTCCATGTATTCCTTGCCCTGCGTTTCCTCGTACAAACGTGAGAGCCAGTCTTGGAAATCCTTGTATTTCTTATCCTGAATGCAAGCAGCGATGCCAGGATTGGTAATCTGAGCTCTCACTCGCAAGGGACGCTCCACAGAGATCTCGATATAACCAAATTCTTCGTTGGGGAAAATACGGCTTTGCTCGTTTTCCTCAAAGTCCATAAGCAGCTTTAAGATTCGCTTGCGATCATCTTCGTTGGTTTCACAGTTTTTCTCTCCCAGATTCTTGCGAAGTGGCGTTTTTATCTCAGTAGCATCAATAAGTTGCACTTTGCCGCGACGGCGTTCCTCTTTGCGGTTGGTAACAACCCAAATGTAAGTGCCAATGCCAGCGTTGTAAAAATCATGCTCGGGCATGGCGATGATTGCCTCAAGCAGGTCGTTTTCGATAATATACTTACGCAGGTTGCTCTCTCCGCCACCAGCACTGCCAGTAAAGAGGCTGCTGCCGTTGTGTACTTCAACAATGCGTGTGCCTATCTCTGAGTCGTCGTTCATTCGGCTCAGGTTATTGGCGAGGAAGAGCATCTGAGTGTCGCCGATGCTCGGGATGAAACTTGTTCTCTTATCGTAGCCTAAGGGTCTGAAGAATCTGGAGTCTGCGATTTTATCCTTCTCGTTTTCTTTTAATCCCCATGCCTCCATATCGTTTTTCCACGGGGTACCAAAGGGAGGATTGGAAATGCAGAAGTCGAACTTCATGCCTGGGTGGCCGTCATTGCTGATGGTGCTGCCACAATAGAAACGTTCACGCGACTTACCCGCATGGCTATAGGTGAACATGTTGACGTTCTTTGAACTCAGCATGAGATCAGCCTTGCAGGTAGCGAAGGTTTCAGGCTGCAATTCCTGACCATAGAGGTCAATTTTCACGGTTTTGCCTCTACTAGAAGCATTATCGCGAATGCGCTGCTCGGCAATCGAGAGAATGCCACCAGTGCCACAAGCAGCATCATAGACTTTATAAGTGGCGGAGCGCAGACGGTCAGCGACAGGAAGAACTGCGATGTCGGCCAGCAGTGCTACATAGTCACGGGGCGTGAAGTGCTCTCCAGCTTCAGTTACGCTGTTCTCCTCATTGAACCTACGCAGCAGTTCCTCGAAAAGTGTTCCCATGGTGTGGTTGTCCACTCCTGGAAGTCTCTCTTGGCCATCTTTATCAAGCACCGGATTGATACCGAGGTTGATACTATCATCGGTGAACTTCTCGATGATGGCACCCAAACGGTTGGTCTGGTTCAAGTTCTCGACCTGTTGTTTAAGGCGGAACTTCTCGATGATGTCCTGGACATCACGGCTGAATCCATCAAGGTATTCCTCAAAGTCACTCTTCAAGCGGATGGGGTTAGTCTCTCCACGCAAGGCCTTCATCGTGAAACGAGAGGTGTTGCAGAAAGGATAACCCGTAATATTGAATAGGGCTTTCTCCTGTGCCTCGTCAGGCAGTCCCATCTCATCAAGACGTTTTTTTTGCTTGTACACCTCCTCGTGAGTGGGCTCAAGCAGAATGTCAAGGCGACGTAAAACCATCATCGGCAAGATGACCTTCTTGTAATCTCCCTTATTGAAAGCATATACCAGGACATCGTTAGCGATGTTCCAAATGAATGAGAATAACTGGTTATATTGTGACTGGTTCATATATTGATCCGTTAATATTTGGTTGCAAGTTTAATCATTAACTGTGCAGTCTTTCTGCACGGCATTATATTTTTGTTGCATGAGAGCAACTTTTTCTCTGATTTGGTTGCGGAACTCTTCGGGTTCCAGAACTTCAAGGTCTGGTCCGAATGAGAGGATTTGCTGCTCCAGCTCGTTGTTGGGACGAACCTCAATGGAAAGGATGCATTTCTTGCGATCTTCAACATTCAACGAGGGATGCAGCGGTTTGGAAAGTATGTAAGGTAAACGCCGTTCGTTGGTGCGTAACAGGATTTTTTGTTTCTCACCATGATACGGTACCGTCACGCCCACTACATCATCAAAGTAGTGGTCAAAGTCGATGTCCTCATTAACATGGAATGCCATCTCTTGCATCGGCTCAATGCTCAAGCAGCGATCGAGAGCAAGGTTATTGACGTAATGGGTGGCATCATCGTAGCAAAATGCGAACCATCGGTTGTTGTACTGCTTGAGGTAGTAAGGATGGACAATGCGGGTTAATTCCTCGCTGCCATCCTTGTAACTGCGGTACTTCACCTTGAGTACCGTGTGAGTGGTTGCCGCATCAATGAAGGTGCCAAGGTGTTCAAGGCCTTTAAGCAGAGGATTCTGCTCGAAGCATACAAGGCCGTCGCTCTTGCCGTTGGTGTTGAAACGGTGCTCCAGGTTCGTAATAACCTCCTCAATCCACTCATACTGCGGCAGGCCACGGAAGCGGGTTAGCGTAACAACAGCTTGCTGCAGCTGCTGGGCCTCAGCCTTAGAAAGCGGCTGCTGGTTGATGCTGAAATCGGTATCGTGATAGCGGTAATACACCTTCTTGCCGTTTCGATGGCGATCAAGCTCAATGCTATAGCCGGCATCACTCTCCATGAAGTTGATGTCGTCAAAAATCTGGCGACGACTCACACCACCTTCAAAGTTGTATGAGATCAGCGCATCTTCACAGGCCTTGATAAGGTCATCTATGTAATACTCCTTTCGTGTGTCACGGAAGCAGCGGTCAAGGGCTCTATAGCGTATATTTGCGTTCTTGTTAATTGGCATTGTAAAGTAACTCCTAGTTAGCGGTATTGCAAACAATCACAGGCATATCATGTCTAAATTGTTACAATCCCACAAATATACTAATAATTTCGGAACAAGCCATCACCGATATCAAAAAAGTTATAATGAGTAACGGAATGGCGATGTGGAGAGATATTGAGAATTGAATGCCTACTTGAGTTCGTCTCCCAATACAAAGTATGCAATCCATCGGGTTCCACCGTCTGGATCTAAAATAGAAAGATACTTGAGGGGATTCTGCTCCTCGCCACCATCGGTAACGTATTGCATTTCGGTTTCCGGCTTCAGATTAAACGAGCGCTGCTGTCCCTTGCAACTGAACGTGATGGTCTTGAAGGGCTTCATGTCATAGACATCAGGCAAACACAACAATTCTGCAAGTGTACAAACCTCAAGCGTGAAGGAACTGTTTGGATTAAGACCGTTCAGAACGTTTTCAGTAACGGGGATATTGACGTTATCTCCGTTGACGGCAACATCCGCAAGATTCACCTGATGGGCGGGTGGCAGGTTGTTCTCGTCAATATCATACTCCCAGAGGTGGAGCTTGCCCTTGATGCCCATGATGGGCTCGTCAAAGACGAATGCATCCTTGAGGTGCCAGTAATACAGACCCTCTTCATTACTATCACCTGAGGCCCAAATACTGCGGGCATTGTCTTGATCCACGGCTTCAACAGTAACATAGCCGATAATAGCTCCGTCAGGCATATCGGGGAAATTGGGCAGGTTGCCAAACAACTGCTCATTGAGAATCTCTTGAACCCATTCGAGTGGTTCATTGCCCACTGTACGCATTGAGCACTTCTTGCTTGCATGGATGAGAATACGGCCAGGCATTTCTTTGGGTTTCCAAGTACGGTTTTCTACGTCCTTAATACCTGCTACGATTAACGATGCCCACGGTTGCTGTACGGATAATACTTTCATAGTTTCTATATTATTAAAGGTTAGAGTTTTGATTTTACACCGCAAATATAAAACAAAAAAGTGCAGTGTATCTGCACAGCAATAAGTTTTTTTATAATGATGATGATTTTTTTGTAAAAAAATAGCGCGAAACTGCACTATGCCCGTTCTGATGGTTGTAGGAAATACCAAAAAAGTAAGCATAATAGGCAGCCCGCGCTATATGGCGAGTGCCATTATGCCATCTTACTTTTTGTCTTGAAAATATCCTACATTCTCAGAACGAAGATTGCATAATGTTTTTGAACATCTATGTCATGTCAAACGAAGTTGACGCGACAAAGATACGATGATTTTTTCTAACTGAAAGGATGTCAGTCGAGAAAATCAATCGTACAGAGGATGGTGACACGAAAGATGGAGCATTAGTCCTAGCCTATCCTTGCTTTCGGGAAGAATGCAAGGACAATCTTTAAACGGTTCAACAAGTTCCTGATCCTTGTAAAAGATGCGGGTCTCTTCATCCACAAGGAACGATTTGGCTTCTCTGTAGCACCAGACCGTAAATTTCTCGAAGGGCTTGAGTTTTCCGTCTTCGTCAAGGACGAGCTTGGCCATCGATGGCGACAAGTCAAAGTTGATGCCATGTTCGTTCAAACATAATGAATAGAGGAATGGGTTGACGGGAACCATAAGATCACGGCCACCATCACGCAAACAAGGCACACGAGGAACGAACATCTTTGTGTTAAGCCGAGCGATGAAGTCTCGGCTATCGGCGATCTCATCGGGCTGCATCTCGATGGGTGCCACGTACTCATGGGCGTTCCTGACCAGATAAACGTAGTCGTCAGATCCTACCTTCTGCAACTCACCGTTTATCTTCTCCAGGTCAACAAAGCCTAAGAGAGACCAAACAGGCAGTTTTTCCTCTTCGTCCTGCTCATTAGGCATGTTGCCGAAAGCACGATGGTTAAAACTTTCCTGATGCATTTCGATGGGGAAAACGGATGCATCGTGGAACTTCGGGAGTGCGAAGATATACGCACGTTCCCGGTCTGACTCAAGCCACTGGTCGGTAACCAAATACGGCTGTAGTCCTTTGCTCAACTCAGTAGCAAAGGTCTGTTCAATGAATAAATCCATAATTAAATTAGAATTTATCGGTGAATAAATGTTAGTAAAACATGCCTCCCGAGAGTTCGGAAGGCAGGACGCAAATTGAAATACTTTCAGTGCAGCAGTTCTGCACTGAAAGCACAAATCAATCTGGCTGTTAATATGTTTTTACAACACGCCGCTGGAATTGAATCCGAATGAATCCCTAAAGGGGAACTTTTCGCAGCCGATATAGAGGGTGTCGAAAGCGTCCGTGCCATCGGTGCGATGCTGCAGCAGATCTTCCTCAGTCTCAGCGAGTTTCTCACCGCCCTTGTCCTTGCGGAAGCCGTTGCGGCCGCGCACGACTCCAGCCGTCTGGATGGCGAGAATCAGGTCATCATTGTTTTGGCGGTTGAACATCGGCATCAGCCGTTGTTTACCGGCAAAGCCCTGGTTGATGAGCAGATATTTCTCGTCGTGACGCATGGGATTTCCGAGGTTGATGTCTTCGACCTGCCAGCCATGGCGCTCGAATTCATGGCACACCACCCAATGGAAATCCTGCTCGTTGACGGCATAGTTGCCGCCGAGAGCAGTACTGTCGTAGTAGTACACGACTACCTTGCATTCGTGGTGCATATAGTATCGGCAGAAGTCGTCAATCAAGGCAGGGATTTTGCGCTCAAATTTCGTGTAGAACGACTTGATTACATTAAGCCGACGCCCGCTGGGTTGGCCTGCCACAATCCAATTGATATTGGCGTTGTAGTCCATGCCGATGCAGATTGGGGCATAAGGGTTCAAGTCCTTGTCGGCACGGCAATCCAGTTGACTTTCGTTGAAGTCATAGCCGAGACTATCGAGATACTCGAAGTCACTGGCGTTATACTTGTGAGCCTCACGCATGGACGAATAGAATCCGTCTTTGGCAATGCCGATGCGTTGACAAAGGATGGATGTCTGGAATGTCTTTGGCGTGAGGTCGCGCTTCATCTGCTTGATGTACGACTCGCCGAGCAGCTGCAGGTTCTCGATCGAGGAGTACTCCTTATAATAGACGGCAACAGAGCGCATCTTGTTGAGATTGCGGTCAAGTTGTCGCAAATAGTCTCTCAAATAGCTAGGTATAGGTTCACAATTGGCATTGAGCCGTCGAATACGTTCCTTGGTCTTCCATATCTCATAGATGGTACCCTTGATCGTCTCGATAAGGTCAGCATCCATCTTGTCCTGATAATGGAGGAACCAGGAGCCTTTCTGTGTCTGCGGCATATCACTGAGTATCATAACTGAGTGATTGAACGAGTGATGCCCGAAATAGGACTTGATGCCACCATTGGCAGGCAGCGTCTCGTCTTTGAGTCGCTCGTAATCGATGAACTTGGCCTCATCGATCAGGAGCCACGAAAGGGTCAACGAGTTGCTGCTACCCGGGCGATCCTGCGAAATGATGATGGCGCAGGAGCCGTTGTAGAAGGTGATGACATGCTCATACTCGGCAGGCTCGATGATTGGCTTGCCGAAGGATTTAGGCGGCCGACGCCCAATGACGTAGTGAATGCCATTCACGAAGCCCCAGCGTTTCCATGCCGCCAACAGGCCAGGGATGGTATTTGTCAGACCGTGCTTGTAGGTGGGCACTACAATACCGCCAGTGCTGCCAGCCATGCGTTGCATATTGCGCA
>JAEEGH010010290.1_pt1 | contig 21525 bp, 22 predicted proteins | sample 9134181 | NCBI WGS metagenome assembly JAEEGH01 (sample SAMN16246544, study PRJNA631951) | gut metagenome | biome: gut microbiome; feature: rumen; material: DP-attached | host: Bos | place: Iran: Karaj | collected 2018-10
GCTCCACCAGCTTTTCCGCATAGGGCAGGTAGAGCTCCTTCCGCTCCGTCTGGATATAGGGACCCACGGGCCCGCCGATATCGGGCCCCTCATCCCAGGTCAGCCCCGCATCCCGCAGGGTACGGTAAATCACCTCCGTGGCGTCCTCCACCAGTCTCCCCTGGTCCGTATCCTCGATGCGCAGCAGGAATTTTCCCCCCGCCTTCCGGGCGATGAGCCAGGTATAAAGGGCGGTGCGCATATTGCCGATGTGCATATAGCCCGTGGGGCTGGGGGCAAAACGGGTGCGGACCCCGTCCTTGGGGATGCGCGCCTCCAGCTCGTCGAACCAAGCCTGATCCTTCATATCGTTACCTCCGTTTTCTGCGGCTTAATATCCTCATAATGTATCATTTTATCGTTGCTTCCGGGCCCTGTCAAGGTACTGCCTGGGTAAATCCCAGGGTGGAACTTGTCTTTTTCCCCGGGGGAAGATATAATGGAATACACCCAACAATTGCCAACGGAGGCCGCCATGAACATTCTGATCCTCAACGGCTCCCCCGCCGGGGACGACAGCATCACCCTGCAGACCGTACGCTATTGGCAGAAGCGCTTCCCCGGCCACGAATGGACCCAACTCAACGTCGCCCCGAAGCTGAAAGCCCTGGAGCGGGACTTTGGCGAAGCGCGGGAAATGCTGGCGCGGGCGGAGCTGGTGCTTTTTTCCTACCCGGTCTACACCTTCCTGGCCCCGGCCCAGCTCCACCGCTTCATCTCCCTTCTGAAGGACAGCGGCGCGGACCTGCGGGGCAAGTATGCCACCCAGCTCTCCACAAGCAAGCACTTTTACGACGTGACGGCCCACGACTACATCCGCCTCTGCTGCGCCGACCTGGGGATGAAGTATCTGCGGGGCCTCAGCGCGGACATGGAGGACCTGCTGACGGAAAAGGGGCGGCAGGAGGCGGAGGCCTTCTTTCGGCGTATCCTCTGGGCTTTGGAACAGGGCGTGGACGAGACCCTTCCCCGGCCCGCCGGAGCGGGGACCTTCGCCCCCGTCCCGGCTTCCCTGCCCCCGGCGGAGGCGGCGCGCACGAACCCGAAAGAGGTGGTCGTGGTGGCGGACATGGGGCCGGAGGACGCTTCCCTCGCCGCCATGGTGGACCGCTTCCGGCGGGTCTTCCCGGGCCCCAGCCGGTTGGTGAACATCCGGGAGTTCGCCTTTGCGGGGGGCTGCCTGGGCTGCTTCCGCTGCGCCGCCACGGGGGAGTGCTTTTACAAGGACGGCTTCGGCAGGCTCCTGCGGGAGGAGATCCAGCGCGCGGACGCCACGGTCTACGCTTTCTCCATCCGGGATCATTCCATGGGCTGGCGCTTCAAATACTATGACGACCGGCAGTTCTGCAATGGGCACCGCACCGTCACCATGGGAAAGAGCGTGGGCTACCTGGTGGACGGGCCCCTGTCCGCCGAGCCCGGCCTGCGCATGCTGCTGGAGGCCCGGGCTCAGGTGGGGGGGAACCACCTCAGCTGGATTGCGGGGAACGAGCGGGATACGGACGGCGAGATCGACCGGCTGGCCGCGGAACTGGACTACGACCTGCGCACAGGCTATCGGGAGAGCGCCAATTTCTACGGCGTGGGGGGCATGAAGATTTTCCGGGACCTCATCTTCACCATGCAGGGTCTCATGCGGGAGGACCACCGCTTCTATAAAAAGCACGGCTTTTATAAGGACTTCCCCCAGCGGCACCGGGGGAAGATCGCGGCCATGTACCTGGTGGGCGGCATGATGAACAATCCGGGGCTGTCGAAGAAGCTGGGCTCGAAGATGACCCGGGGCATGCTGATGCCCTATGAAAAGGCGCTGAAAAAGGTGACGCCGGAATAGAAAAACGGAGCGCTGCGGTTTGCAGCGCTTCCTTTCATTTCATCAGGCTGTTCCACCGCCCGTATCGCCGGTAGAGGACGTACAGCACGAACAGCAGCAGATTGTGGGCGATCATGGCCCCCCAGGCGGCTTCGAGGCCCCTGCCCAGCACCGTCACCAGCAGGAAGGTGCCCACGATGCGCACGCCCCACATGCCGATCACATTGAAGACGAAGGGCATGCGGGTGTTCCCCGCCCCCTGGAGGCTGCCCTCCAGGACGATGGTGACCCCGTAGAAGGGCTCGGAGAGGGCCACCATCCGCAGCACCGCCGCGGCCAGGCGGATCACCCGCCCGTCCCGGCTGAACAGGGAGGCCATGGCGGGGGCAAAGGCGAAAAGCAGCGCCCCGGAGAGGAGCATCAGCCCCGTCTCCAGCGCCAGGACGGCGGTGCTGACCTTTTTCAGCCGCTCCCGGTCCCCGGCCCCGATGCACTCCCCCGTCAGCGTGGCGGCGGCGGTCATCATGCCGTAGCCGGGGACGTAGAAGGCGGATTCCACCGTGTTGGCCACGGTGTGGGCGGCGGTGGAGGTCTCCCCCAGGGAGTTGATCATGGAGGCGAAGACGACGTAGCCCAGGCTGGTGGCGAAGCGCTGGAGCACCGCGGGCACCGCGATCTTCAGACAGGGCAGCAGCACCGCCTTGTCCGGCTTCAGGGGAAAGCCCCGGGGAGATATCTCCGGATGCCGCCACAGGGAGCGCAGGAGCGCCGCGCCCCCCAGCACGAAGCTCAGGGCCGTGGCCGCGGCGGCCCCCACCACGCCCAGCCCCGCGCCCCACACGGGGACGCGCAGCCCGAAGAAAGCCAGCTCCCGCCGGGGGAAAATGAGCAGGAAATTCAGGATCACGTTCGCCAGATTCATGAGGATGCCCACGCGCATGGGGGTCCGGCTGTCCCCCGCCGAGCGCAGGAGGGTGCCGGAGAGCATGGCCGCCGCCCGGAAGACCGTGGGCAGATAGATGATGAAGAAATAGCGGGAGGCCAGGGGACGGATGGAGGTCTCCAGCTGCATCCAGCCGGGGACGGCCTTCGCCAGGGACAGGGGCAGGACCGTGAAAACAAGGCCGATGAGGAGCATCATCAGCACCGCCTGGGCGGAGGCCCGCCGCGCCCGGTCCGTGTCCCCCGCCCCCCGCGCCTGGGAGATGACCGCCAGGAAGCCCACCCCCATGGCGCCGATGGAGGAGCCGATGAGCCAGTTGACCGTGGCGGTGGAGCCCACGGCGGCGGTGGCCGCCGTGCCCAGGGCCCCCACCATGGCGGTGTCCACATACTGCACGGCGGTCTGCATGAGCTGCTCCAGCATGGTCGGCCCCGCCAGGCGGAACACCGTGCCGGTGAGGGAGAGATCGGGTCGTTTCATTCTTCGTCCTGCGTTCCTGATCATGATGGGATTTGCCCGGATGGGGCAAGGGGATTATACCACGCCCGAAGCCGCTTTGCATCCTTTTTGCGCCGGAAGCCCTGGGGCGATCCGCCCCGGTCTCCCTGTATTTTCTTTTGTTCCCGGTAGAAAACGGAGAAAAAAGGTGATATGATAAACATAGGGTTTTGCGCTTTCTGCCGGATGCCGGCTTACACATGATTCTCGGGAGCGGTTCAGGATGAAAAGGGAAAGCAGAAAAAAAACGGCGATCTGGTTCATCGTCACGCTGATCGTTGCCCTCGGCTGCCTGGGGCTGAGCATGATCAAGACCAGCGTTTACAACCACGCGAAGCACCATAAGGTCTTGTCCGGCCCCGCGCTCTTTGTGCCGGGCGACCCCCAGTCAAAGGAGGTCACCGTGGACGCCGCCGCCAGGAGCAGCACCTGGACCAAGGCCTTCGACTTCTATAACGAGGGCATCACGGAGCACAACTATCAGGCCTTCACCTATGACTTTTCCATCCGGAATTACACGAAGGACGAGGTGGCGGAATTCTCCTTCAAGCTGACCTTCGGCCGGGAGGTCTATCTTTCCTCCGCCTGGAACGGCGCACTGGAGATCCACCAGAATGTGGGCGCGGAGGAATATGTGGCCACCGTCCCCGACCTGCGGGTGTTCGTGCCGGAGGATTTCACCTTTGAGACCTTCACCGTCGAGGGCGAAACGCTGATCGTCATGAAGGCCGGGGATTATCTCATCTACCACCCCAGCGCCAGCATGAACGCCCTGGAAATGCCCATCAAGCCCTCGGAGGGCACGACGCCGGGCATCATCATGTATATGCCCATCGGCACGGACATCGAGGGCTCCACCCTGGAGCTGGACTACACCTTCCACCGGCTGCTGACCAGCGAGCCCCTGTTCTGGATCGCCCTGAGCGGCCTGGCCGTCTGGCTGATCGCCCTCGTCATCTTCGCCGTCACCTCGGCGCAGATACGCAAATACAACGAACGGCACGAGCGGGACAACGAGATCATCAACGAATCCATTGAGACCTTCACGGGGTTCATCGACGCCAAGGACCCCTATACCAACGGTCACTCCAAGCGCGTCGCGGAATACACCCGGCTGATCGCCAGGGACTGCGGCTATGACGGGGAGGAGCTGGACCGCATCTATTACATGGCGCTCCTCCACGACTGCGGCAAGATCGCCGTGCCGGACAACATCCTCGGCAAGCCGGGCAAGCTCTCGGAGGAAGAATTCGAGATCATCAAATCCCATACGGTGCGCGGCGGCGACATCCTCAGCAGCTTCAAGAGCCTGGAGGACGCGGACGAGGGGGCCCTTTACCATCACGAGCGATACGACGGCAAGGGCTATCCCGAGGGCCGGGCCGGCGAGGATATCCCCCTCATCGCCCGGATGATCTGCGTCGCGGATTCCTTCGACGCCATGAACACCAACCGCGTGTACCGCAATAAGCTCACCAGGGAGCGCATCCTCAGCGAGCTGGAATCCAACAAGGGCCGCCAGTTCGACCCCCGCTTCGCGGATGTCATGCTCCGCCTCCTGCGGGAGGGCCGGATCGTCATGGACGGCTGACGCCGGAAAGGAAAACGGGGGCGTTGCGAAAACGCGCGCACAACCGCTTCCAATTCCAATCATCCCCGGAGGGGATACCTTAACCGTGCCCAAAGGGCACGATATCACACGGCATCAGGCCGTATATCACCCCGCATAGCGGGATATCACGCCCGCAAAGCGGGCATATCACCTGGGGACGTTGCATTTTGCAACGTCCCCTTTTTGACTTGCATGTTTTCCCGCCGGCGGGGCGTGAATGCCTGCCGCCGGCGGGAAAACGTGTATTTGTATTATTTCTTCCGCTTTTTCAGTACGGCGGCGAGGACCGCGCCGCCCAGGACCAGGACGCCCAGCGCCGCCGCCACCAGGGCGCCGGGGCCTTTTGCCCGGGGCGCGGGGTCCGGAGAATCCGTGGGTTCCGGGGTCTGCGGCGCTTCGGGCTGGGCCGTCTCCTCCGCCTGTTCCGCGGGGGCGGAGCTCTGCGGCGTTTCTTCGCCTTGGGACGGGGAACCGTCTCCCTGTCCCTCCGCCCTGCTCTCCATGACCGGAACGGGATCCGGGCCGCTGTCCAGCCAGGGGGCCACGGCCCGCAGGCCGCCGTAGTTGCGCTCCCAGCCGTCAAGGCCGTCGATCACGTCGGCGGCGAAGGGGTCGGTGTTCAGCAGTGCATCCGCCGCGGCGGACATGGGCGTGTCGTAAAAATACCAGTTGAGGTATTCCGCGATATAGGCGGTCTGCCAGGCCTCCGTGCCGTGGCCGCCGGAGCGGCGGAAGCAGAACTTCACATAGTCCTCCCCCCGGAAGCCCAGCCATTCATAGACGCTCTTTGCGATCTCCAGGCTCAGGGCGTCCCCCTGGGACTGGTCGGCGACGTCGTCCACGGTGTGCTCCAGGACGATGGCGCGGGGTCTTTCCGTCCCCTGCCGGGGCGTCAGCACCAGGGAAGCCACCAGCTCCTCCTGGTCGAAGGGCAGACGGCAGCCGTAGCCGTAGTCGCTGCCCTCCCGGGCATAGAAGCGCCCCGGCGTCAGGAAGCGGCGGAACAGCTCGATCGTCCTGCCGGGGTTGTGGCGCACGGAATCCGCCAGCAGCTCCCCGCCGGACAGGAGGCCCCAGGAATACCGGTTGCCCCCCTGGGGGTAATTCATATTATAGCGCCACACCGCCGGGCCCGTGGCCCCCGCCGCCGCGGGGATGCACACGTCGATGCGCTCGTCGAAGACGGCGGAGACGAAGGCATACTTCCCGTTGATGGAAAAGCCGCTCACCGCCAGCTTGCCGGGATCGATCAAATCCGCAGCTGCGCCCGCTGTGCCGATGGGGAGGTTCTCCGACGCCAGCTTTTCCAGGACGTCGACGCCGATGCTGCACCCCAGGGCCGCCAGCATTTCATTGGAAATCTCATGCAGGTCCCCGTTCCGGCGATAGGGGAAGAAGCTGCGCAGGGTCCCGGCGCGGCTGCGCCAGGGGTCGTTCCGGTCGTCGGTGGTGACGGAGGCGGGCACCTCCAGCACCGCGACGCCCCCCTGCAGCAGGCCGGCGCTGTCCGCCCCGAAGGAGAGGAGCACCGGGGCCGGGCGGTCCGTCTTTTCCGGCAGCGCTAGGGTGTATTCGATGGTTTCCGTCTTCTCCCCGTAGGCGACGGTCACGGGGATCACCCAGCCCGCGGGCTGGGTGACGAAGGTCGCCCAGTCGAAGCCGCCGTTCGTCCAGCGGATGGTCCCGATGGAAATGCCGTCCGGCATGGGGGGCTTATAGCCGTATTCATAGAATTGGGCCAGGTCCAGGATCTCCGAGCGGCGCGCCGCCCAGTCCTGCGGACCCGCGACGGCCCTGCCGTCGAAGAATGCATAGATGTTGGGCAGGGTGGTCTCTGCCGGCAGGTCCATGGGATCGGGATACCGGGTATCCCCCCAGCGCAGGGCGGCCACCGCCGCCTCCAGGGCTTCCGACGCCTTGTTCACGGTCTCCCTGTCCCCGCTCTCCAGGGCGGCCTTCGCCGCCGCCGCGGCCTCATCCAGCCCTTCCTGGGTCTCCGGGGTCCAGACGCCCTTCACGAAGCTGGCGCTGTCCAGCCAGCGGAGGCGGGTGCGCAGCTTCCAGTCGTCATAGGGGAAGGGGTCCTGGCCGTTCCAGCCATCCAGCTCGATCTCCCCCCAGTCGGTGTTGTCGTCCTGGCTCCCGGCGGGCAGGCGGTCGTCCTCGTGGCTCCAGTAGACCCGGGCAGTGCGGGGGAGGCCGTCGGCGGGGCTGTCCCCGATCATCACGTCCAGGCCGATCAGCGTGCCGTTGACCTGCGCCGTGCCGAAAAGCTCCAGGCAGAGGAAGACGTTGTAGCCGCCCCCGTCCTCATGCTCCCGTACCGCCCAGGCGGCGATGCGGTCGGAGTATTCCCGGTTCGTCTCCATGGCGTGGACGCTGGAGTGGTTGACGACCATGCCGTTGCGTTCATAGGTGAGCAGCCCTTCCCGGGTGACGGTGAACAGGCCGTCGTCATCCTCGAATTTGCCGCCCTTGTCGTTCCAGAAGTCCAGGGAGAATTCCACCCCGTCCTCGCTGCGGTAGGTGTCGGGGTCCGTTTTCTGGGTGAAGAAGTTATATCCCCCGCCGCTGCGTTCCCTGCCGGGGTTCGCCAGGCCGGAATAAGCGGGGGTGGCGTCCCGGACCGAGACCAGCAGATAGAGCCGCTCCCCGTCCCACAGAGCCCGGAGGGAACCCCGGGTGTCCGTCTGCGCGGGGGCGGCGGCGTCGCCCCGCTTGGCGTGTGCGATCTCGGAAGCCTCCGCCGAGGCCCAGGGCCCGCCGTCGGAGCCATCCACGGGGATGTGCTCCGAGGTAAAAGCGGCCTTCAGCCGCGCCGGGGCCGCCGCCGCGGCAGGCAGGCAGAATACCCCCAGCAGCAGAATGAAAGCCAGCAGCAGATTCAGCATGCGCATCTCCTTTCCTCCTTTGGGGGCGTGTTTTTTCGGGAACCCTGAGAACCGGTTTTCCGCATCGTCATTTCTCCCCCTCCTTTCCTCTGTTTTCCTCATATGCCCGTATCCCCGCCTCCGTATCCGGCTTGAGAATGAACTGCCGGAAGAAGAAATTCCCCGGAAGGATGTCCTGCCCGTGGAAGGGGATATCCCGGATGCGGCGCTTGGAGTGGATCTTCACCTCCATGCCCGCGGCCTCCTCCACCTCCGTCGGGATGGGTCTCCCCTCGGCGGCGTAGATTTTGCTTCCGCCGTTCATGCGAAAGCCCTTTTTCGCCATCATTTCCCCCATCTTCCCCGGCATCTCCTCCAGGGCCCCCGTGCAGTTCGCGTAGACCACCGGCACCCCGAAGGCGTCGGCATAGAGAGAGCAGCGCAGGTCCGTCTCCCGCCGTTCCTTCTGCTTCTTTTTGGGGTCGGCGGGGCAGGCGTGGGGAAAGAGGATCATGCTCAGGGCCAGGTCCTTCACATTGTCGTAAAAATGCTTCCGCCTTGCATCGTAGCAGATCGCGACCCCCACCAGGCCGAAGGGCGTCTGAATGGTGCTGCCGAACTCTCCCCGCTTGAAGACGGCGGCCTCCCCCTCGGATTTCGTCACCGCGCCGCAGACCCCCGCGGGAGAGGCGATGAGATAGCGGTTGTAATAATCCCCGTCCTCCCGGTCCAGGTATCCCACGCCGATACAGGTGTTGTATTTCCCGGCGGTCTCCACGGCCCAGGCGGCGGTTTCCCGGCCTCCCTCGTCGGCATATTGCCAGATTTCCCGGCTCGCCATATAGCCGCAGAGGGCCAGCTCCGGCAGCACCACCAGTTCCGGGGCGGGCAGGCGGGCGATCAGTCCCTCGATGAAGGCTTTCCGTTTTTCGGCCCCCTTGGGGCCGTTGTCCAGGGTCAGCGCAAAAACTCTCATATCCCGACCACCTTACAGCACCGCCACCCGGATGGCCAGGACGCCCCAGCGGGCCTGCTCCTCCGGGGAATAATACTTGTCCATGTCCGCGCTGGAGGCGTCCTTTTCCTCCGCCGGGGAATAGCCCATCTCCGACAGGGGCAGGGCGGCATACAGCGCCCGGAAGGAGGGGAAGGGCAGCAGCTCCTTCACCTGCGCATAGAAGGCCTCGGCATCCTCCGAGACCCCTTCGAAGCGGATCACGTCCCCCACCCGGATCTCCCGCCGTTTGGGGTCATTGAGCCGCAGCTCCAGGGTCTTCCGCCCGTCCTCCATGCGATCATAGGCCGGGTGCGTCAAGTGCATGGCGTGCAGCCGGAGGTTCATCCAGATGCGCGGCTCCCCCTCCAGCGGCTCCACGGAGGCGATATCGCTGCGCCGGAAGATCCAGTGGTCCAGATTCAGGCTCTCCTCCGCCCAGCCGTATTCCGACGCGCAGTATTCCTCAGAATCGTAGACGGCCTCCCCTTCGAAGGTCTCCCCCCAGACGGTCCGGAGGCGCGTCTTCCTGTTGTCGAATTCCGACAGGTTCACCTTTCATCGCCCCTTCCTTCCGCTGTGATCATACCACATCTTCGCCCGTTCTGCAAAGCTCCCTTGACGCTTCCGGGATTCCCCGCTATAATATGGAAAAATCCCCGCGTCTTCCCGCGGGGATGCGTCTTTTTTCGAGGTCAACGCATGAATCGATCCAAACCTGTCCTCAGCGTGCTGGCCGCCGGCGTGGCCTGGGGCGTCATCAGTCTCTTTGTCCGTGCCCTGTCCGCCGCGGGCCTGGGCTCCCTGCAGATCGCCTTTCTCCGGCTGGCCCTTTCCGCCCTGGTATTCTTCCCCTTCCTGGCCCTCCGGGACCGAAAGAAGCTGCGCATCCGGCTGCGGGATATCTGGATGTTCGCGGGCACGGGCATCGTCAGCCTGGTCTTCTTCTATGCGCTCTATTTCTATGCCACCATCCACAGCCAGGCCTCCGTGGCGGTGGTGCTGCTCTACACCTCCCCCGTCTTCGTGCTGCTCCTCTCCGCAGCGCTGTTCCGGGAGCGGATCACCTGCCGGAAGCTCCTGTGCCTGGGGATGACGGTGCTGGGCTGCGCCCTGGTGAGCGGCGTTTTCGGCGCAAGCTACCGGCTGACGGGGCGGGTGCTCCTGGCGGGGCTGGGCTCCGGCTTCTTCTACGCCCTCTACACCATCTTCGCCCGCGTCGCCCTCAAGCGCTACGATTCCATGACCGTCACCGCCTATACCTTCCTGCTGGGGGCCCTCGGCTCTCTGCTCCTGGGCAGACCCGGCGCTGCGATCGGCGTCCTGGCGGCGTCCCCCGGGCTGCTCCTGCCCCTGCTGGGCATCGGCGTCGTCAGCACGGTGCTGCCCTACGGCCTCTATACCTGGGGCCTGCAGCGCATGGATTCCGGCCGGGCCGCCATTCTGGCGGCGGTGGAGCCCCTGGTGGGGGCGGTGCTGGGCATGGCCCTCTACGGCGAGCCCCACGACCCGGCAAAGCTGGCGGGTATCCTCCTGATCCTGGCCGCCATCCTCCTGCTGAACCGCCCGGAAAAGGAAAAATGAAGGGAATACCGACGAGCGGAGGGCGCTGCAAAATGCAGCGCCCTCCGTTTTACTGCCGCTCGTTCAAACCGGCGTCCCGCGCCATGGCATAGGCCCACCGGCGTTCCTGCTCGCTGAGCCGGCCCCCGTTCTCCTGAAGATAGCGCTCCCATTCGCGCTGCTTCCAGCCCTGGGCGTCGGCGTATTCCGTCAGCTTCTGGGCCCACTCCCGGTCCGCCCGGCTGTCCAGGATGGCATCCCGCCGCGCCTGATAAGCCCGGCTGTAGTCCCGCTCCTCCTCGTTCCAGGCGCGCGCATAGTCTCTTTCCTCGTCGTATTTCGCGTCGCCCACGGCATCCCGGACAAGGCCGTAGCGGAAATCCCGGTCTGCGTTCCACTGTTCCAGCCGGTCGCGGTAGCGGTCATATTCCCGGGAAGCGTAGTCGTCCAGCCGATCGGCGGCGTCCAAGCGGCGTCCGTACTGGTCCAGATACCGCTGATAGGCCGTCTGATCATAAGCGTTCAGTCGGTCCGCTGCGTCCAGCTGCCGCCCGTATGCATCCAGATACCGCTGATACGCGTTCTGGTCGTAGGCGTTCAGCCGGTCCGCCTCCGCGAGCTGCCGGTCGACCCGGTTCTGATACATGCCGTAGTCCTGCCGGCCGTACTGATTCAGCCGGTCGGCGAGCTGGAGGTCCCTGCCCTGCCGGTCCGCCCAGCGGTCATACGCGCGGTCGTCGAAGCCAGCGTATCGGTCGCTGGCGTCCAGCTGCTGCTGGTATTCCCGGAGATAGCGGTTATAGGCGTCGTCGTAGACCTGGGGCAGCCGGTCAGAAAGCTGGGAAGCGTAGTAGTCCCCCGCCTGGGTCGCGGCGGTGACGGCGTAGCTGCTGGGAACGCCGCCGGTCCTCAGCGCCGCCTGCCCCAGGGCCTCCCGGGCGGCCCGGTCCCCTTCCCGGCGGTACTGCTTCCGGAGGGCCTGCCACACCGGGTCCGCGTCGGGATCATAGTTCCAGCGCATGGCTTCCGCCCGCGCCAGAGCTTCGTCCCGCCGGGCCTGATACGCGCTTCCCTGCCAGTCCTCCCCCGCCCGCGCCAGGGCTTCATCCCGCCGGGCGTCGTAGGGCGACCCGGTATAGGGCTCCGCAGCATCCCGGAGAAGCTCGTCCCGACGGGCGCGGTAATCGCCGCCGTCGTAGCGCAGGCTCCCGGCGGCCTCCAGGGCCGCGTCCCGCCGCGCCTGGTAGCCGCTGCCGGTCCACTCCATATCCCGGGCTCTGCGCAGGGCTTCGTCCCGCTGAAGCTCGTATGCCGGCTCCGGCTGCTCCGGGGCTTCGCCGTAGTCAACCCGGTCGAGGTAATCCCGCCAGTCCTGCGGCGTCTGTGTCTGCCGCGCCTCCCCGGTCTCCCGGGTCGTTCCGGTCTCCCGGGGCGCGGGCGGGGTATGCACGGGCTGCTTCCCGTTTCCCGTGTTCCCCGGATCGCCGCCGGAGGGTCCTTCAGCGCCGTCCCGGTTTACCCGGGGAGACGCCTGCCGATACATCGCGGCGATGGCGGCCGGGTCCGCGCCGTTTCGCGCCGCATAGGCGATCCGGTCCATATCGTTGGCGATCCGCACCCCGCCGTTTTTGTCCCGGACATAACCGTGGCTCCAGAGCTCCTCATCCGTGGCCGCGTCGAAATCGTAGATGTTCCCGTTGGAGCTTTTGAAGGGTCCGTGGAGATATTGATCGACGGGGGACTTTTCATAGAAGTGCTTGACGCCGTCCGCATCCGCCACCCACTGCGTCCCATCCGGAAGGATGCGGATCTTGCCTGTGTCGTTGCCGGCGGCCTTGTAGCCGGAGCCCCCCGTCACGGACTTCGGCGTCTGCGCCGCCGGCGGCTGCGCCGGGGCGCTGCCCTCATAGCCGTAAGCCTTGTCCGGCGTTTCGCCGGATGCGCTGCCGGCGCTGCCTTCCGCGGTCCCCACCGCGGCGGCAGCCGTTCCAAGCCGGGCCTGCGAGGCGGCGCGCTTCCTGTCCTCGTCCATGATCGCCCTTTTGAAAAGCTCGCTGTTTACCGTTTTCCTGCTTGCCATGTTACTCCTCCTTCGTCAGGGCCCCGCCCTGCAAATTGCTTCCGCTGTATTTGACTTCCGTCAGGCTGTAGATCACGCTCTCTCCAACCCCCGTCAGCTTCAGCCGGAAGTGGTCACAGCGCCGCAGGAGCAGGGGCAGGTTATAGCTCCGTTTCGCCGCCGGGCCCGTCACGCTCCCGATCTCCCGCCACAGGCCGTCGGAATCGTACATGACGGAGACGGCGACGCTGCTCCCTGCCTCCAGGGCACAGCGGAGCTGGAGGCGCAGGAGCCCCTTTTTGTTCTGGCTGCCCGTTTCCGACGCTGCATAAAAGCGGGTGAAATCCGCAAATTCCGCCATCCAGGAGACCGGCGGCTCCGCCTCGCCCTTGCCGCCGTCCAGCCGCCATATGTTCCCGTCGTCGCAGAGCATGGAAAGGCTCCCGTCCCAAAAGGCGAAGCCCAAAGCATGGGAAGCGTCCTCCCGGTGCCAGACCTTATAGCGCGTGTCATAGACGAAAAGGCTGAAGGACGCGCCGTCGGACATGCTGACATAATAGCGCACGCCGTCGGAGCCCGCCGAAGCGTTCTCCCAGCGGGCGTCGGCCCCCAGAGCGCCGGAGATCACCGCGGGGATGCCGCCGGTATAGGCGCAGACGCCCGCCCGGCTGAGATAAAAGAGGGTCTCCCCCGCCACAGCCAGGCTGCGGCTGCACCCTTTCCGGACTCCCAGGCGGGCCGAGGGCGTCCACTGAAAGTTGTCCGGCCTGTCTCCGTAGACCTTGTAGACCGCCTCCTCCTTGAAGAAGATCGGGTAGCCCATGAAGCTGATGCAGGCGGTGAAGTCCCCCGCGTCCACGGTCCCGCTCTGCCAGCTGTCGGTGCTGAGGCCGTCGAAGACGTTGAAGTTGAAGGGGTCCCCCAGGGCGCTGGCATAGATCGTATCCCCCCGGCAGCCCCAGAGGCGGTTTTCATTGACGCAGACGCAGTCCAGGTCCGGCACCGAACGGAGGAGCGTGACCGTGCCGCTCTCGGTATAATCCGCCGGCGCTTCCCCGAAGGTCAGCTCCGTGCCCCCGCTGCCCGGGGTGACGGCGAGGGCGCTGCTCGCGCCGCCGGTCCGGACAGTGAGGGCGCTGCCGTCCCAGCTCAGGGTATCCCCGGCGCTCAGGGCGGCGCTGAGGGTAAACTGCAGGGCCGTGTCCTCCGGTGTGAAATGATAGGTCCCCGCCGCCAGGCTGTCCTCCGCCCGGAAGAGCCGGCACGTGTCCAGGGTGAAGCTGTTTTCATAGAACCGGAGCTCATCCCCCTCCGCCTCCCGGACGACGACCGTCTTATTGTTCTCCGGGTGAAGGACGCAGCCGGAGACGGTCACCGCGTCTCCCGCCCGGAAGGCCCAGGCCGCGCCGGGGGCATGGAGGGTGTTGGCCCTGGCGCTCACCCCGGCATACGTGCCGTTCCGAAAGGACAGGGTCCCGCTCCAGCGCTCCTCCATGCTGCCGAATTCCTCGGCGGCAAAATCATAATATTTCTTGTCCGGGAAGATGAGAACCCGGCTCCCCATGGCGGCAAACTGTTTCTGCCCCGGCGTCACGCTGCCCCGGCGCGTTCCGCCGTAATAAAAGCCGGTCCCGTCGACCCACCAGGCCTCGTCCAGAGCGCCGATGCCGCCGGGGGCGGTCAGGGTCCCCGTCCGTCCCCGCCGCCTCCGCGGGACCAGCAGGGGGAATTCCCTGCCGCTGAGGTTTTCCATCCCGTAGAGGGCCCCGTCCCCGGCGCTGAGATTGTGATCGAGGCCGCCGAATCCCGTCTGCACCGCCGGACGCAGGCCGCTGCGCTCATCCAACTGTGGTAATTTCATCCTTCGCTCCTCTTATGTGCTGCGGATCGCCAGATGCCCCAGAGAGACATAGCGCGTCCGGTCGACCAGGAATTCCGTGTATGCGCCGAGGGGAACGGCAGCCTGCCCGGCCATGAAATAGGGAAGCTTGCCCCCCACGGTCGCCGCGCCCATATCGTTCTGGACCTCCAGGGTCAGCAGGGAGGGAAACAGCAGGAGCTTTCCCGCCGGCACGCTGTAAACGGCGTCGGTCGGGTCCGTCCAGCCCAGGGCATATTCCGTGCCTCCCAGCACCGTATAGTCCACGCCGGGAAAGGCAGGAGAGGCGTCGTCGCCCTCGCAGTAAAACACCCCGCCGGCATACAGCTTCGCCCCGCCCGGATCGGAGGCCAGCTCCGCGCAGCGCAGATGAAAGGAGGGGTTGTTCAGGGACGGCGCGTAATACCGCCCCAGCTTGATCTTGAGGTCCCACACCGCGCCGCCGTTGACGACCGTCAGGGAGGCCCCTTTGGTATAGCTGTCCGCGCCGTTGCCGATATGATGGTCGGAAACGCTCTGGGAGGCGACGAACGCGCCCCCTTCCAGATAACCCCGCGCCACCGAGACCTCCACGCTGCCGTAAGTCTCCGGATAGACATACTGCAAACAAAAATACCGGCCGCCGCCCCCGTGGATCAGGATGCGGAAGGTCCCCTCTCCGTCCACCCGGTTGTCCTCCGTGGAGACAACGGCGGCGGAGGTATGGGCGGCCAGCAGGGCCGCGGCTTCGCTCAGAATGGCCGGGATATCCTCCTTGGTGATCCGGGTATAGACCTGCCCGGAATAAACTTCCACTGACATGCGTTTTCCTCCCTATGCGCTTTCAAAATCCCCGCATACCGGGCCGAGCTCCTCGACCCGGCCTTCCGCCGTGACCACGGCGCGTCCGTACACGGCGTAGCAGCAGCTGCCCCGCTCCCCCGTGACGTTCTGCATCGTCAGGGCCAGCAGGGCCGCCTGCAGGACCTGGGTGTCGTTCAGCATAGTTTCACCTCGCAGCTGTGGCCGTCGGGCCAGGTGAATACGGCCCGGTCCGGCTCCTCCGTCAGAGAAAGGAAAAAGCTGGCGTCGCTGCCCTCCAGGCGGTATTCCACGGTCCCTTCCCCGCGGTCGACGGCGCAGTAGGCCAGCCGCCGGTGCTTCGCATCCACATAGTCCTCCAGCAGGATCTCCGCGCCGCCCCTCCGAAGGGTCAGCTCTCCCCCCTCCATGCATACGACGGCGCGGGACGCTTCTTCATAGACGTAGACCATCACGGGCCAGGGCGTCTCCGCCGTGCCCATCTTCCTTCTCGTCTCGTCCGTCCACCAGCAGGCTTCCCCGGAGCGCCGGAGCTGCTCCGTGCGCACCGGCAGGGCGACGCGCTCCGTGATGAGCTCGATCTCGCCGTCGTGGACGTCGATGTAGCGGAGGTCGCTCCGGTCGCCCCGCAGGCAGTTCTGCGCCCGCTGCCAGTCCGTGCGCAGCCGCCGGACGCACAGGCCGGCGGTGATCCCATAGGCGGCGTACAGGGCTTCCGTCAGGGTCTCCTCCGTCAGAGCCGGCGCGGTGAGGCTGCCGCCCGTGACCTTTGCCGCCGCCTGTGCCAGCTCTGCCAATCCGCTCTCCGTGAAATTGCCGGCGTCCAGATGCCGCAGCAGATAGCGCAGCTCCTCCATCAGCATATAGAGATAGTTCCGGATGGCCTCCACCTTGTCCTCCGTATCCTCGTAGCCGCTGAAATCGGGGAAGCCCGTGTCCAGGGTATGCATCCGGTCAGGCATGGCTTCCGTCCACCTCCGGCAGGCCCGTAGCCAGGCTGGTCAGCAGGCTCAGGACTCCCGCCAGCACGCTGGCCGACACGACCGCCGTCCAGTTCACCTCGCTCAGGACCGCGGCGGTGCCGATGACGGCCGCCGCCGTCTGGGCCATGGTCCGCAGGGCCCGGATGGCCGCCGCCTTCAAAAATTTCATCATGTCGATTCCTCCATTCGCTTCAGGATCACCGCGATCTCCGCCCGCGTCACCGCCTGATCCGGCCGGAAGCTCCCGTCGGGATAGCCCTTCATCAGCCCCCGCGCCATCAGACGGCGGATCGCTTCCTCCGCCCAATGGCCGCTGATATCGTCCTTCGCCGGGGATCGGGGGGATTCCTCCGGGCTGCCCTGCATTCCGGCGGATAAAGTCGCGTACCGCGGGCGGCAGACGGCGACGATCTGCTTTGCATAGCGGGTCTTCAGGGCCACGCAGCCGCCGTTTGCCTGGCTGCCCTCCTCGCCCGGCGTCGTGTTGCCTTCAACGGTCTTGAAAGCCGCACCGGCGCCGTCCGCTTCCACCGCCAGGCCGCAGTGCTGCGTCTCCTTCGTCCCGGAGAAATTGAAGATCAGGATATCCCCCGCCCGCGCTTCCTTCACCGGCACGGTCAGGCCCTGCGCCTCATACCACCGCAGCAGCGCCCCGCAGGAGGCCGTCCTGCCGCCGCCGAAGAACGCCGCCCCTTCTCCGGCCTGCCGGAAGCACCACCACAGGAAGCACACGCACCAGGGCTGCCCCTGCATCCGGGGGTCGTAATCCTCCCAGTATTTGACCCGGTTCGTGCCGGGCGGGCACTCCGTCACGCCCAGCTCTCCCCGGGCGAAGGCCATCACCGCCTCTTTGCTCATGGCGCTGCCTCCGCAAACCAGAAAATGTAGGCGGATTTATAATTGCTGCCGGGATTGGCCGTCGTGACGGTGCTGCCCGCCGTGTAGAGGGACGCGTTGACCGTTCCGCCGCCTGCGCCGGCAAAGGTCCCGTACAGGACCGCGCCGCCCGTGCCGTAAGAGCCGGAGCATACCGCGTCCGCCGTGGACAGGGTCTTTCCCAGCACGGTGAAGCTGCTGAAGGCGAGGGCATACACAAAGCTGGAGTAATTGGACCTGCCCGACAGGTCGATCCGGATGCTGTCCCCCGCCTCCGCCGTCACCGCAAAGCGCATGATCCGGTAATTCCGCCGGTTGGCGCCGCTGGCGTAATACGGATTGTATTCCAGGGTCTCTCCGGTCAGCGCCGCTCCGTTGCAGCTGGCGGCGATGTTCAGGTTATAGGTGCTGGCCTCGCTGTTGAGCGCGACGACATACAGGCTGTAGTCTCCCCCGGCGGTCACGGCAAAGGTCCCGGAGGACGCCGCCGTCCCGCTCTGCACGATCTCGAAGGCTCTGTAGTCCTGGCCGCACACCACTTCTCCCCGGTGGTAGCCCGTGTCGGCATCCCGGATCGCAAGCAAGCCGCAGGCCTGCTTCTCCGCCAGGCTGAGGGCGTTCCACTCTCCCCGCGTCATGAGCGGCAATCCTCCCCCGCCGCCCGCCGTCACGGGATTTCCCCAAATGCTCATGCCACTTCCTCCACCGTGCACTGGATCGTCATCGCCGCCGAGGGAGCCGCCCCCAGGGCGTAGGCCGTCAGCGCGCCCCCCTCGTTCCCGATCACGAGCCCCGTCACTCCGTCCTCCGTCAGGGCGGCCAGCTGCGCCGCCGTGGGCTGGAGGTCGATCTTGCTCGCGGCGGTCACCGCGGCCCCCGTCACCGTCACCGTCTGGGCATAGGGGCTTTCATTCCCCGTCCAGCCGGCGGAGAGGGCGACGCTCCCCCGCTTCTTCGGCGGATTGGCCGCGCTGTACTGCCGTTCGTTGGCCACGTTCCCCAGGCCCACGTCAGCGGCTGCCAGGTCCCGGTCCCGGCTGAGGTCATAGCCGCAGAGCTTTCTCGTCTGGGGCACCATCCCATCCGCCGCCGCTTCCGCCCGGACCGCCGCCGCCTCCGCGGCGGCTCCCGCCTCCGCCGCCGTCCGGGCATAGGCGGGCAGACTGCTCAGGTCCTCCGCCAGCGCTTCTTCCGTGCCCGTGTAGCCCGCCGCCCTCGCCAGGTCATAGGCGCTCAAGCCTGTCTCGCCCTTGAGAGAGGCGATCCATTCCTCCAATGTCCCGCCGTAGCCGCCCCGGACCGCCAGCCCGTAGGCGGTGAGGAAGTAGGGCGGGTTTTCCGCCCAGCCCTCCCCGTGGGCCATGACCGCCCCGTCGTAATAGGGCGGCAGCACCGGCCCGGAGGTCTCCTCCGCGGTCACGGCGGGCTCCGGCGCATAGGGAGGCAGGCTTCTCCGTTTTCTCATGATACTTCCACCTCCGGATATCCGCCGGCGGGGTCGTAGGTGCGGCTGAACCAGCGCACGAACTCGCCCCAGGCCGCGTTGAAGACCTGCATGGAGGCGGCGTAGCGGTCATATTCCCCGTTGGCATAGTGGATCATCGCCTGGAGATAGCGGGGATAGATTTTGTCGTGGGGCGGATACACCGCCAGGGTGCGGTCCGTTTCTTCGTCGTAGGTCACCGGCGTGAACTCATAGGGGTGCAGCAGGAACACGTCCGTGTAGACCTGCCCCTCACACTCGCTGATCCATGCCGCTTTCTGCGCGTTCGTATAAGCGTTGGGCTCGATGCCGTCCACGAACGCGATACACTCATGTACTGTCATAGCGTCCTTTCGTCCTTATTCGCCGGAATGTCAGGTGTCGGCCTGTCAGCCAACACCTGAAAGATTCCGGCGAAATGTCCTGTTCCGTGCGCGAGGGGTCCCCTTTGGGGACGTGCGCGTTCCTTTCCAAACCGAACCCGCTGACGCTGGGCTTCGGTTTGGTCTTTTTCCGGTGTCTTCGCTTCTCTCAGCGCTTTTCCAGCAGGCGGATGCGGGTCTCGTGGCCGCTGACGGTGTTTTTCTGCCCCTCCAGCTCCTGCCAGATGCGCCTGTGCGCCTCGCTGTTGCTGCCTTCCATAGCGCCGAGCTTCCCATTGAGGCTGTCCACCAGGGTGCTGAGCCTGGTGACGCTGGTGTTCAGCTTGATGGCGGGGGTCAGGATGCTGCCCGTCAGCCCTGCCAGGGCGATGATCACCACCACGACGGTCCATTCCATCGCCGCGCCTCCCCTCAGCTGCCGCTCATGATCCCCGCGGCCTTCAGGGCGTCCAGCAGGGCCTTGAATTCCTCCGCCGTGGGCGCGGCGCCGGCCGCCTCGCTGACCTTGGCGGCCATCTTCACCGCTCCGGCTCTGGTCCTGGTGGCGGCGGGCATGGCCGCTGTGCCGCTCATCTTCAGGTCCCCGGCGACTTCAAGGTTCGTGAATTTCGTGTACTCCATAACTTATCCTTTCCGTCCCCCGTTCTCGGGACGGAGCCCAGCCGTCGGCGGGTCCGTTCCGAAAGGAGGAAAATCAGGCGGAATCTTCCGGGCGTTCGTGCCCGCAGGTGCGGACACCCGGCATTCCGCGTGGTTTTACGACAGGTCCGTCGCCCCGGCGACGCCCGCGCAGGCGACGCCCCGCCAGTCGTGGAAGCCGGCGGTGAAGCGGGCGTAGCCCCGCCATACGTTGGCGTCGGTGTTCTCGTCCACGGTGCTGCGCACATCCAGGGGCACCCGGTCCAGCCAGATGAGGCTGCCGTATTCCTCGTTGTAGCGGCTGTCCAGCAGCAGCCAGGGAGAAGTCCCGGCGGTGATGAACTGGTTCAGATAAGGCCAAACGATGACGTTCCAGCGGCCGAACTGATAGTTGAAGCCGTTGTTGGCGGTCTCGGGGTCCTTGTCCGCGCCGATGGCGGCGAAGACGGCCTTTTTCAGGCTGTGGATGTTGGGGATCAGGATGGTGTCCGGGGCCACGTCCAGGATCTCGTTGTTGTCGCCGCGGGTGTTCTGCATCTTGACCTCCAGCATCCCCAGGGCGTCGGCGCTGAAGGCGTCGGAAAACAGGTTCGTCTGGTCCGCGCCGGAGACCTTGGCGTGATGGGCGGTGCTGAACAGGGCCCCGCCGTCCGCGGCGGTGATGTCAAAGCTCCTGCCGCCCCAGGTCACGCTGGTCTGCCCCTTCATGGCCCCGGCGTACAGGGCCGCGCCGAATTTCTCCCGGGTGCGGCCGTAGCTGGTCATGAAGGCGGCGGGCTGCTTCCTGAGCTCCATCATCTTGGCGTCCTCGATCATCTCCGCGCTGATGCGGAAGGAGTCCTTCCAGGTCTCATAGACCAGGAACTTCTTATACCCCTCCTGCATGCCGTCCGCGGGATAGGCCCCGTTTTCCCCCACGGGCTCAAAGCCGTTCATGGCGGTCATGGTGGTCATCAGGTCCCCGTAATTCTCGCTGCTGCCCATGAGGAACAGGTCCTTCAGCACGCTCTTCTGCTGGAACTGCTCCCCCCGCTGCTCCAGGAACATGCGGATGGGCGCCTGGCACTTGCCGTAAATGCTGTCGTTCAGGCCGGAGCCCTCGGAAAATACGATCGTCATTCTCTGCTCCTCTCTCAGAATCTGACCCAGACCCTGCCGCCCGCACCGGCGGCGGCCTTGGCGTCATAGTCCACCACCTCGGCGATGCCGCCGGTCTTGGTGGCGGTGACCTGCATCCCGTCCGAATGCAGGGTCACCTTGTCTCCCCGCTTGATGGCGGCAAAGCTCGCCTGATTGGTGGTCTCAAACACCGTGCCGCGATCCACCCGGATCACCGGAACGATGGTTCCGGCGGCAACGGCGCCGGGATACCCCGCCATGGCGATATAGGTGGGCACCGTGGAGCCGGTGGCCGCGCTCAGCAGGCCGGCGGCCTGGGTCAGCGCCATGCCCAGCTTCATGGCGATCGCGCCGGAGGGGAGATATTCCCAGGGGATCACGTTCCCCGCTTCCGTCTTATAGGGCAAAAACATGGATATCCGCTCCTTTCGTTTCTTTACTTCCCGCGCCGCGCCCTGTTGTAATAGTCCTGGATGTCCGCGTCCTTCGCCTCCGGGTTCAGCGCCCGGAACCAGCGCAGCTCCTCCGGGGGCACGGCTGCCGCGCCCCCGCCCCGGACGGGGCCCAGGGCGCTGAGATGCTCCTTGCTCCTGACCTCGCTGAGGGCCTGACGCCGTCCCGCCTCCGCGGCCCGCTGCTCCAGCTGCTGCCGGTGGGTCAGGTAGTAGGCGTCCCGGAGGCTCATGCCCCGGTGCACGTAGTCGCTGAACTCCCTGGCCTCCGGCATGCTCAGCAGATCCCGGGGCTCCCGGATATTCGGGTCCATGGCCCGGATGTCCTCCAGGTCCCGAAGGACCAGCTCCCGGCTCAGCTCGTCCAATCTGGCGTCCCGGGGATCCCGGGGCGCCGCGGCCCCTTCCCCGCCGGCATCCGGCAGGACCGCCGGGGCCGCCGCTTCTCTCTCGGTCTCAGGATTCATTTCTTTCCCTCCGTCCGCAGGTCTCCGCCCTTCCGGACGACGCCCTTCTTGG
>JAEEGH010010291.1_pt1 | contig 21519 bp, 11 predicted proteins | sample 9134181 | NCBI WGS metagenome assembly JAEEGH01 (sample SAMN16246544, study PRJNA631951) | gut metagenome | biome: gut microbiome; feature: rumen; material: DP-attached | host: Bos | place: Iran: Karaj | collected 2018-10
GACGGACGCCGATACAATGCGGGTAAGCGCCTCACCCGGAAAACTCTCAATGCCGCTTATATCAATCAAAAGACCGCTGTCCCAAATGAACATATATCCTTCTTTTTCGTAGAATCTGACAAGATTCATCGCCTCGGTTATATCAGCTCCGTATGCGACCGAAACATTCGGATACTCCATCTTGTAAGTCTTCGATGCAGAAAGAAATGTCCTTAAGAAAGTCGACAGCTCGTTGTTCATCCTGATCTTGTTTGTCAGCTTGAAACCCTTGAAATCATCGCGCTTTTCAAATACTACAGCCCCCATTCTGAGTCTTTCTTTTTCGGATACGCAGAGGGCATCGTCGTAGGATATGATGATCGGAGCCTTCCACTTCCTGCCATATTCGCAGATTGATTCAAAAGTCTTCTCTCCCATGCCGTGACCTTCATCGATCAATATAGCCGCATAATCCTTGATTACATTCGGAACTGTATTATTGTCACAATAATAAAAATCAATTCTCTTAAGGCGTTCATTAAGCTGCTGAAGCTCATTTCTGTTGGATCCGAAATGGAACAGGCAAACAGGATTCCTGCGGGACATGGTCATTGCTATGTCATACAGAAGTATTGTCTTGCCTGTGCCCGGAAGACCTGTAAACCCCTGAAGGAAATGACCGTCAGAGATATTTTTCATGATCTGCTTCTTGATATCACGCTGCTGAAACGTAAGGAAATATTCCTGACGAAGAAACTTTCCGGGATCAGTTATTGGTGAGATCAGGTACTTGTCTTCCTTGAAGAGTTCCTCGATATCATCTGTGTAAATTTTGGTCTGATTGTCCAGAAGTGCACCAAGTTCCTCGAAGGTAGCGTCAACAAGCCTTCCGCTGTTGGAAAGCCTTACGAGCCTGTCCTGGCCGCTTATGAACGTGTAGTAGTGAACTGGTTTCCCGAGAGTTGAAAGATAGTACCTGTTTTGAATGAGCTGGGCTCGTATTGCTTCATTTGATACATTACCGCTCTTTAGTTCGATATTGACGATCTGGTCGTCTGCGATGCGGAGGAGATCGAATTCTTTTCCGAGCTTCTGCATCGTATAAGAATAATAGAATGTCAGCGAGCAGGCATCACTGCACACAGGCTGCAGCCTTTCGGAAAAAAGTCTGAGCCCTTCTGTTTCCCATTTACGGGTCCTGATATTCCTTCTACGGCCTGACATCTGTCTTTCTACCTTCGATATCAGTTCGGAATCATTTAATCTTGTAAGTGCATAGACATTAATAGGTTTCATGATATAAGTATAAAACAAAAGTCTTCATAATTCGATTTGATATTCGACATATCGGCAAATAAACACTCAAAAAAAGTACCCCCAGACATTGTCTGAGAGCACTTCATATTTACTCAAAATCCATGAAACTAGAAAGGCACTTTCACTGCAACCAAACTTTTCTGTCTTCCCAAAGCTTAATAGTCTCAATTCTCATGAAATATACCTCCTGGTTCTTGGTTTTACCTTCAGATGAATAGTTTACTTTTGATTCTAATTTTTCAATATCCTATCTCTTTAAATACTCTGTCCATTAGCCGGGCGTTCTTTATCGAAAATTCCGGTGTTACATGAGGTGTCTCGTCACCATTTATGCATCTGCATATATTAGCTATTTCCAATGAATAGTTCTGCGGGATGCTGATCTTTCTGTCAATAACCTTCTCCTGAGCAAATATCCTGTAGCTGGCATCTCCCTGCTGATTGTATTCAACCTCTGACCTGATAGAGCCTTTGCTGCCATGAATGTAGAGACTGTCATACCGTGAATTAGTATTTTCTCCCAAAACCATTCCAACATTAAATGCAGCCCTGACACCATTCTCAAAACGGATGATCCCTGATGTCATACAGTCAACTCCAAGATCAGTAAATTCAGCGCTGGCTTTTACATATTCCGGCTCAGAGTCTACAAGTGACAGGATCATTGTTGTGCAGTAACAGCCAAGGTCGTACATGGCTCCACCGCCCAGATCCTTATGCAGTCTTATATCTTCTTTGTACCCTTGAGTCACAAAAGCTGTTTCAATGTAGTCCACATCACCGATAATGCCTTCTGTAATTTCTTTCTTAAGGCTCTCCACATAAGGGCTGTGGAGATAAGCATAGGCTTCCATCAGATAAACACCGTTTTCTTTTGCTGTATCAAACATCTCTTTTGCTTCATCCGCATTTAGAGCAAGCGGCTTCTCACAGATTACATGCTTGCCGGCATTAAGAGCCTCTTTTACCCACTTAAGATGCAGGTTATTTGGAAGCGGGATATAAACTGCCTGTACATCCTTGTCTGCGATAAGCTCTTCATAGCTTCCGTATGCTTTCTGAAAACCAAATTCCTCTTTGAAACCCTCTGCCTTTTCAAAGCTCCTTCCTGCTATGGCATATAGTTCACAATCCTCTGCCAGTTTCATACCGGGAATCGTGCACCACTTTGCTATATTGGCTGTTCCAAGTACACCCCATTTTGTTTTTGCCATATAACCACCATTCCTTTCTTTATCTCTATCTTTCAATGAACTACCCTCCTACCGTATGGAAACGTTCATCTTCAATTTCCATCATCGTTCCAATTTGTGTTTGGTACAGTTATTTCTTTCCATGGATTATTTACAGCATCCTGAAGAAGCATCCAGAAAAGTGCATCATCAAGAGCTTCTTTTAATGGATATGGAGATTCTCCTCCTTCAATGTACTCTTTCATATCAAGAAGGATTGTTGCAATAGCATATTCATCCTGAAGTGTATCAAGTTGTAACTCCGGCTGCCAGGTTCTCCTTATATCGCGAAGAGACTGCGTATCAAGGATGCGATATTTCTCAGGTATATCTGCCATAATAAGCTTTCGCTGCGGATTATTGTTTTCGTCAAGATAGTAAAGATTCCTGTCGTTCCACTCTCCCCTGTCGCAGCGTACTGTAAGATGACGTGAGCGGATATATGACCTGTATTCTACTGAAGCAAAATCATAAACAGCAGTTTTGCCGGATTCATAATCTATATGTACGATATCCCTTACTTCCTGCTGCAAATGGCCGTCATAAGATGCGCCATAACGGGAATCTGTTTCTGCGACAGACGCAGTCTTCCTCTCACCGTGCAGCACATATTTCTCACCATTTACCATGAGCATCCTGCGAAAAAGGCTTGCGGCGTGATAATCATGAACAAGAGAAAGATATCCTGATGAAGGCTTTCCAAGCAGTCCCGACGAAATCGCTGACAGACCGTTTGCCAATGGCGGCTGTCTGTGGTATTGTTCACAGCACACGATCTTCGCTCCCTTAGTCTCTTGCAGTTCCCATAATCGTTCAAGCTTTTCCAATGATGATCCGGCTGGAGTTTCAACTACGATGGGAAATCCACGAAGTATCCACTCCTGCGCCACATCTGCGACGTGTTCCCTGTCCACGGCAATTACGATAAAATCAGGTTTTATCGACAGTGCTGTATCGATTTCAGTTGTAGCCCGAATCCCTGTATGCTCAGTTACCAGACGAACTTTTTCTTCTGAACGACATAGAAATATCGCTCTAAAAAGATGCGGATAAGTTTTAGCAACCCTGCCATAGTATTCAGATCTATATCCGGAACCAACTATTACATATGAAAGCATGCTATGCTCCTTGGTATTAGTACTTTTTACCATTGTATACAATTAGTGTTACCGTGGGTATTACATGGTGTTTTTCAGCGCGTTTTTTTAATCTTTTTCTTAAAAGTGGCTTCAAATCTTTGCTCAAAGTCAATTTCTTCTGCACTTCCTATTTGTGGGATATCCTCCATCCTTTTCTCCCATGATGAAAGGTAAATGGCATTTGATATTAGAAGGCTTTTTCTGCCTTCCCTGCCATCTGCGATGCTTTTCCCCGATCCATTTATTTCATCAACAAACCCCTGAATGACTTTTTCATAGGGATGATCTTCTTTCTCCGGCTTTATTTCTATCCATGTCCCTTTTATCTTACGGAAAAAATCAGTTGACTTACTACGATAATCGGCTTCTTTACCTCCCATTTCCTGTGCCAGTTCCCCGATTCTAATCATACCGTTTTCGCAGACGATCAGCGCTTCTTCAAGGGATATCTCCAGCCTGTTAATGCCCGGTGCATCTCCTGTGGAAGTGATGAATGTTCCCGTAGCACCATTTTCCCACTCCAGATATGCCGTTACATCGTCTTCCACTTCTATGTCATGGAATCTTCCTTCATGGCAGAACCCCTGCACTCTTGCAGGATTACCACATATCCACTGAAGAAGATCCAGATTATGAGGACACTGATTCAAAAGAACACCGCCGCCATCCTTATCCCAGGTGGCATGCCATGAACTTGACTTATAATACTGTTCGGGACGGTACCAATCCGTTACAACCCAGTTAACGCGCTTAAGTGCGCCGTATCTGCCACTTGAAACTATCTCTTTGAGTTGCTTATGAATGGGAAGTGTTCTTTGATTAAAAACCATAGAAAAGACTTTTCCCGACCTGTCAGCTGCTTCCTCCATAAGTCTGGCCTGCCTGGAATAAACACCTGAAGGTTTATCACAAAGTACATGAAGTCCATTCTTAAAGGCTCTTATAGCAAGCTCTTCATGGGAAAAGTGCGGAGTTGCAATAATGACTGCGTCAATCTTAAGTGATCCGTTTTCAACGGCATCAAACAGTGTATCAGCACTCTCAAATACAGGAACCCCGCTGTCGACCGACTTCTGGAGCAAGCTGCGATATGGCTCCCTTATCCTTGTCAGCGCAGACAATTCCAGTCCATCAATGTGCTTGTCCTGTATGATGGCCGCATATTTGCTTCCCATGTTTCCAACACCTATAACAGCTGTCTCTATCATACTATTTTCCTTCCTGCTCATAAAAAAGATTCACACGTCCTAAGAAAAGGCTAATATGTTTAAAGCTTCTGTACATGGCTCCACATGCAAGACTCCTTAGTACTGATATATCCGCAGACCGTCAAATTTCTTAAGGAGCTTCAGCATACTGTTGAAAATCTGTCTGTTTTTCTCTTTATCAGTTTTACTCAAATCCTGATAGCGGCTTAAGATCTGTTCCCGGGTTTGCTGTCCGTCTGTTGCAAGACGGTGGCAGCGCAGCTGTTCCCGAAGCATTATGCGATAAGAAGCTTCATCAATACCCTCCGGAACACTTACACGTTCATAAAGATCGCTATGCTTCCAGCCCATTGCCTGATGTTCCATCACCCACCGCCATGGGATAAAGCTTATTCCTGGTATTTCTGCCATAAGCAGTGCGGTCCCAGCTCTGCAGTTCATCACACAGCATCAGGAGCCAGGCAAGCGGATGATAATGCATCGAAAGCCGGGGCTTATCCTTGGAAGCGATTGAATAGGTATAAAGATCATAGTGCAGCAGTATGGCACTTAATGCATCCACATGAGCCGAGTAAGAGATTCTGTATTTTTATAGATAATGTATGGATTATTTTTACCCCGTTCATCATCGTTGGCTTCAAAATAAGACATCACCTGTTCAAAAACAAGCTCGAAGGGATAACCGATGTCGTGAAAATTTGTTCATATATCCAGTGCTGTCATGTTCTTTTTCATTGTCAGTACATTTTTCCCGTCCTTATACTCATGAGAGATTTCATCCATGACCTGCTTGGTCATGAATATACCAAGGCCTCCAATACTGCGCTTTCTGGCGTTAAGAGTGATATCCGGGTCCTCCTTGGCAAGGGGATCGTACTTTTGTCCGCTGTCTATAAATACAAGTTCTATAATTTTGTTCTCCGGATCTGCTTTCAGCCTGATAACTGCAGTTCCTTCTTCACCATCATCATATGCGTAATATGCGATATTGGTAAAAATCTCCTCTGCAGCCATGCAGGTCTGCATGATCACTGTGTCTTCGCAGAGTGTATCAGCAAGGCTTTCCCTGACGAAATCTTTTACCTTCTGATAGTTCTCAGCGCGGGCATCAAGCATAAGTTCTCTTTCAATTATATTACCCATATATCTGTCATCCTTCTGCTCTCTCACCGCGGTAAACAGGGTATCCGATTGTCGTCGGGAAGAGCTTTTCAGTCAAAAGAATCGTTGCATCAGTATGGCGCCTTAAAACAACTTCGGTTTCAGACGGGTATTTCTGCGCAGCTAACAGTACCGATGCCTTCATCATGGCAGCGATGTTGAGCTGGGCACCTGCACCAAATCCTGCTATCAGCTTTAAAGAAACCCTTCCTGAAGCGTGTCTTTTGAACAATAATAGCCCTGCTATATCACTGCCATTTAAGACACAGGTAGAAATCTCTGTATCAAACCACTGCATGTTAAGATACTTTATATCCTCCAGAAGTCCTGTTCTTCTGTGCTCGATGCACTTGTCTATCGCCTTTCTAAACTGCCTTACAGTCAGCTCTTCTACAGGAATGACCTTGCTGGTATCTATCCTTTTCTTCACAATGGGCATGTTTTCCATCTTCTCCATGGTAACGAAAATGTCATCGCCTTCATAAAGCTTTGCAGAGAAACCTGATTCCTTAAGGATGCGGCGCTCCGGGCGCTGCCTGTCAAATGGGATATCAAAAACCGACCTGGCAGCGCCTTCTTCACGGACCATCTGCGTGTATTCTTCAAGAAGCTCTTTTCCGGCACCTTCCTTGTCTTCCCGAAACCACTCAATGCGGCTGACAATATCTTTATCCTCATCCTCCAGATTATGAAGTTCAAAAATTATTCCGCCAACAGCTTCTCCTATGGCTTCGTCAAGTGCCACTATCCCTCTGTAGAATCTTCTCTCGAGCTCCTCACAGAGATCAACCCCAAGGTACTGCTCATAATCATAAACATTTTCTTCACTCAATCTAACGATCTGCATTTATGTTCCTCCGGTAACACTCCATGCTCACTCAAACTCCAGCACCTTATCAAATCCCGTAGCACGTAAAATGTCCTTAACGCCCTCAGTCACATTTCTTATAACTCCGGGCGCATCCTCGTCATCCAGCGACTGCATGGCAGTAAGGACCGCACGAAGTCCTGCACTTGAGATATAGGTGAGCTTAGATGCCTCAAACACGAGCTTTTCTACTCCCGCATACTCTCCCTCAAGGTCATTTAAAAGTTTTGGAGCTGTTCCGGTGTCAAGCTCGCCATCCAGATAAACTACAAGTTCACCGCCGTTTCTTTCTTTTTTAATATCGAGCATTTTTGTACCTGCCTTTCTGTTCTGATTCTTTCATTCCCGCTTTCAATTTCAGCCCATGGTTTTATTCTTCAATTTTCTTCTTCAGTTTGAGCGCCTTGAAGAAGCTCAATCTCGACAACGTTGCCATAAGATTGGACTCGATAACGCCTCCCATTACATCACAGAAATCCTCAATGGGCTCATCAGGAACAGTTTTACTGCACTCTGAGATCAGCTCGCCAAGATGGACGATCACGGCCTTTCTGAAGATAACCATAAATGCGTCTTCTTTCTTTTTGAGAACTTCGTCGGATTCACCGTTTTTCTGAGCAGCCCTGAATTCTTCAAATGCCTTTTTCAGGGATTCGCCAAAATTCTTTTTATCGTCAAACCACATCTGTAGTTCAGCATCAACTATGCCACGTGTATATTCATCATCAACTCTGATGGATACCCTGGTTTCAGCCATGCTGCCCGTTCTGGTGGAGAGGATCTCATACTCCTTCTCAAAGCTATCCCTTAAGTTATTGATCATCTGATCAAGATACGCGGCATTGGGTTCTTCTTTTCTCTGTTCCTTCCTTATCTCTTCGTAATCATCAAGGATTTTGCCCATATCTCTGAGCTCTTTCACCAAGGCTTTCGCTTCATCAAACTTTTCCGGCTTATTATATGATTCCTTCAATGCATCATGTATTCCATTGACTATCTTGTTAATGCTATCAGGGTCGAAAAATTGCCTGGTCTGCGCAATCGGCGATATGTAATTCTCCCTTTCCAGCTTATTTAAAGCGAATTCAAAACTTCTTGCATCTTTTTCCTTCTTTGCGAGATCGGGAACATCAGCAATAGCTCTCTCAATTATATCCGCCGTTTCCCTTACCTTCTTGTAGCCCTGCAGATATTCCTTTTCAAAGGCCTTCCGCTCCTCCTCGGAAGTTCCCTTAAGCTTTTCCTTGAAGTCATACCTGGACAGCACCAGTGAATCCCGCATCTGTTTCATAAGTCTAAGTTTTATACTCTTGACGGATATGGGCACATCAGTATCCTGATTACCAGATATCTTGGCCACAGGGTCTATATAGATGGCCGAGGAGTTGCCTATAGTATCAAGATCCATCAGCTCATTTCTCACAGACCTTATCTGCCGGTTCATGGAATCAATGCTGTTCTGGAGTCTTATCTGACCGCTGGAGAAGTTGTTGATGGCTGCAGGAAGCTCAATACCCAGTTCCTGTGCCTTCAAAAGAGCTACTGCCACGCGGTATCCTGCACTCGACTTATTACCCAGGGAAAAGACTTCCGCAAACACCCTTCCAAGTTCTTCTCTCTTCTGCTGATACAGCTGCGGAGTAGTGTTTTCCAGGAGCATATGGAAGCCGTGTCTGAACAATTCCATGTCCCCTGCAGCTGCCGCCAGCATCATCCTGGTAATCTGCTCCTGCTGGGCGGCGGTAAGCTTCGTGGCATTTCCAAAATCTATTACCGTAAGCCCGTTGTCATCGAACATGATATTACCTGCATGCAGGTCGCCATGGTAATATCCTTCACCGTAAATTCCCTCGGTCACCCAGATTTGCGACAGCTCCATCAGGTACTCCTTGCGCTTCTCAAGCTTCTCCAGGAGCTTGCCCATTTTCTTCCTTGCATCCAGAAGCAGATGACAATTTTTGGTTGTGAGTTCCAGTTCGCATCGCGTGTCCTCACCTTCACCGATCATTGCAATAACATCCTTTTTGCCTTCGTGTAATATGCGATGGAACTTCGATATGGTCTCAAGCCTTTCTGTCTTGACCTCTTCAAGGTATTTATCTACAGTGGTTCCGGATGCTTTAGTAAGAACCAATGCGTTAACCGTAGGCTCCACATTTGGATTAACCTTAACAGCCTTGACAGTCTTGTACATCTTGTCATAGACCCTGCCCTTTTCGATGTTGGCTGCTTCTATGGTAAGATCAAGTTCCTCTTCTATGCGGGCAAGCTGTCCGAGATAGGTGTTGTATTGGCCGTGATTATTGTCCACCTGATCTGCCCATTTGAGCATTACTTCCTTCTCACGCATCATGCGGTTTCTTACATCCGGGCGAAGGAGCTTGACTACAACCTCTTCTCCATCCTTTGGCATACCCTTGCCATACATCCTGCAGAGGAAGGCCTGTCCCACCGAGGCAGCACCAAGAGACCTGGAAACCTCGATCTTTGTGATCTTGCCCTTCGACCTCTCTACCATGGCATAAAGCTGAGCCTCAACAATTTCTTTAGGAATCGGCGATAGATTGGATTTCATGTCGATTATGGCTCCCCGAAGCTCCGGAGGTACCATAGTGTCAGGAAGTCCCTGAAGCATCTTCTGCAAAAGAGGTCCTGCCCCCTTAAGGAAACCTCCAAGGTACTGTCCGAGAGCTTTAAGCTGATCACCGTCATTTTGATCATTACTTTGTACTACTGCCCTGGAACCGCGTATAGCTGAGGCCAGCATGCTCTTTTTCTCAATGATATCCACATCTTTGAAGTAGTTGTTGAGAACCAGCTTCATAAACAGTCCCTGGCCACGTTCGCCTCTGATGGCTGACTCCATCATGCCGCGAAGCTTATCCTCTGAAGCCTGTTCCACAGCTTTCCTGCGCTTACGCCTCTCTTCAGGACTTATTCCCTCTTCATTCGGATCAGGAAGATCAGCCGGATTCTTTGGCGCCTCTTCAGGAGCCTTAAAAATCTGGGCAGAAAGATTTCCTATCTGCGCCTGTATGCTGTCAACAGCCGCATTTACTGCCTCAGTCAGGCCTTCTTCCAGAGAGGCAAAAGCATCCTTAAACATATCCTGCTTAAAGAGCTTTATATAGAACTGCCTCTGTTCTTCAGGATCATCTCCAACCTTTCTAAACAGTGTCAAAAGCTTTTTCGCATTCGTGATCATTTCAAACTTCTTCTTGATCTGACCTTTGATGGAGTGATCTTCATCACCCTCATCGCCTCCCGGAAGAGGCATCTTGTCAAGTGTTCTGTTAAGAAGGGTTTTATCCTTGAACAAAAGGATCCATGCATCGACGTTCTTTACCATCATCTTCTGCATGCGGTCATTCGTTTCCAGGCTCTCGTCATGGGTCCAGGTATCCTCGGAGTAGATCATATCAGCCAGAAGATTTTTTACCTTCCTCTCATCATCTTCCCAGCCGTCATCCTCCTTTGCAGCAACAACAATGTCATGAGCGATAAACTGTACCTTCTGTGCTACATCCAAGCGGCGTTCTTCCTTCTGCCGAAGAAGGCTCAGGGCCTCCTCGCCGTTTATGACCTTCTTATTCTCTATCTGCTCCACCTGCTGCATTATCTTCTCTGCAGTAGTATCGCCTGAAACCAGAGCACTTGCATATAACTTCAGAAGCGGAAGGCTCACATTGTTAAAGAACGCCGACGGTATATTTCCAACAGACAAAAGAGCTTTAAGGCAGATGTTTCTTGACCTTGTGGCAACGCCTGCATCCTCAGACTCTGCATCAAGTCCATCGATCAGCGCCTGTACCTTCCGGGTATCATACTTAGAGACGTTACCTGCCATATCCGTCTCTATCCTGTCTGCTATTACCTCCGCCGTAAACGGTATCGGAATGTGAACTCCTTCTGAGATAAACTGAAGGCTCCCGTTTTCCCGCTGAACAAGGCGCCCTGTCTTTCCACCGGGGACCATGAAGTCCTTCACCTGTACTTTGCCCTGCTCAAAGTCCCTGAGTATAGAATGCAGGTTTTCCATGGAAACATGATCCTTGTCATTCTTTATGAGGTCCGAAGGGAACTTCTCAGCAAGGAGTACCCTCACGATGTTCCTCATATTCGCGTCAAGTCTTGGCAGATCATTCAGAGCCACTCCGAGTTCTATTCTGCCGTCCTCTTTCGCCTTATCCGCCTGCTCCTTGGCCCTGGAAAGAGCCTCTTGCCTCTCCTGCCTTATGACCTGCGCAGCGTCAAAACCTTTTGGAGCATCGGAAACACCTGAAAGTTCAAATGCTTTACGGAGCATAAACTGTTTAAGCTCATACTCATAGGCTGCTCTTCCGGCATCGGTCTCTGCTGTCAGTCTCTTTATTACAAGAGCAGAGATCATTGTCATCAGTTTCTTGTCTGATATGATCTTGTTATGATCTGCAAGTTTACCCTGCTTCAGCTTTTTGATAAGTGCACAGATTCCGGAGAGAGCCACATAGGTCTCGTCCTTTATTCTGGTCACGTTACCCCTTGAGAGCATTTCAAGCTGTCTTTGGCTTAACGAGTAATTTTTTACCAGTATATTCCTCAAGTCAGAATCTAACGACTCTTCCTTCATACCAATATTCCTGGCATCTTCAATTATCTTATTTATCTCTTCAGAAAGATTCTTCTTTACAGCTTCAGATGGACTCATAAGGGCAAAAGAATCATACCGTGCTCCGATACTGTCGTTAGCAGCAAGTGCAAGAAGCACTCTCTGTCTTGCAGCCAAATCCTCAGCATTGTCACTTTTAATAACTTTGCTGTCATTATCCTCTTTAAGAACTCTTGCAACTTCTGACTGCTCTTCATGGATCTGCGAGATAGTCTTTCTAATTGTCGCTACAGGCAGCGGGCCGCTTGTATCTGACTCTTTGTGAAGCGCAAGAGTCTTTTCCAGCTTTTTAAAAGCCACTTCATCTGCTGCAGGGCCGAGCTTCCCAAGGCAGGCTTCAAGAAATACTCTCCGAAGTTCCCTGTTTTCTGCCGTTTTGGCAGTGTCTTTTGAAACCATAAGTTCCCCGTTTTTGAGGACCACTGCTGTATCGTCTCCACTTCCCAGAACCCTGGCAAAATCATCAAAGCCAAGAAGCCTTATACCGCGCTTTTCTGTAAATACGCTCTCATATTTAAGGTCAAACTCAAGGTTCAGAGCGTCAATCTCATTATTTAATTCATGCTCCCGTTCGCTATTGTAATCAAAGTATTTTTCTGATACGAGAAGTGCAGCAGTCTTCTTGGACTTCTCCAGGATAAGGTCGTCAATATTGTAAGCGAGCCTTTCTGCTTTTTCACTAAGTATACTGATGTCCTTTTTGTCGAAAACATCTGAAAGACACTCACCTCCGGCATCATCCTTATTACGCATCTCTTCACTGCTACCGTCCATAATCCTGTTACTAACGAGACTGCAATAAAATCCTATATCCATTGTGTCTTCTTCAGTTCTGAGCTTTTTGAAATCTTTAACTGACTTCGTTGACATTAGCCCAACAATTGAGTTGTAAGCATTATACAGATTGAAGATGGGATGGGCTCTGAGCACAAGATTGGTATAAGCCTTTCTGAACTTAATGTCAGTTTGGTCATCATCCAGATTCTTAAGGAACTCCTTTGGAACAGGCTTCGCAAGCTGCTTCTGATATACCTCGTACATCTTTACATTCAGATCATGTTTATATGCTATAAGGCTGTCAAGCAGGTCATTATCAAGGTTTTCTTCCGCCCATGGCCTGAAAATCTGCACCATGAAAATATCGTACTTTTGATCTCCTGCGGCCAAATTGCTAAGAGCAGCGATAAAAGGAAGTAAAGATCCTGCATCTTTTATCCCCTTCATGTACTCATAGAACGCCGGCTTTGCCTTTTCTATCGCCTCTGCTTTTTCTGATGCCACATTCCAGGCATCAAGCCAGGTTTTGTCCCTTTGGACTTTCTTGTCATTCTTAATGGCACGAGCGCAAGACATTATAAGGTCAAGCTCACTTTTAAAGGTCTCCTCCAGTTTTGATATTTCTCTGACCCTCATCCTGTCGTTTTCCGTCTTGCCGCTGTTCTCGCGAAGGAAGTCATCGCAGCATTTTATAAGAGCTTCGTACTGACTGCGTATTTGCTTGGACTGCTCTCTTAAGCCCGCAATAGGTTTATCTAGCAGGATTGAAAGAGCTCTGTAGGCATTCTTAATAGAGAGCATCGTCTGCTCGTCCTCTCTGCCGTCCTCTCTCTTTATGGCCATGAGCCTTCTCTTTTGACTGAAATGCCTCTTCTCGGCAAGATCAGCCTGCTTTGATATGCTGCGCCCCTCCAGGAGATCAAGAAAGCTTGTGACAGTGCCATCATTGTTATAAGCCATCTCCAGATTTATGAGCTTTTTCTTTTCTTCTTTTAATTCATCCCGCAGATCGATGACTCTGTTTTTCCTGCGCTTTCCGTCGGCAAAAAAAGGATTCTTATTGTCAATATAGTACTTCATAGACTCAATGGCAGAAGTGTAGGCTGCAAGAACCAGCTCCAGGTTGTTATGGTCGTACTTTCCCCGAAGAACCTCATCCAACGCAACAAGACAGTTCTTGATTCTTGCCATCTCAGGGCTGTCCTCTTTGCTTCTCTTATCGCCATGCAAAAGAGCTGTCTTATTCCTGACAATTGCAGATTTAATTGCAGCCTTTTCTCTCTTGGCATACGCAGTATCTACCTCTTTCCAGAGTTCATTGTCTTCAAGCTGCATCTTGAGAGCCCGGTTCTCGAGCATGAGCTCTTCTTCAGCATAAGGCCCGGCGTTTAAGTCGCGGCTCTGCCTCCGCTCCCCGAGTTTCACTTGCTGTGATATTATTTCCGCACCGGTTATTTCTGTGGAAATCTGCTTTTTTTCATGTTTAAAAACATAGTCGCTCATAATACTCCTCCGATTTTCTCATGCTCTATAAGTCTTCAAGAAGCTTTTTATATTCCTCTAAATCTGCTGTAAGAAGAACAGTTTGTGATTTATTATCAGGAAAATGTTTTTCCAAAAGATCTGACAAAGTCCTGTCAGGACACATAATCTGAAGCTCTGCGCCACTGCCGCTTGTCCTTGCTATCTCGTTCATAGATCTGACCAGCAATATCTCTTTTGACTTCTCATCTTCCGCAAAGCTCAGAACAGAAACATATGCATCTCCGGTATTTTGAAGGATGAATGCACCATATACTTCGCCGTCATCCACAAGAACCGATGAGCATCTTTCATCAAAGAACTTAGCCATGCCTCTGATGGGATACAGGCAGCATAGCTTACCGCCTGCTGACATATCCATGAGCTTTTGAAGTACTGCATCCCCGGCCTGTTCAAGTGAGCAAAGATCAGGGTATATGGAAAGATCCTTTTTTAAAAGCGGGCTGCTCTTTATATCCTCCGCCGAAAGAATGTATTCCCCAAAGAATGGCTCCTGGGTGCAGAACAGCCGGTCCTCCAGATAGTCGGTTGCAGAGTCCATCTCACCTGCCTTAAGGTTTCCTTCAGAGATAATGGCTGACAGCTGCTCATAACCCAGCCTGTCTGCGCAAGCAAAAGCCCTTAATAGGAGCGCTTCTCCGATTCCCTTATACTTCTCCTCGGGGTCAACATACAGCCACTCTATGGCGAATCTTCCATATACTTCGGAGAGTATCATGAGTCCTGAAGGGACATCTCCTTCAGGGCCTTTTGTTGATGCACCGAAAGCTGCTGTCCCGGGAATTGAGATCTTATCTAAAAGCCCATTCGGATCCATCGAAGCAAAATACTCCAGATCACTTTTTTTAAGTCTGTTTATCGTCACCATTCTTCCCCCTAAACTGAATCGCCATCATAGTCAGATCATCGAACTGAGGAGCGTCCTTCACGAAGGCGTCTACCTCGGCTCTGACATCCGCGATCAGCGTCTTTACATCATCACCCTTATGCCTGTTAAGCACTTCCAACATCCGTTTTGATCCCATTTTCTCATCGTCAGAATCTGTCGCTTCAGGAAGCCCGTCAGTGTAAACAAATAGCATGTCACCTTCGCCCAGAGTAAAAGAATCGTCCTCGTACTTCATCTTCTTTAGGGCACCAAGCACAAATCCATGCTCTCTTCTGATGATCTCAAATTCGCCGTCTTTTCTTTTAATAGCCGGGTCCTCATGTCCGGCGTTACACTCAGTAACTTCGCCGGTGTTAAGATCCAGAATCCCAAACCAGATAGTGACAAACATATTCTCCGTGTTACCCTGGCAAAGGCTTCTGTTTACGTCATTTATTATCTCGGCGGGCGTCCCGCCCATAAGCGCCCTGTTCTTCAAGGTTGTTTTTGAAACCACCATGAAAAGAGCTGCCGGTACGCCTTTATCTGACACATCCGCCATGACCATCCCCAAGTGGTCATCATCTATGAGAAATGCATCGTAGAAATCACCGCCGACCTCTTTGGCGGGATCCATTGATGCAAACAGATCGAAATCAGTACGCTTTGGGAACAGTGGGAACTCGCTTGGAAGCATGCTCGCCTGTATCCTTGCAGCAAAATCCAGCTCAGCGGCAGCACGCTCCTTCTCCGCTGTCATCTCCATGATCTCTTTGATATAGTGTCTTGTCCTCTCCGAAAGTTCTCCAAAGGTCTCAGCAAGGACCTCAATCTCGTCTCCCGTCCGGAAGGAATCGTCCATCTCAAAAACAAAATTGTCCTTCGAAATCTCCTCTACCTTTTTTGTCATATTGTTGATAGGGCCGGTTAATCTGCCGGAAAACATACGCGCAACCACTACAGCATTTGCAATGAGAAGTATCACAATGATGGCAGTAAGGACTATTGATCTGCCAAACTGCTTCTCATATCGGCTCAGTGCTCTTTCCGTTATTTCATCCATCTGCGCCAGCAATATATCCGTAGGCATTTCCAATTCAGCCCTGCTGATAAAGAGTATCTGCGCCCAATGCACTGTTTCCATAGGCGCATAGGCGACGCAGTAATTCTCACCGTCCATGGTTATCTCTGAAAATCCGATCTTTCCGGACAGCGCTTTGCCCACCACAGCATTCAGCTCTTCATTTCCGGATTCGCGAAAATCTCTTGACAGCAGCTGATCCATTTCCAGGGTGCCTTCGGTCTTTGGAGAATATAGGAGCTTTCCGTCATCACTGATAATAATGGAAAAGCCTGTTTGTCCAAACTTGACCTTAGATACGATCTCACCGATGGTATCCATGCCCATTGATCCCTCTACTACAGCAGCAAGCTGTCCATCCACATATACCGGCACCCCCAGCTCAATATCAGCCATTTCCAGGATCTCGCTGTATATTGCAGGTGCAAAATACGGCTCCTTCGTTGCGGCGGCGCCAATCCACCACGGGCGCTCTCTTGGATCATAATCCCGAAGCGTTCCGTCATCCTCAAACTTTCGATCGGAGTGCGTATCCATAGCAACGCAGATGCCGCTTGGAAGCGCAATATACAGATCCAGCGTGTCATAGTCATTATCCCGGATCATCTCTTCCATAGCCGGCCCAAGTCCGGCGAGCTTTCTGGCTATCGCCATGTCCTCCTGCGTAGGATCAGTGCCGTTTGGGATCAAAAGCTGCAGAGCAAGCTTTCCGCCATTTTTCATTTTAGGCAGTTCGATTTCATGTTCCTCATAAACATCAGGATTTTCCAATATGGCCTTTACCTGATTTGCCAGAATCATAGTCTCATGCGTCATAGACCAGATTTCCCAGTCTGTATTATCCGCGGCCTGAAAAGCAAGATCCTCCATATTGGCCTCTGTCAGAATCATCATGGAGTCCTCAGAGTATTCCTTGATCTTTACAGCCTGCTCCTTGCCGGTATCGTTTACCATTTTAAGAAGTGTGCTAAGATGCAGTATTTCAAGGATTGCAAAACAACAGATTGCAGTGATAACGAGCATGATGCACAGCTTAAAAATCTTGCTCCTTAGACCTCCCCCGCGAATTGAATTAGTCTTTTTGCCCTTTGTTGCACTTTCTTTCATCTGCTACCTCTATCTCATCCCTTTACACCGGAGATTCTCCTTATTAAATACCCATATATTTCAATATTATCAGAGTTAATGCGGACTTTGTTTTGTCCAGTGTTGCCAATTCGGCAACACTGTAATTGCTCAGATTTTCCTATAATTCTATTAGAGATATTTAATAGTAGGAGGACGCTAAATGATCGCGCTGATAAATCTGACTCCCGATGTCCGGGAGTTCTACAGACACCTGTCTCCGCCATCAATCTTTGAATTACTGGCACTTCCCGGAAGATTTGCCGTAGGCGCAGTAAAAAAATCTGAAGACGGTGAAGGTGCCATCCCCTGTGGGATCATGATCTGGTCAGTCTCTGATGGCCAAAGGTTCGTGATTGAGTGGATCTACATAGATAAGGACTACAGGGATGAAGGTGCAGGGACAGAGCTTATGAAGGCAGCTTTTGGTCTGGCAAAAGAGAACTCGCTTCCGGAAACTGCTATCAGATTCCGGGGAGAATGGACAGTGCAGACCTACGACCATCCTCTTTTAGCATGGCTAAGAAACTGGCATTTTAACAGAGTGATCGAAACTCCTCCACACTGGGATATAGCTGTCGACGAACTATCTGCCATTGCCAGAGCAAGCGGTATTGATAAATTTGAAAGCTCCGTGGAAGACATTTTTTCTTATTCCGCTCTGACCGGTAAACAGAAAAATGAGCTGGAAAATATTATGACATCAGAAGAGACCGCTGCCCGCTTTATCGTACCTGCCGCCCTCACAAACATAGATAAGGAACATTCCTTTGTCATTCTGACAGACGGAAATATCACCGGAATAATGCTGCTTTGCGCCTGCAAAAAGGACTATTATCCGGTGTTTATCTGGGCAGAAAGAAAAGCCTCTATGAAACGGCTTTACTCATATCTCGCATATATGACGGAGGATATGAAGGCATCTGCGAGACTTCGTTTTCTCTGGAAAAGCTGGCTTGATTATGAAGATGGCTGCCGAGTGCTTAAGGATGTCACACCCGTGCAGACCTGCCTTGTAGTTGCAGATTCCAATACCGATTTTTCTGATGATGTGGAGGTGTACTATGCCTGATAATCTGGAACAACTAAAAGCTAAATACACAGTGAGCTATTCAGAGGAGCAGCAGCGCGAGTTTGATCAAAAGAACTCCTTTTCCGAAAATCCCCTTCATTACAAAAAGGAGATGATCACCAATACAGACAAGCGCTCCACGTCTTCAGTCCTTACTGAAACCAGAACCGTTCTGCCGGATTTTGACACAGCCACAGCGAATATGTCATACCTTGCATCACAGGCCAGGGACAACAAGAAAAGTGTACTGGCGCTAAAAAACATGGCCACGGTCATAGACAGGGATTCTAAGTGGTACGGAGGCGACAGCAAATATATGCGTCGGGTAAAAAATGCGGCAAATGCTGTGGCTAAACTACTTGACGAAAAGGTTGCACGAAATGAAAACCAGCGGGAAAAAATTGAATCAGACAGCTTCTTTGACTTGATGAAAAGTGCACTGACGGAGCTTGAAAACGCCTGCTCATCTTATATGCAGGCCAAGGCAAACCCCTCCTTTTCTTCAGGAAAGAGAAGAAAACGCTATGTATATCTCATAAGCCGGCTTGCATCTGGTCTGCGCAGCTCACTTGAAGAGAATCAGAGTGAAAACAGAAGAGAATTTTCTTCATCCGTTTTCGCTCAGGCTGAAACCATTGGTGAATTTATTGAGGGGGGAGAATTTAATTATTCGTTTGATATCATTCCGGAGCAAAAGGATATGCCCCGCTATTACAAGGCATTGTACTGCCTGGAGTTTTCCGAAGCCTCTAAAAACAGATACCTTGATCACCTGCGCAGTTCATCACCTGATGGGACTCTGACCATCAAGGATGAGTCCATCGGAAAGCTGCTTAGCTATTTTGGAGACTCCTACTTTATGAACACCGCAAAGAAGGACAGCTTCTTCAAAGCTATTTCCCGTAATATCGAAAGGGCGACAGATCGCCAGCTTGAGTACAAAAGGATTGTACTGGAGTTTATCCTTAAGGAATATCTGTCAAAGGACATCAGTGAATTCGAAATGTCTTCCACAGAACCTGAAGCTTTTTTGGGAGGTACAGATTATGCTGACAAATTCAATTTCATGAAAATGAGTGAATTCATGGGCGCTGCCATAGACGAATACCGCGCCCTCAAAAAAAGGATTGACACGTGTCTGCTTAGCGATAAAGTACTGAAAGAGGCCGAAATACGCTCAAAGGTCCTCACTGATGCTCTTCCCACTTTGAATTATAATCTAAAGGTCAAGCGGGCTATTACCCAGAAGCACCATGAAGAACTTATCGCCGAACGAGATCTTGTTGGAAAAAAATATATCCAAAACTATATATTATCCTTTAATTCAAAAGCTAAATATAAAAATGAGAAAGAAAAGCAGAAGCACAGCTTTTCAGACAGAGAATTGCAGATGGGTCTTAAGGCCGTTGATACATATAAAAAACCCCCTGAACTGGTATATGATAACAGCGAACTGGAAACTCAGTCTGATAAGGAAAGACGCATCGCTACGGATCAGCTTAAAGCTAAAGCTTTACTACTGCTTGAAGACAAATCCCTAAGCGGAGCCGAGAAAGCAGCTCTTGAAAAGATCAAACAGTACTGTGAAACACTTGATCACTCCGGCTATCTTGATTATTTTGAAAGATGGAGTGAGGAAAACTACCTTGAAGATAGTTTTGCCCTCATCAAGGCACTTGACGGAGACAGTCGGGTAAAGAACCTGATGCTTCCTGAGCTTTTAAAGATCACTTCCCTGCCGAACGAAAAGCTCACGGATGAGCAAAAAGCGCAGGAATATAAAAAACGAAACTGGACGCGAAACGAAGGTGAATACAGGGATATAAACGGCGTTGGAAGAAAGATACGTTTTACCTGTACAGCAACAGGCATATATCTTGGAGACAAGTTCTCCAACTTAGCCATTTTCACAATGGATGACAAAGACAGACTCCTCTTTAAGCATCAGCCCTGTATTTCCGACATCAACCAGGGTGCTCTGGGAGACTGCTATTTTCTTGCGGCCATTCAGAACCTCTTTAAATCAAGTCCAAATGGCCAGGCCATCAGGGATATGATGCTGGATAACGGCGACGGAACTGTCACGGTCCGCTTCTTCAATTATAACAAGGAAAAGAAAAAACAAGAGCCCTGGTATGTAACTGTTGACAAAAAAGTAAATGTTTTTGGCAATATGAATACCTGGGTACGAGTTTTGGAAAAAGCCTATGCTCTGTTTCGACAGACTCAGGAAAACAACAAGCTGGAATACGAAACACAGCCTTTCTTCTTCTGCAATAAAAGGCAAGTTGTAAAGACCACTGATGACAAGACCATAGATTATGGTTATATAGGAAACGGAGGCCTGTCACATTTATCCTATGAACATCTGACAGGCATGAAGGGTGAGCAATTCAGGCCCAGAAATTATCACTTCCTTTACAAATGGGATATCAGCGCTAAGGACATCACCGATGAAATGCTGTTTAGCTTCCGGTATGCCCTGAAGAAAAATCCTAATAAAGAATTCACAATGCAGGATAATATTAAAATTGCGAATTACTACGACTCCAGGATAAGTGTAGTTGATAAAAAGTTGGCGGATAATAGTCTGAGTGCAGATCAACACAATAAGGAGAATCTGAATAGGCGAGATTTAGTCATAAGCAGATATAACCAGGTAAAGCAGCTGCTTGATACCTTCCCAAAGGAGTATCCTGGCCTGTCAAATACCGTGCTATCATTGCAAAAGGCTGAAGGAAATTGGGATGACGAGAGCAGATATAAAGCCGTCTCCTCTTTTATCAGGGCCATCGACACCCTGACAGGCAAAGCTATCTTCAGCGCCAGGAAGCTCCTTTCGAAGCTTCCTTCCCTGAAAAAAGAATTCACCGGAAAAAAGGGAGATTATATCTCCGCATCCGCTCTTCGTCGTATGACAGAGGAGGTGGATAAAAGCCTTGAAAACCAGCAGTCAGAGCTTGGAAAGAGCATTAATCTTAGCATAACCGGGCTCCTCTCAGATCTGATCAGCAAAATGGGTGTTGCAGCAGATACTGCAGATACGCTTCGATCGCTGCTATCACAAGGGGTACAGGTCCTTGTCCGTAAGATCACCAAAAACATCGATAAGTTCGATATCGGTGTTAAAAGAATACTTACAGGTAATTATACGGAGCGAGAACTGAAAGTGTATGCAACAATCAATAAAATGAAAAAAACATATGCTCTGAGTGTTGGTACTCCCGCCAGATCATACCACTTCAATTACGGCGGTATCACCAATCAACACGCCATAACCATCTTGGACTGCTACGAAAGAGACGGACTCAAATATGTAAAGCTCCGTGACCCACACGCAATGCACGGTACTGTATATAAGAGCGAAGGTACATTTTGGGAAAATGTGAGCGCAACGGAAAAGTCCTCAGGAACAAACGGAGTATATGAAGCAGAGCTTACACACTTTTGCAACAACTGCGATCATATATACTTCAATCCTCTTCCCAAGGTAAAGGGGGAT
>JAEEGH010010293.1_pt1 | contig 21518 bp, 15 predicted proteins | sample 9134181 | NCBI WGS metagenome assembly JAEEGH01 (sample SAMN16246544, study PRJNA631951) | gut metagenome | biome: gut microbiome; feature: rumen; material: DP-attached | host: Bos | place: Iran: Karaj | collected 2018-10
AGGAGGGTATCACCGTCGTCCTCTCCGGTGTCAACGAGAAGGTGGAGACCGTCCTCAAACGCAATAACTTCCAGCGCATCATCGGTGAGGAGAACATCTGTAACCACATCGACCTCGCCCTGGCTCGCGCCAAGGAGATTGTCGAGGGATAAAAGAGAAAGCAAATGATGACGCGCTGACGTCCCTTATTGTGACTGCAGCATCTGCTTGACAGTACGGTTGTTCTTGACAAAGGCGAGGAAGTCATCGTCATCGTTGTCGTCTTCGATTTCATAGTCGTCATAAGAGTCATATTCATAATCATATAAAAACAACTTTGTGATTTTGTGAATTTGTGATTTTGTGAATTTAAGGAATTTCCTACCCCACAAACTCAGCAAACAGAGGGTATCCCTTATTTGTATTTATCATAATATTTAAATTAATATATTAATAATAATATTATTACTTCTTACCCTTTGCACCTCGAAAACGGCTTAAAGTCACAAAATCACATTTTCACACTTTCACATTCTGGTGATTTTGTGGATGAATGCCTCCCCTTTTTCGTTTTTTTCTTGCGCTTCCTGATACAAATGCCTTCTATGCTTTATGCCAATGCCTGTTATGGGGGTAAAGGAATACCTCCCAAAAGTATAGGAGACATTGGAATACCCCCATAGGAGATATCCGAACAAGTGATAGAAGGCATTCCCGTGTTATTTGGCAAACCACCAAATAAATTCGATAAAAAAAACCGGAAGTTGTCACTTCCGGCTTTTTAGGTATTATTCCCACTCAATCGTTGCGGGTGGTTTTGAGGAGATATCGTAGCAGACGCGGTTGACACCACGTACCTTATTGATAATCTCGTTGCTGACCTTTGCCAAGAAATCGTAAGGCAGATGAGCCCAGTCGGCTGTCATCGCATCCGTAGAAGTAACGGCACGAAGGGCAACGGGATTCTCGTAAGTACGCTCATCACCCATCACACCAACGCTGCGGACAGGACTCAGCAGGATTGCACCTGCCTGCCACACCTTGTTATATAATGTCTCACCATCGGTATCGACATACTCACGTAAGCCACGGATATAGATATCATCGGCATCCTGCAAGACACGAACCTTCTCTGGTGTGATGTCGCCTAAGATACGGACAGCCAATCCAGGACCTGGGAACGGATGACGTGTGATGAGATGCTCGGGCATTCCCATTTGACGACCGACACGACGCACCTCATCCTTGAACAGCCATTTCAGCGGTTCACAGAGCTGGAGGTTCATCTCCTTAGGCAGTCCACCCACGTTATGGTGACTCTTGATGACCTTACCCGTAATATTCAGTGACTCGATACGGTCGGGATAGATAGTTCCTTGTGCCAGCCACTTGGCATCAGTAATCTTCCTTGCCTCGGCATTAAACACCTCCACGAAATCACGACCGATAATCTTACGTTTCTGTTCTGGCTCTGTCACACCAGCAAGGTCGCTGAAGAACTTCTCGCTGGCATCGACACCAATCACATTCAGGCCAAGCACCTTATAGTCATCCATTACCTGCTGGAACTCGTTCTTTCGCAGCATACCATGATCGACAAAGATACAGGTAAGGTTCTTACCGATTGCTTTGTTAAGTAACACAGCGGCGACAGAAGAGTCAACACCACCAGACAAACCAAGGATGACACGGTCGTTGCCGACCTGTTCTTTCAACTCCTTCACAGTGGTCTCTACAAACGAGGCTGCACTCCAGTCTTGTTTAGAGCCACAGATATCCACCACGAAATTCTTCAGCAACAATGCTCCTTGTGAAGTATGATAAACTTCCGGATGGAACTGTACTGCCCAGATGGGTTGTTCTACAGAAGCAAAGGCGGCGTTCTTCACGTCCTTCGTCGAGCCAATCACCTCAAAACCCTCAGGGATGGCAGTAATAGTGTCACCATGCGACATCCATACCTGTGAGCCTCTGTCGAAGCCTTTGAACAAAGGATTGTAGAGATTGATGGTCTCCAAATGGGCACGACCATACTCACGAGAGTCTGCCTTTTCCACTTTACCTCCGAGGGTGTGCGATATAAACTGTGCGCCATAGCAGATTCCCAATACAGGGAGTCTGCCCACAAACTGGCTCAGGTCTACCTTAAAAGCCTCCGGGTCGTGGACACTGAAAGGTGAGCCACTGAGGATGACACCAATCACACTGGGGTCATCCTTCGGGTATTTGTTATAAGGCAGAATCTCACAGAAGGTATCCAGTTCACGTACTCGACGACCTATCAACTGTGTCGTCTGGGAGCCGAAGTCTAGAATAATGATTTTCTGTTGCATATATATTATATATTAGTAATAAATTTCTCTGCTTGATCGAGGGTATCGAGCTTGCCGACATCCAACAGTCGGAGGTCTGTTGCCTCGTATCCTTTAATCAGATGGGTAGCACAAGCCTTCAGATAGAAATCCATAATAGGGAACCTGTCTTGCCACTCACCCAACAAAGGTGTCAGCGAGGGATGAAAGACATGGATACCACTGAAAGCGAGTTTTTTTAGGGGAGAGAGGTGAGTGTCAGCAACAGGACCCTTAAGCTCACCTGTCTCGATATTCGTCCAACCTTGCAGACGCATATCGTCATCGAAAAGCAGATAACGCTTCGTCTGACGCTGGCTGACGACCAGCAAGGGAGCATCCATCGGCAGTCGTCTCAAATCGAGATTGCTGAGGATATCCACATTATGAATCAGGATGGGACTGTTGGAGTCGAACAATGGCATCGCCTTCTTGATTCCCCCACCCGTCTCCAGGAGTTGCTCCCGCTCATCACTGATACGGATATCGAGTCCGAAGTTCTCATTGACTTTCAGATAATCAATGATCTGGTCAGCAAAATGATGGACATTGACCACGATACGCTCAAAGCCCGCTTCCTTCAACCGCATCACGACATGATAAAGCAGGGGTTGTCCTCCTACTGGCACCAATGCCTTGGGCATCGTGTCTGTCAGCGGTTTTAACCGTGTGCCCAGTCCTGCAGCAAAAATCATCGCCTGTCTCATCAATCGTATCGGGTTTAGAGTGTAGAATGTAGCGTCTGGGTGATGTTTTGCTCACGATGACATATCTGTACCTCAATGCCAAACTTATCATGGATATGCTCTGCCAAGTGCTGAGCGGAATACACACTACGGTGTTGTCCACCCGTACAGCCGAATGAGAACATCAGTGAGGTGAAACCACGCTGGATATAACGGCGCACATGGGCATCAGCGAGTTTATAGACGGAATCAAGGAAGGTCAGTATCTCACCATCATCCTCCAGAAAGCGGATGACAGGCTCGTCCAGTCCCGTCAGTTGCTTATATGGCTCATAACGTCCTGGGTTGTGCGTCGAGCGGCAGTCGAACACATAACCTCCACCATTGCCACTCTCATCCTCGGGAATACCCTTTCGATAAGAGAAGCTAAAGACCTTCACCACCAGCGGTCCCTGTGCGTCATATTTCGAGAACGTAGGAGGTCCGTCTTGTGGATGTGGCGTATAGGGGTTACGGTCTGTTGTCTTATAACCATCCGAGCGACTTGCCGTCGTCTCTATCTGCTGGAATTGAGGCAGTTCTGTCAACTGACGCAACAAGGACATCAGATAAGGATAGTGGAAGTTAGTGACTGCCAATAACTCACGCAGGTTCTGGATGGCAGGCGGTATCGAGGTGATGAAATGCTGCTTACGCTCGAAATAGCCACGGAAACCATATGCCCCCAGCACTTGCAGGATACGGAAAAGGACAAATAGTGACAGACGCTCCACAAAATGATGGGGTGTAGGCACTTCCGTAAACTGTTTCAGTGCGTGATAATACTCATAGACGAGTTCACGACGCAACTTATACGGATACCTTGCCGATGCCTGCCAGAGAAAAGAGGCAAGGTCATAATAATAAGGTCCTTTGCGCCCACCCTGAAAGTCTATAAAATAAGGATTCCCCTGAGCGTCCAGCATCACGTTACGAGCCTGGAAGTCACGATAGAGGAAAGCCTCACATTTCTCTGCCGTCAGGTCCTTCGCGAACAAACGGAAGTCTGCCTCCAGTTTCATCTCATGGAAGTCCAGTTCTGTTGCCTTCAAGAAACAATACTTGAAATAATTCAAGTCGAAGAGGACAGAGTTCACATCAAACTCCGCCTGTGGATAACAATGGGAGAAATCCAACTCACGGGCACCGCGGATCTGGATGTTCGGCAGTTGTCGGATGGTACGCTTCAAGAGGTCCTGCTCCTTCAACGTATATCGTCCACCAGCCTCCCGTCCACCACGGATGGCATCAAACAATGAGGTGGAGCCGAGATCTGTCTCCAGATAACGTAACTCATCCTCACTGACGGCTAGTAGCCGCGGCACTGGCAACTGGCGTTTGGTAAAATGGCGACAGAGATAGACAAAGGCATGATTCTCGTCACGACTGGTACCTATGACTCCCACGACAGTGGAACCGTCCTGCGCCGTCAAACGATAGTACACACGATTGCTTCCTGCCACGGGCAACTGCTCCATCATCGATGGCTCTGCCCCACTCCACTTCTTGTATAGTTCTACTAACTGATGCATAATTGCCGACAAAGTTACGAAAAGTCGAGAGCAAAACAAAAGAATTTATTCTTTTTTTTGCCGAGACGGAGTAAGTTCGATGTCATAGACATCAAAGTTACGAAAAAAAGAGAGAAATGCAAAAGGAAAGGGCACAAAAAAAACCGGTTGTCTCACGACAATCGGTTTTAAAACAAACTACTTAAAAACTAATCTACTAAAACAAATCAAAAAAATATCTTTATTTCGCTAAATCCTAATATAATCTTGCCAAGGGTTTTAACCTTTTTGACGATGCAAAGATAAAAACTATCCTTGAAAAAAGCAAACATTATATCTAAAAATCGAACATTTCTTGATTTAAATCAAAGAGGAGGACTGATTTTCAAGTCAATCCCCCTCGTTTTGATATGTCTGGTTTACAATTCGTTACATCATTCCGCCCATGCCGGGTGCGCCACCCATTGGCATAGCAGGCTCCTTCTCTGGTTTGTCAACAATCAAACATTCTGTTGTCAGGAACATGCCAGCAATTGATGCAGCATTCTCCAATGCGACACGTGCAACCTTTGCAGGATCCACGATACCAGCCTTACGCATATCCTCATACTCATCAGTACGGGCATTATAACCGAAATCACCCTTGCCCTCGCGGACTTTCTGTACGACAACAGCGCCCTCACCGCCACCATTGACAGCAATCTGACGCAGTGGTTCCTCGATGGCACGACAGATGATGTTGATACCTGTCTGCTCATCAGCATTGGCACCCTTGACATTGACTAAAGACTCCTGGGCACGGATGTAGGTAGTACCACCACCTGCAACAACACCTTCCTCAATAGCAGCACGGGTAGCGCAAAGGGCATCGTCCACACGGTCTTTCTTCTCCTTCATCTCCACCTCACTATTGGCACCTACATAGAGGACAGCGACACCACCTGCCAATTTGGCAAGACGCTCCTGCAGTTTCTCCTTGTCGTAAGAAGAGGTCGTCAACTCTATCTCCTTCTTGATCTGGGCGATACGATCCTGAATAGCCTGTTTGTCACCGGCGCCATTGACGATCGTAGTATTATCCTTAGAGACTGTTACCTTATCACAAGTGCCCAGCATCTCCAGCGTAGCCTGCTCCAGCTTCAAGCCCTTCTCCTCACTGATAACGACACCACCTGTCAGGATGGCAATATCCTCAAGCATCGCCTTGCGACGATCACCGAAGCCAGGAGCCTTAACAGCACAGATCTTCAGACCACCACGCAGACGGTTGACAACCAAAGTTGTCAGAGCCTCTGAGTCAACATCCTCTGCAATGACGAGCAAGGGGCGTCCACTCTCAGCAGCAGGCTGCAGGATAGGCAGGAAGTCCTTGATATTAGAAATCTTCTTATCATAGATGAGAATATAAGGATTCTCCATTACACACTCCATCTTCTCACTATCTGTCATAAAATAAGGTGACAGATAGCCACGGTCGAACTGCATACCCTCGACGACACCGATATGGGTATCACGACTCTTAGACTCCTCAATGGTGATGACACCATCCTTAGACACCTTACGCATAGCGTCAGCCAGCAGTTTACCAATCTCCTCATCGTTATTGGCGGAAACGGTAGCCACCTGCTCAATCTTGTCGTAGTTGTCATCAACCTGCTCAGCATTCTCCTTGATAAAATCAACGACAGCCTTCACAGCCTTGTCGATACCACGCTTCAAGTCCATGGGGTTGGCACCTGCTGTGACATTCTTCAAGCCCTCTGTAACAATAGCCTGTGTCAGAATGGTAGCAGTCGTTGTACCATCACCAGCATCATCGCCCGTCTTAGAGGCGACACTCTTGACAAGCTGTGCACCTGTATTCTCAAATTTATCCTCCAACTCAATCTCCTTGGCAACGGTCACACCGTCCTTGGTAATCTGGGGAGCGCCGAACTTCTTCTCAATCACAACGTTACGTCCCTTAGGACCTAATGTAACCTTCACTGCGTTGGCTAGCTGATCCACACCGTTCTTCAGCAGATCGCGAGCCTCAATATTGAATTTAATATCTTTTGCCATAATAGTTCAATTTTTTTATTATTTCGATATTTCGATATTACGATATGTCAATACTACGATATGCGATTATCACTTCTCAATAACAGCGAGAACGTCAGACTGACGCATCATCAGATACTTGGTTCCCTCAAACTCGAGTTCTGTGCCAGAGTACTTGCCATACAGCACCTCGTCACCAGCCTTCAGAATCATCTCTTCATCCTTAGTTCCCTGTCCTACAGCCTTGATGGTTCCATGCAGGGGTTTCTCCTTGGCAGTATCTGGGATGATGATACCACCGATCTTCTCTTCTGCCGGTGCGGGCAATACCAGCACACGGTCTCCTAATGGTTTGATATTCATAATACTAAAATTTTAAATTAAACTTACTGACTCAAAATAGGCGAAAAGCGTGCCAATCTTTCATAACTGACACTTTGGCAGACAGTCTTTATACCTTATTATATATTAAAAAAGAGTTTAAAATTTGGTTTTCTTCTCACTTATTCGTACCTTTGCAAAATATAGTCAATTTCAAACAGGTTATGAAAGAGTTTATCAAGTATGTTTTTGCCACAGTAACAGGCATTGTCGTTTTCACCCTTATCCTGGGTATTTTCTTCGTGATTTCCTTGGTAGGACTGGCTGCCTCCTCGGCATCCTCTGTTCCCGTAGAGAAAAATTCCGTGTTCACATTAATGCTCTCCGGACAAGTGGATGAGCGTGTGGAAGACGATGTGTTGGGACTTTTGATGGGACAAGTCAGTGAGAACCTTGGACTGGACGATATCCTCGCATCCATCAAGAAAGCAAAAGAAAACGAGGACATCAAGGGTATCTATATCGAGTCAGGACTTTTCTCCATTGACACTCCTGCCTCTGCCCATGCCATCCGTGAGGCACTGCTTGACTTCAAGAAGAGTGGGAAATGGATTATCGCCTACGGTGACAGCTACACACAGACAGAATATTATATATGCTCCGTGGCTGACAAGGTTTACCTGAACCCGCAAGGAATGGTTGACTGGCATGGTCTTTCTGCTAATCCCATGTTCCTGAAAGACCTGCTTGCCAAATTTGGGGTAAGATACCAGCTCTGTAAGGTCGGTAAATACAAGAGTGCCCCTGAGATGATGACTGCCGACGGGATGAGTGAGCCGAACCGTGAACAGGTGACAGCCTACATGAATGGTATTTGGAAGGTGATGTTGAAGGATGTCTCTGACAGTCGTAAGATCTCCATTGACTCCCTGAATGCCTATGCCGACCGTTTTGTCGCATTATCCAACCAACCTGATCTTGTGAAGATGAAGATGGTTGACGGTCTGCTGTATACCGACGAGGTGAAAGGTGAGATTAAGAAGCTCCTGAAGATTGATGCTGACGACCATATCAACCAACTGTCTCTCAGTGACATGGTTAACGTGAAAGGAAAGAAAGAGAGTGGTGAGAAGATTGCCGTCTATTACGCATATGGTGACATCATAGACTCTGAGGTTGCCAGTCTGACCCAGCAAGAGCACAGCATTGTAGGACCTACCGTCTGCAAGGACTTGGAGAAGCTGGCTGAGGATGACGATGTGAAAGCCGTTGTGCTGCGTGTCAACTCTCCGGGCGGCTCTGCCTATGCCTCTGAGCAGATATGGCATGCCATCACTAAGTTGAAGACCAAGAAGCCCGTTGTCGTCTCGATGGGTGGCTACGCAGCCTCTGGTGGCTACTATATCAGTTGTGCAGCCAACTACATCTACTCAGAGCCTACCACCATCACCGGTTCTATCGGTATCTTCGGTATGTTCCCCGATGTCAGTGGACTGCTGACCGACAAGCTGGGTGTTAAGTTTGACGAGATAAAGACCAACAAACACGCTGCCTTCGGAACGATAGCACGTCCTTTCAACGAAGAGGAGATGGCTTTGCTCGACCAGTATATCGGTCGTGGCTACGAGCTCTTCCGCAAACGTGTAGCAGATGGGCGTAAGCTATCTGTTGAGAGTGTTGAGGAGATTGCCCAGGGACGTGTATGGCTGGGTAATGACGCACTGGGTATCAAACTCGTAGACGCTATCGGTTCTTTGGATGACGCTGTCAAGAAGGCTGCCCAACTGGCTAAGTTGGAAGAATACAAGACTGAGAGTTATCCTGCACCTGCTGACTGGGTAGAGCAAATCATGGGACAGATCAACAAGAAGAGTTATCTTGACGAAGAGATGCGCGCTACACTAGGAGAGTATTACAAGCCTTTCAGTGACATCAGGAATATCAACAAGAAGAGTGCTATCCAGGCTCGCCTGCCATATTACCTCTATATAAAATAAACAAAGTGGCATGAGGGTTGAAGGGGATTTTATTGTCATCAACAAGTGGCTGTTGCCGTTGAGTTGGCTCTATGGTTTAGGAGTCAAGTTGCGCAACATGGCTTTTGAGCTGGGTATCCTGAAGACCCGCTCATTCGACATCCCCGTTATCTCTGTGGGCAACATTACTGTTGGCGGCACTGGTAAGACACCCCATGTGGAGTATCTGGTGAAGCACCTGAAAGACCTCTTTCATGTAGCAGTACTCAGTCGTGGCTACAAACGGAAGAGCAAGGGTTTCATCATTGCCAACGACAAGACCACCATGCTGGAGATCGGGGATGAGCCCTACCAGATGAAACAGAAATTCCCTCAAGTGACAGTAGCTGTCGACAAGAGTCGCTGTCATGGCATCGAAGAGTTGACCAGTCACGACAAGAGACTGGATGTCATCTTACTCGACGACGCCTTCCAGCACCGCTATGTCAAGCCCGGTGTCAATATCCTGTTGGTAGACTACCACAGACTTGTCATCTATGACACCTTGCTCCCTGCCGGACGACTCAGAGAGCCGCTGACGGGAAAGGACCGTGCCGATATTGTCATCGTCACCAAATGTCCTAAAGACCTGAAACCCATGGAGTATCGAGTCATCACCAAGGCGATGAAGCTCTATGCCTACCAGAGTTTGTACTTCACCACCCTGGAATACGGCGACCTACAGCCCGTCTTTGGTGGGAATTCCCGTCCGCTGAACAGTCTGAAATCTCAGGAACATGTCCTCTTACTCACTGGTATCGCCTCTCCAGAACAGATGATACATGACCTGAAACCGTTTACCAAGAACCTCACCCCACTGAGCTTCGCAGACCATCATCAGTTCAAGAAGAAGGACATCCAACTCATCAACGAGACATTCGCGCAACTCCCAGAGCCCCGTTGTATCATCACTACGGAGAAAGACACCACCCGTCTGTATGACGTGGAGGGACTGAGCGATGAGGTACGCCGTCATATCTACGCCCTTCCTGTCAGCATCCATTTCTTGCTGGACCAAGAGGACACGTTTAACCAATATATCATAGGCTATGTACGAAAAAATTCAAGAAACAGCATCCTGGCTAAGACAAAGGATGACCACAAGCCCAACAACAGCAATTATCCTGGGAACAGGTCTCGGACAATTAGCTTCCGAGATAACTGACAAGAAAGAGATCCCCTATGCAGAGATTCCCAACTTTCCTGTTTCAACAGTGGAAGGACATAGCGGCAAACTGATTTTCGGGAAGTTAGGAGGTGTCGACATCTTAGCCATGCAGGGACGCTTCCATTATTATGAGGGTTACTCCATGAAGGAGGTGACATTCCCTATCCGGGTGATGTATGAATTGGGCATCAAGACGCTTTTCGTATCAAATGCCGCAGGTGGTATGAACCCGCAATTCAATATTGGCGACCTGATGATCATCACCGATCATATCAATTTCTTCCCTGAGCATCCCCTCCGTGGCAAGAACTATCCCACAGGTCCCCGTTTCCCGGATATGCATGAGACATATGACAAGAAACTCATCCAGCTCGCTGCCAACATCGCATATGAGAAGAAAATACGTGTGAAATTCGGGGTCTATATCGGTTTACAAGGTCCTACCTTTGAGACACCTGCCGAGTATAAGATGTATCACATGATGGGTGCTGACGCCGTGGGAATGTCTACTGTACCAGAAGTCATCGTTGCCCACCATTGTGGTATCCGCACCTTCGGCATCTCCGTCATCACCGATCTGGGTGGTTTCGACAATCCTGTGGAAGTGAGCCATGAGGAAGTACAGGAAGCAGCTAATGCCGCCCAGCCTTTCATGACAGAGATTATGCGAGAGATGATTGTACGATCGGAGAAAGTCACGTCACAAAAGCAAGAGAATTTCAATACTGACCACCCAACAGAAAAATGGAAATAGCAAAATTAGGAGAGTTCGGACTCATTGACCGGCTCACGAAAGACATCAAGCCCCAGAACGAGTCCACAAAATATGGTGTGGGCGACGACTGTGCCGTGCTTCACTACCCCGACAGCGAGGTACTGGTGACAACGGACATGTTAATGGAGGGAGTCCACTTCGACCTCACCTATATCGACTTGGAGCATCTCGGGTGGAAGTCGGCAATGGTGAATATCAGCGATATCTTCGCCATGAACGGTATCCCCCGCCAACTGACTGTCAGTATGGCACTCAGCAAACGTTTCACAGTAGAGGATATGGAGCAGTTCTATAACGGTCTGCGCATGGCTTGCGACAAATGGAACGTGGATATCGTAGGGGGTGACACCACCTCTTCCTATACCGGTCTTGCCATCAGTATCACCTGTATCGGAGAGGCTCGCAAGAAAGATATCGTCTACCGCAATGGCGCCAAGGAGACAGACCTCATCTGTGTCAGCGGCGACCTCGGTGCCGCCTATATGGGACTACAGCTCCTGGAGCGTGAGAAAGCCATCTACTATGAACAGGTCAATGAGATACAAAAGAAGATTGCCGAGGCGAAAGCCAAGGGCGACACCCAAAAGATCTCAACGCTCAACGCTCAGCTCTCAACGATCGCTACACCCGACTTCGCCGGCAAGGAATACTTGCTGCAACGCCAGTTGAAGACAGAGGCACGTGGGGACATCATCCAACGGCTGCGTGAAGCGAATATCCGTCCCACGGCAATGATGGATATCTCTGACGGGCTGTCGAGTGAACTGATGCATATCTGCAAACAGAGTCATGTGGGATGTCGTGTCTTCGAGAAACAGATTCCCATCGACTACCAGACGGCGGTGATGGCGGAGGAGTTGAATATGAATGTGACGACTTGTGCCCTGAATGGTGGAGAGGACTACGAGTTATTATTCACCGTTCCTATCGGTGACCACGAGAAGATAGAGGCAATGGAGGATATCAAGCTCATCGGGCATATCACCAAGGAGAGCCTCGGGCATATCCTCGTTACCCGTGATGACCAGGAGTTTGAGCTCAAAGCTCAGGGGTGGAATCCGTTATAAACTGACGGGGTGTCTTTCCTGTCAGTTTGAGGAAAGCACGACGGAAGGTAGAGATAGAGGCGAAACCACTCTCATTCGCCACATAATCCAATGTATACTCTGGGTGTTCCCGTAACAAGGGAACACTCTTTTTCTCTATACGTATCTGGTTGATATAATCATAAAAGGTCTGTCCACGTACCTGACTCAGATAGTTACTAACGTAAGTACGGTTGGTTCCCATCGCTTCGGCAAGATCCGTTAACGTAAGGTTCTTTACCAGATAAAGCTGTTGTTCTTCCACGATCCGTTCCAACACACCCTCCACGATGGCAGATGACGGATTCCTGTGTATGTTCTGAGGTTGCTCCTGCTCCACAACAATAGGACGGAAGTTCCAACTGTAATGAAGCACCATCAACCATAACAGAATGATTGAGATATAATATATGATATCCATTGTCACTGTGGCGAAAAGCGACGTAAACAGCCATGCGAGCTGGCTGACAATAGCGAAGGCAAAGACGGGTTTCAACCACGACACATCAATATCATCAATATTAGAGTAGTTCTTACGGACATAACTCAGGTAACGCTTCATCTTCACATAGCCGATAACGACTATCATCCAAGCATATAACCATAGGAACACCACAAAGCGGCGAAAGAGGCTGCGGAACAATGAAAAATTGAGAAGAACGAAAAATAATCCGCCAAAAGTTTGGTGGATTATTTTAATTTTCGTATCTTTGTCAATGACACATAAACTTTGGAGAAATCATATTAATAAACTATTAAAATAAGATGTCTATGAAAAGATTACTAGTTGCTTTTTTTACCGTACTTGTTTCGATAGCAATATTAGCTGGCAACGTGACGGAACAACAAGCACTGACGATTGCCCGTCAGTTTATGCAGGGTAAGTCTTTCCAGCAGAAGCAGGTACGTCGTGCCGCTGCAGTGGGTGACAACCAATTCTATGTGTTCAATGCCGAGGGACAGAACGGTTTCGTGATTGTCAGTGCTGACGACCGCACCACACCTGTATTGGGATATGCCGACAAGGGTAGCCTGGAGATGAACAAGCTCCCTGTCAATGCCCGCCGCTGGCTGGAAGGCTATGCTGAGGAGATTAAGGCTTTGGGAGAAGATGTCCAAGCAAACACACATCCCCGTCGTGTCATAGGTGCTCCCGTGGCTCCCTTACTGACATGCCACTGGGATCAAGGAGCACCTTATAACCTGCAGTGCCCGATAGACGGTGAGTACAACTCTGTCACTGGTTGTGTCGCCACAGCAATGGCACAGGTCATGTACTATCACAAATGGCCCCAGAGTGCCACGTCAGCCATACCAGCATATATAACCAGCACAAAAGGGTTGAACCTCTCTGAGTTGCCTGCCACCACTTTCAAGTGGGATCAGATGAAAGATAGTTATAGTTATGACGAGACTGGTGCAGCAGCCGATGCTGTCGCAGAGCTGATGCGCTACTGTGGTCAGGCTGTGCGGATGGACTATACAAGTAATGAGTCGGGAGCAAGTGTAGGTGCCGCTCACCTCATCAACTATTTCGGCTATAGTAAAACAGCACAAGATATGAACCGCTCCTACTATACTACAACAGAATGGGAAGCCATGATCTACAAGGAGCTCTCCAACGCACGTCCTGTACTGTATTCTGGAAATTCCGGCTCTGGTGGTCACCAGTTCGTGATTGACGGCTACGATGACAAGGGACTCTTCCACGTCAACTGGGGATGGGGAGGTTATGCAGACGGACATTTCGTGCTGTCTGTGCTCAACCCTGACGGACGAGGTATTGGCGGCGGTTCATCTTCTAACGGTTATACCAGATGGCAAGATGCGATTATCGGTGTGCAACCAGACCATGGGGAGCCTGCTGCAAAACCAGACATCTTCTTCATGAGCCAGTATGACACATACCAGTTCACCCGTAGTGGCTCCACACAGGACTTCAAGGATGTCGCAGTAACTGGCTGGATTGGTTTCTGGGGAGAGGGAAGTGTAACGGTAGACCATGCATGGGCACTCTATAAAGGGAGCAATTTCCTCAAGATCCTTGACACAAAAGCTGATATAACGATCAACCAGGGATATTTCTCTTATGCCAGCGGTAATCTCTCCTTTGGCGCTAACCTTGACAATGGAATCTATGAGTTGCGAGAGTTGTACCGCTATCCAGGAGAAACAGAATGGAAAAAATGTGGGTTATATAACGACAATATCCTCCTTGCGGAGATCAGCGGCAACAACCTCACCTTGAAATATTCCTCAGATCTAGAGAATACCATTAAGATTAATAAGGTGACAGTGAATGGAGTCAAGAAGACGGGACGTAACATGTCGGCAGTGATTAACTGGACGAATAACGGCTATGTTAACGAAAATCCCTTCTATGTATGGCTTGGCTCTGATTCTGAATTCGCCGCCGCAGTATCATCATACCTCGAAAGCGGAAAGACGGAAGACCTGGAAATCGCCTTCACCTCGAAGGAAGCAGGAACATTAACGCTTGCAATCTCCACGGACTATGACAAACAGAACATTGTCTACCAGACGGAGATTACCATTGAGCAATCACTACCCCAGAGCCTGGAAACAAACATAACCATCGAAGGAGAGAAGTATATGACCATTGAGGGTACGACCATCAATGCCACACTCACCTTTAAAAATACTGGAAATAATGTATATGACGACCTGATAGTATTCCAACTGCAACATATTGATGACGACTGGAACTATATTGGTGATCCCGTTGAGGTCGTCAAAAACATAAATCTTGCTGCAGGCGAGCAGACACAAGTCAACGTACAGTTCCCGGACCTGATAGCTGGCGAAAAATATTACCTTGTCGCTTATTATTTCTCTTCAGGATCTATCTACTGGGGCAACAGCACGACATGTACTGTCGGCAAAGTATTGGTTCCGGCAGACCTGTCACCCACCATGGAGGTGACCAACGCCAAGTCTGATCTTACCGTTGAAGGGACATCCATCATGACAAATGTAGTCCTCCAGAATAACAGCAGTTATGACTATAATGAGAAAATTGTAGTGACCGCATACTACGATGGTTTTAATGGATATATATACCCAGAGAAGACGGTGACCATCACGGACGTACAGATACCTGCCGGTCAACAGAAGACACTCAATAATATTGAGATTTCTGATCTGACGATAGGTAGGACATATTACCTTTGCGTAACGTATTACTCTGAAACACTTGAAGTGCGAAATTTTGACTGGAGCAAGACGTACACCTTGGTTACTCCCACAGCCATCAACACTGTCAAGACAGACCAGCGTACGGACACGCCCGTCTACAACCTCAGCGGACAGCGAGTGTCGGCTAACCATAAGGGTATTATCATTAAGAATGGAAAGAAGTATGTAGTGAAATAGTGTAAAATTGGGGTAGAACGAAAAATAATCCGCCAAAAGTTTGGTGGATTATTTTTTTTGTTGTACCTTTGCACCCGCAAACGTGATCGACGACTGTCGCTTGCCCAAGCAAGAAAGGATTGCAGTGATCTAAAAGAACATGGTGCCTTAGCTCAGTTGGTAGAGCATCGGACTGAAAATCCGTGTGTCCCCGGTTCGATTCCTGGAGGTACCACTCCTCCTTTCATTATGAGTCCCTGTCCAAGAGATTTCTCTTGCAGGGGCTTTTTCTTTTGTATATTTGTTCCATAGGGGAAAAGTACTAAAAAGTTCCGTAAACCTTGCGTATTTCCCAAAATAGTTCGTATCTTTGCAACTGGAATATTCACTTAAACAAATTAGATATGAAGAAAGTAATTGTAAGTGCCATGATGATCATGGCTTTCCTGTGCTCCACTACAACGGTGAGCGCACAGTCGGACAACAAACCAAAGGCTAAGAAGGAATGCTGCGACAAGAAAGCTGAGAAGAAGGACTGCTGCAAGAAGGAGGCTGAGAAGAAGGATTGCTGCAAGAAGGAGGCTGAGAAGAAAGCTGACTGCTGCAAGAAAGATGCTGAGAAGAAAGACTGCTGCAAGAAGAAGGCTGAGAAGGCTGGCTGTGGTGCAGACTGCAAGAAATGTACGGAGTGCAAGGCAACTTGCAGCGATACCAACTGCAAGGACTGCAAACACAAAGGACAGTGTAAGAAGAACTGCAAGAAATAATCTGTTGCTGAGTAGTCTCAGTATAGTATTACGACATTCAGAATTAAAAAACGTTAAAATAATAAAGGTGTCCTGACTTCTGGGACATCTTTATTGTATTTTTGCACCCATGCTGACAGAGAAGACGATGGAGAAATTGCGCATCCTGACGGAGTCGGCGAAGTACGATGTGTCGTGCTCGTCGAGTGGAACGGTGCGCAGCGGTAAGAAAGGAATGGTAGGCAACACCGTCGGGGGAATAGGTATCTGCCACTCTTTTGCCGATGACGGGCGATGCATCTCACTGCTGAAGATCATGCTCACCAACTACTGCATGTACGACTGTGCCTACTGTGTCAACCGTCGTACAAACGACATCCAGCGTGCTACCCTCTCCGTCTCGGAACTGGAGGAGATCACGATGGAGTTCTACCGTCGTAACTATATCGAAGGACTCTTCCTCAGCAGTGGTGTGGTACGTAACCCCGACTATACGATGGAGCGGTTGACTGCCATTGTCCGTGACCTCCGCACCATCCACCGCTTCAACGGCTATATCCATCTGAAGGCTATACCTGGTGCCTCGCAGGAGTTACTTGCCGAGGCTGGACGCTATGCCGACCGTATGAGTGTGAATATCGAGATTCCCAAGGAGGAGTCCCTGAAGGCACTGGCACCAGAGAAAGACCATCAGAGCGTGTTCCAGCCCATGCGTCTCATCCAACAGAGTTCGTTGGAAAACAAAGAGGAGCGTAAGAAGTTCCGTCATGCCCCCCGTTTCGTGCCAGCAGGGCAGTCGACCCAGATGATTGTGGGTGCAACAGGTGAGAGCGATCAGGACATCCTGCAGATGTCGTCGTTGCTCTATGGTCAGCCCACCATGCGCCGTGTCTACTATTCCGGCTATATCAGTGTAAACACCTACGACAAGCGGCTGCCTATCCTCAAACAGCCACCCCTGGTGCGTGAGAACCGTCTCTACCAAGCCGACTGGCTCTTACGCTTCTACCATTTCGATGTCAACGAGATTGTAGATGATGCCCACAGCCACCTCGACCTCGACATCGACCCGAAGTTAGGTTGGGCATTACGCCATCCAGAATATTTCCCTGTGGACATCAACCACGACGATTATGAACGTATCCTCCGGGTACCCGGCATCGGTACGAAGTCAGCATGGCTCATCGTCAACAGCCGTCGCTTCAACCGACTCACATCATATCATCTGAAGAAGATGGGCGTAGTGATGAAAAAGGCAAAGTTTTTCATTACCTGTGGGGAACTTACCAGTCAGTTCTCGCAACCTATCATTGGTATCAACGAGTTGCACCCAGAACGTCTCCGCCCCCTCCTCGTCTCCAAGGCACAACAAAAGAGAGTTGCCGACGAGCAGCAACTCACTCTTGATTTCGAAGAATAAACTTTATTATCGACTCATCTTTATAAGCGGCAGATCACTCCCATCTTGGTCTCAAAGGTGCTGGCATGCACATTATCGTGATACTTGTAATAGGTGCGACGAACGAAGTAAGAACCCTGAACGATGATGCCCCATTGTTTCGTCAGATGGATCTCCAGCACGGGATTGATGATCAGCAGTCCGGCATTGCCCTTGTCACCCTGAGCATTCAGATAGCGCAGGTCATAGCCCGTCACTTCCTCGAACTTGTCTTTGTCGTCAGCAATAGAGCGCAGATAATCTGCCGTGAATTCGCCATTGTCAATGCGTTCCTGCAGTGGAGCCAGCTTATCCTCGTATCCCTTGAATGTAAAGATTCGGAAATACTTGGCGTTCAGCGTGAGGCGTGCCGTGTTGCCAAAGTCGAGCACCGTCTTCGTCTTGATGCTGAAACCGCTACCCATATTGTAGTCGCGCTCGATGATGTTGAAGTAGTCGCTCTTGGTACCACCCAGCAGAATACCGCTCAGGAAGATGCGCTGTTCAGCACGGGTGAGCGCTGCTTTGGGATGCTCCATCACAAACATAAAGCCAGGACCGAACGATGCGGGCTCACTGATGCGGTAGGGTGTCAGGTTGGAGCCGTTCTTGATGGGTTTGGAGTCATAATAGTTGTAGTGCTGATAGAAACCGAACTCGCCATACATATTCTTGCCGTGTTCGTTCTTTGCCGTACGGTCGATGACGGGCGTGCTCCACAGACGACCCATGATGTTGATATTGTTGATGACGGGTTGGCTACCGCCGAAAGAGAATGTAGCATCGAAGTCGAAGAAGTCGAAAGGCTTGGTGTGCTTTTCGCCGTCGGCACCCGTACCATAGACAAAGCCAATGTTTACATACGGGCAGTAGTCGCCTCGGAACAGGGCACCATCGTCAGCCACATAGCGCAGACCGGTCGAGAACGAAGCCTGGATGGGTATCTTATGGAAGTCGTGATAATGGTAGTGATCTTGCTTGACGCGCCAAGCATCACCGCTGATGATACGATGCAGTCCCTGGATGGGGTTTAACAAAGTTGCCACAGCTTCACGCCAGAAGCGGTTCCAACCACGAGCACGGTCGTCGAGTGGTGTAAGACTCAGGCGGTGCAGAGTCTCACCGATTGCCATACCGCCGCAGGTGGTAGCGAAGAGGTCGTTGATGGCAGGGGGATCGGTCTCGCCGAAGAATTCCCATTCTGCCGATCCCAACAGGGCGAAGGGTGCCGCCTCCCAATAACTCAAGCCGTTGGCACGCGCCGCATTGAAGTAGAGGTTGCCATGATAGGGGTGGGCGAACATATTCATCGTAAACAGGTCGTTATCCCACACCATACCCTTGCGGAAGTTGTCGCCAATGCTATGCAGCGTAGTCTTTACGAAGGGCTCCTTCAGCAGATAACGGTCCATCAGATGCACACCGACATTGATACCGGTTACCTCGAGGGCCGCACCCCAGAAACGCTTTTTGGGTTCAAGAGCCATCGTGCTATCGCCCGTCTCCTGATAGTCATCAGCCACCTTCTTCCTTAGACTGGTGTTCTGCCAGAGGTCGTCGTGATTGCTCCTCTGACGACGAATAGTCAGACCCATTTCGAACAACGGACGGTTGCGGTAGGTCTCGTTACGGTTATAGTAGCGGGTGAGTCCCCATCCCACAGAGGCAAAGGCGCCGAAACGCTTGCTGAACTGGTAGTCGGCATTAATACGAGCCTGTAAGGAGTACAGACGCTCGGGGCCTTCGTCCGAGTTCTTCTTGAAGGTCTCCACATGATAGTAGCCGATATCACCACTCAGACTCCACTTCGGCGACAGTTGGAAATACTGACCAAGGCGATAGTAGATAGCACCGGAGAAACGACTATTAAAACCCATAAAATGCGTGCCGGCACCTAAGATATTATAGGTACTCTTGTTTCGATAGCGTACGGCGAAATTCACCTTGGTAGAAGAACCTCCATACAGCATCCAGTCAATGGTGGTCATCGGGTTGATATTCACCAGACCGATCTTATGGCCGATGCTGTCATTCGACACGTTGACCAGTCCTACCTGCCAACCCTTCGGGCGCTTACGGGCTACGTTGAACACACCAACCTGTGCACCGTTCAGCGAGTCGGCATAGTTGACGGCTCCTAACTGCAAACCACGCATCATGGAAGTCGAGACATTCATGATGGCGGACAACTGTGCGCCGCGGTTCATGCCGTCCGTAATGTTACTGATACCACTTAACTGCAGACCGTTAAAGGTATGTCCTGATGTGTTGGTGAAGCCCGACAACTGGAGTCCTTTACCACCGTCGGGATTCACTGACGAAATAACACCCAACTGGAAACCCTTCACCGTGTCCTGTACGCTGAAAATGCCCACCGGGAATTTCTGTGCCATCACACTGACGGTCGTGCACCACAAGAGGGTAACAATACTTATCTTCTTCATCTTTATCCGTTTATTTCATGCAAAGGTACAAAAAAAAAACATAATTCAGCGTCTTTTTTTATTTATAATGTGTCCTGTGGTATAATTCAATACTACTATATGCTGTTATATTTTGCACTTCGGCTTTTTCTTCGTACCTTAGCGGTCGATATGTTAGTATATACCTTCGACAAGACAATGGATGGCATATTGTCTGCCGTCTTCGACGCTTACTTCCGCCATCAGCAGCCAGACATGCTGGTGGGCGAGGGCTCCCAGTTACCACTGTTCTGCGAGGAGGTATGGCAAGTGGTGACGACAGAGGAGAAGGCGTCGAGGGTATGGACAGGACTGGAGAAGCGGGTCTCCAAAGAGGCCCTGAGACTCCTGATGGTCAGTTGGCAGTCAGAAGAGGAAGACCTGCCCACTCCCCTCTTCCATTATATCTACAAAGTATTCGGAGACAAGGGTATCGAACGTAACTTCTCTGATCCTGACGTGCTGCATGTGACGAATACGGCTCGAAGGGTGATGCACGAACAGTTGCGCATGAAACAATTCATCCGCTTCCAGAAAGCGAAGGACGGCACCTATCTCGCTGTGGTATCGCCCGACCATAACGTACTGCCACTCATCACAAGTCATTTCCAAGACCGCTTCGGCGACCAGTCGTGGCTTATCTATGACGCAAAACGACACTATGGCTATTATTATGATGCCTCCCCTCAACAGGGGAGGATGGAGGGGTCTCCCATCCGCATCACTTTTGAGGATGAGAATTCCTTGCCCTTTGATTTGTCGAACGGTAAGTTAGACGAGACAGTTCTTAGTGAGAACGACCAACTTTTCCAGGACTTATGGCGCACCTATTTCAAGGCTGTCTGCATCAAAGAACGTATGAACCCCAAGAAGCAACTCAGCGACATGCCCCGCCGCTACTGGAAATACATGACGGAGAAGCAATAATCATTCCAATGCCTGCTATCATTGTCACCAATACCTTCTATACCCCTATTCCAATGCCTGGAACATCCCTATAACAGATACTGGGATCAAGCGTGGGAGATACTGCAAGCAGGCATCGCAGGCATCGAAATCAATAACCCCACTGTCTTGCCCTGAAAAACGTTGAATAAAAAACAACGTTTAAAATGGAGAAAACAGAAGATTTTAATGTATCAGAGTTACAAGAACTTGTGATTAAGCACAATTGCGGTAAGAAACACACTTCATTGACTCAAAAGAGCATGATAGTTAAGTCTTATTTGTTAAATCATGTTCCATTAGAGCAATTAAGTAAAGATTTTGGTGTAAGTGTTAGGTCTATTCGAAGATGGATTAGTACCTTTGCAGAGGGAAAGGTTCCGCAGAGGAATTCTCCGGACACTTCCTATGTCAAACCAAATCCGTCGATTATGCCCAAGAAGATTCAGAAACCAGTGGAGACAGAGGCCGAGGAACTGGCCCGTCTCAGGGAAGAGAACAAGCGCCTGGCGGAAGCGTTGAAGATGGCCGAGTGGATGAATCACGCCAAGGACGTGATGATAGACGAAGCCGAGAAGATGTTCA
>JAEEGH010010300.1_pt1 | contig 21509 bp, 13 predicted proteins | sample 9134181 | NCBI WGS metagenome assembly JAEEGH01 (sample SAMN16246544, study PRJNA631951) | gut metagenome | biome: gut microbiome; feature: rumen; material: DP-attached | host: Bos | place: Iran: Karaj | collected 2018-10
TCAGAATTAATCTTCTTCCTCTTCGTCGAGCTTGGCGGCTTCGGCCTGGATCTGGGCCGTGAGCTGGGCCGGGACGGGATCATAGCGGTTGAAGGTCATTTCGAAGAAGCCACGGCCTTGCGTCATGGAGCGGAGCTGCGTCGGATAGCTATAGACTTCCGCGAGCGGAACTTCCGCGTTGAGGACCTGCATGCCTTCCTGCTGCTCCATGCCGAGGATGCGACCGCGGCGGGAGTTCAGATCGCCGGAGATGGCGCCCATGTATTCTTCCGGGAACACGATCTTGAGAGTCATAATCGGCTCGAGTAGCATCGGCTTGGCGTTGGCCATGGCCGCACGGAAAGCGCCGCGCGTGGCGATTTTGAACGCCATTTCGGAGGAGTCAACGTCATGGTATTTGCCATCATAGACGACAGCCTTGAAGTTGATGACCTTCGAGCGGGAGAGCGGGCCAACCAGACGTGTCTCGCCAACGCCCTTTTCAACGGCGGGGATGTAGTTCTTCGGGATGTTGCCGCCGACGACTTCGTTCGCGAAGGCAAAGTCTTCGCCGCCTTCTTCGGGCGTATAGGGCTCGAGGCGAAGGTGGACTTCGGCAAACTGGCCGTGACCGCCGGACTGCTTCTTGTGGCGGAACTGAGCCGTGCCCGTGCCGTTGATGGTTTCGCGGTAGGCGATTCGCGGCGTGTCAAGAGCAACTTCAACCTTGAAGTCCTTCTTGAGACGCGCGACCATCAGGTTCATATACTGGTCGCCCATAACGGACACGATGGTCTGCTTCGTTTCGGGATTGCGGTCGATGACGATGGTAGGATCTTCATCCTGCAGACGCTTGAGACCGGCGCCGAGCTTGTCTTCTTCACCTTTCGCCACGGCGGAAACCGCATAGAAGGTCGTGGACTGCGGATATTTGACGGGGCCGAACTTGACGGCGACATCGCCGGAGGCGAGAACGTCGTTGAGACCTGTGTTCTTGAGCTTTGCAATAGCGATGAATTCGCCGGGGCCAGCCTCTTCGATGGTGGCCTGATCTTTGCCTTGAATCTGCAATAGATTGCCGATACGTTCCTTATTATTCTTGGTGACGTTTGTGAGTTCGGAATCGGACTTGAAAGTGCCGCTGAGGATGCGGATGTAGTTCATCTGGCCGATGAAGGAGTCGTTGACGGACTTGAAGACATAGCCGACGGCCGTGTTGCTCGTGCGGTCGAGTTCGCCTTCTTCAATGTTCATGGGGATGTTTTCCAGCGGGGAGGGGCCGAACGTCAGGATGGCGTCCGCCAGTTCGGCGACGCCGAGATCCTTGTTGGCGGAACCGAAGAAGATCGGGACGAGCGTGCCGCTGAGAACGGCTTTCTTGAAACCGGTCGCGATTTCTTCAGTGGAGAGTTCCATCGTTTCCAAGTACTTCTCCATCAACGCTTCGTCTGATTCGGCGATGGCGTCCATGAGGGCGGACTTGTAGTCTTCCGCTTCGGCGGGAGCGTCTTCCGCGAGGACGGAGTGCACGCCTTTGAAGGTCGCGGCGGAGCCGTCAGGAATCGTGCAGGGGATGCAGACGGTCTTGCCGTAGCTGTTGACGACGTTTTCGAGCGTGCCTTCAATGTTGACCTGATCACGATCGCAGCCGTTGATGAAGATCATGCGGGGCATCTGGCGGTCACGGGCCTGATTCCAGGCGCGGATGGTGCCAGGGCCGATGCCGGACATGGCGTCGATGACGAGAATCATCATGTCGCACATGTTGATGGCGTTCATGGCTTCGCCGCAGAAATCGGTGTTGCCGGGCGTGTCAGTGAAGAAGAAATGGCCATCTTTCCACGGGCAGTGAAGGATGCCAGTGTAGATGGAGTTCTTGCGTTCCTGTTCTTCGGCACGGAAGTCGGAGACGGAAGTCCCGTTATCGACGCTGCCTTTGCGGCCGACGGCTCCGGATTTGAAAAGGAGAAGATCTGCGAGAGTGGTTTTACCGGCGCCGGCGTGACCGGCGAGAACGAAGTTTCTGATTTTGTCAACGGGACAGTTTTTCACGGGGTGCTCCTGAACAGGTAACGGTTTTATAAACTATATGGACAATGAAATTGCAAAACATGTAATGTAATGCAAGGAATGGCTTTTGACAAATCCTTTCGACGTAAAGAGTGATGACTTCCGCAGATGGAGCGGTTGTCTGACGTGTCAGAGAGACAGACCGCCATCGACTTCGATGGCTTGTCCGGTGATGTAGTCGGCGTCATCCGACAGGAGGAAGAGGACGGCGTTGGCGATGTCAATGGGGCGGGCGGTGCGTTTTAGCGGGATGGCGTTTTGAAGAGCCTGCTTGACGTCATCCTTGAGCACGGCCGTCATGTCGGTATCGACATAGCCCGGAGCAACGACATTGGCGTGTATGTTACGTGATGCGAGCTCTTTGGCGAGTGATTTCGTTAAGCCGACGATACCCGCTTTGGAAGCTGCATAGTTGGCCTGCCCTGCGTTGCCATGGAGGCCGACGATGGAGGCGATGCTGACGATGCGGCCGAATCGCGCTTTCATCATGTGTGCGACAACGGCTTTCGTGACATTGAAGACACCTTTGAGATTGATGTCGATGACATCATCCCATGCCTGTTCCGTCATTTTGATCAATAATCCATCGCGCGTGATGCCTGCATTGTTGACAAGCAAATCGATTTTGCCGAGTTTTTCAGCCGCTTGATTAACGAAATCAGTGGCTTGTGCCGTATCCGCGACATTTGTCTGGAACGGAAAGACGGTTCGTCCTGTTTCGTCTGCGATTTTCTGGGCGGCGGCCTGTGCCGTTTCCAATTTTGTCGCGCAAATGGCAAGATTTGCCCCTTGAAGGGCGAGCTGACGGGCGGTTTCGAACCCAATGCCGCGGGAGGCTCCCGTGACGATGGCGGTCTTATTTTCAAATCTCATGTTTTTTCCTGTTATTATAATATCTCATGTTTTTTCCTGTTATTATAATATATTGTATAGCAGTTGACGGCTGTGGGACGCTGATATGAAAACGCCCGCGAGACGCGTGTTTCGCGGGCGTTATGGAAATCAGAATCTAGTCTGCACAGCTATGGCTTAGGGAAGCACAGGCGTGTAGGGGACGCGGATGATGGTACCGACCTTCAGGTCTTTGTCCGACTGGATTGTGGGATTCTTGACCTTAATTTCGTTCACCTTCTGAGAAACCTCTGCGGGCGTGTTGGCACCATACATGAGGGCGATTTTATCTAGCGTGTCGCCTTCCTGAACGGTGTGGTTCAACATGCTTTCTTCTGCCTTGGGCTGTGCCGCAGGCGGGTTGTCAGTTGCGGAAGCCGCGCCGTCATTGAGTTTAATGACATTCGCACCATTGAGGCCGCCGATAACGGTCGTGGACGCATCTTTCTTGGGAACGGCGGCGGGTTGCACGGGAGCGGGCACGGGCGTTACAACTTTAGGCAGTTGCTTTTCATCCGTCTTCTTTTCTTCGGGCTTGGTGGCATCCGATTTGTTTTCCGCCTTGTCAGAGGCGCCAGCCGGGGCCTTAATGATAATAATCTGCCCTATCTTGAGAGGCTTGTCAACAGCGCTCGGATTCCAGGCTTGGATATCCGCGAATTTGATGTGATGGGCTTTGGCGATTGTCCAGAGGGAGTCACCGGCTTTTACGATATGCGTGCCGTCCTTAGCAGTTGCTGCGGTAGCATTGGCAGCTGCGGAAGTGGTCTGACCGGCGGGCTTTGAGGTCTGGGTGGTTTTGGTAGATTTTACCTGCGGAGCGCGCGGTTTGGCGAGAGCGGTGGAAGGAAGAACCAGTTTCTGGCCGATACGGATCTTAGACGGATCCGTGATGTTGTTGGCGCTAGCGAGAGACTGCATCGAAATGCCGTACTGATACGCGATGCCGGAGAGCGTGTCACCGGCTTTGACGACTACGGTGCGTTGCGCACCACCTGCAGGAGCCGGAGAGGCGGGATGCCCAGCAGCGGGGCCGGGAGGGACGATGGTGGTTCCGGATTTCGGCGAACCGGCTGGCGGCTGGATGACCGACGGCGTGATGATGGCTGGACGAACAGGGCGATTGATGATTTCGGACGTCGATGTTCCTGACGTCGTGGAAACCAGCTTGGGCTGTCCGTTCTCAGGACCACCAAACAAGGATTGAACGGCAGGTGCGGGGCTGTTGTCCTGCGCGGGGATGAAGAGCAGGTTGTCCGACGGAATGGAAGGCTGAACGCTATCCTGTGACGCGACGTTGCCAGGGATGACAGGGGCTGTTGCGCGGCGTGGTTCTGCGTTCATGCCCGGAACGACGGGCGAAGACGGCGCGGGAGCGAAGCCTTTCACGGCATCTGGTGATGAGTACGGCGGCGGGACTAGGTCACGGTTCCGTAGAAGATCACGCGTGTTGGGCTTGGGTTGCTGCTTCCTGCTGGAGGCACAACCAGTTGCGAATGTGACGGCGATGCCGCAGGCGATGGCGAGGTTGATCCACTTGTTTTTCATGTTTGTTTCGTTCTCCTTTTTCTCCTTGGGGGTTCAAGACTTTAAAAAACGACTGCTTTATAATAATTATAATGCAACAATTGCAAAGTGGCAAGAACCCACGGAAAATTCATCCATTTTTTTTCGGATGCAGTGAAAAATCGTCGTCTAGCGAATTTTCAGGCCTCCTTTTTCGACGGCTGGGATGACGGAGAGGACGGTGACGCATGTGTCGTAGCCAACTTCGCCAGGGCAGTTGAGGAGTTTCTTGTCATTTTTTGCGACTGCGGCGAAGAAGTTTTCAAGGTGGAGATGATGGCCCTGCTTCTGTTCGAAGTCTTCCATGACGGCTTTGTATTCTTCTCCACGATTCTTGAGGGCGGGGATGAGCGGGATGGCCTGGACGCCGCCGCCAAGAGTCATCTGTTCGATACCTTCCATCCATTTCGGGATTTCGACGTTGGAACCGGGGATGTAGAAGCAGTTTTTCGGATTTTCGGAAAGGTTGATGGAGCCGCGGTCACCGGAGAAGCGTTCATAGTATTCCTGCCAGCCGGAGGTGTTGAGGACCTGGTAATAGGAGCGGGCGGAGCCGGGCTTGCCGTCAAACGTCGTCTTGTAATCGTACATGACGGTGACGTCTTCATACCATTCACGGGTCGGGAAGTAGTCTGCGCCGCCGAAAGCGGTGACGGCGTACGGTTCGGCGTTGAGGAACCAGCTGAAAATGTCGATCTGATGGGAGCCGAGGTCGGCGATGGGGCCGCCGGAATACTTCTTGAACCAGCGCCAGTTTTTGAACTGCTCCATGTTTTCATAGCCGTATTTCTTGAGGATGTCTTCCGGGACTTCCTTGCCCTGCGGCCAGGCGAGGAGGTCTTCGGGTGTGCGGTTCCACTGACCGTAGAGGGCGGTGAGGCGTCCGCACATTTTGTCCTCGTGAATCATCTTGTAGGCATACTGATAGACTGGATTGGAGCGGCGCTGATGACCGATTTGCAGCAACTTGCCAGTCTCATTGGAGGTTTTGACCATCTCTTCCGCGAGTTCGAGCTTATGGGACATTTCCTTTTCGCAATAGACATGCTTGCCAGCCTTCAGGCAGGCGATGGTGTGTTCCGCGTGGTAGCAGTCTGGTGTGGCGATGACGACGGCATCCAGATCCTTTTCCGTGTCAAGCATTTCACGGTAGTCAACATAGGCGTTGACATTTTTCTTCGTGTAGGCCTTGATGCGTTTAGCGGTGTAATTGCGGTTGTATTCCCAAATATCGCAGATGGCCTTGAAGTTGACGCCGGGGATTTTGCGGATGCATTCCGCGAGAATACGCCCCTGTGTGCCCGAGCCGATCAGCGCGACGTTGATATTGGAGTTGGCGGGAGTTGCCGCGGGATTGGCGTTTTGCGCGAAAAGAGTGGAGGTCTGGTTAAATACCATCATGCCTGCGCCGGCGGCGCCCATGCCGCGGAGAAAATCTCTTCTGTTAATTTCCATTGCCATGAATCCTGTGTGTTATGTGTTAAACAAATCAAAAAGGCGATAAAAAATCACATTTTTTTAAGATAATATATTTAAAATTATATAAAATGGTGTATTTTCAAGTAATTGATAGATAAAAAAACAACAAGAAGCGTGCAATGACATCGAAAGACAGCCATGATTCACCATTTCCGCCTCCTGTATCCGATAGCGAAGAAGAGCAGGAGCAGCTTGTTGCGCCGTCGAATCCCGATGAATTCATGCATGGCATTTTGGACGAACTGGGCTTCCGTTATGTTTCGTCCGAGCCTATGCTTGAGAACATCGAGCCTTATGCGCATGGCGGGACGGGCGAGATTTTCACGGCACAGGACAGTACGCTAGGCCGTACGGTGGCTGTTAAGACGTTGCGTGCTAAACATCAGTATAGCATCGACCAGATCGAACGGCTTGTCCGGGAAGCGAAAGCGGCGGCACAACTGGAGCATCCTAATATTGTGCCAATCCACTCGATAGGCGTCAGTCCCTCCCGTGGAGTCTATTTTACGATGAAGCGCTTGCGTGGTGATTCGCTGCGCCATATCGTAACTCAGCTGTCGTTGCGGAACCCTGCCTACACACGAGTTTATACTGGAAGTGTTCTTATCTCGATTTTCATGAAGATATGCCAGGGGATCAACTACGCCCACAGTAAAGGCATCATCCATCGCGACTTGAAGCCGGAGAACATCTTGGTCGGTAACTATGGTGAAGTGACGATTATTGACTGGGGGTTGGTGAAAAAGATGGATGTGGGTAGCAGTACTCATGTGCCCGGACGTCGCAAGCCAATGGGGCTTCGTATGGAACCTGTTACGGCGTCTGTTGCCGTGCCACGTCCGCCGAAGGAGGCAGGGGCGTCGCGGTCCACGACGGGTGGGGGCGTATCCCTTCCATCAGGTAATTTGACACAGAACGGGCAGTTGAATGGAACGCCCCGTTTCATGTCTCCCGAGCAGGTGAACGGCGATGTGGAGGATATTGATACGCGTTCGGACATCTATGCTTTGGGCATCATTCTCTACGAGTTGTTGACATTCCGGAATCCTTTCGAGGAACTAGCCGATGAGAATGAGATTTTCGATGCTGTGGCTCGCGGTCGCTACTTGCGTCCACGCCAGACAGAACGCAAATATTCGATATCTCCTGAGTTAGAGGCGATTTGCCTGAAGGCGATGTCGGTCAACAAGGAGTCACGTTATCAGGCAGTCGGTGAACTGATTAAAGATCTGACAGCACATCAAGAGGGATTGCCCGTTTCCTCCTACGAAGCACCCATGTATGTGCGCGTCATGAAATTTGCGAAACGCAACCCCATCAAAACAAGTGCGATATTAAGTTGTATTGTCGCCGTTTTCATGTATTTCATGGTGTCGTCTTTTCTGGATTCCCTGTATTACAAGCGTACGATGCGCCAAGTACAAGTGAGTGTTGCGACTGCTGAGTTCAAATTGGATAATCTAGACAAACGTCTCATGAAAGACAAGGAAGCTGCACAGGCAGTTCTGAACGGAGCAGCCCCACGTGATGCGGGGGATGAGCTGACTCTCGAACGGTATGATGAACTGCGTGATGAAATTGAAAGCCATTTCAACGAGGCGAATTTGCTATTGAGTTCCGTCGCGGGTCTTCACCATGGTGCGCAGTCTGTGATTCAAAATTGGCGAGAGCGGATCATGACCGCACAAATTGAATTCTGCCTTAAGCATAATAAAATCAATGAAATGAGAAAGCTTCGGGCCATCTTATCAGCGGCGATGGGAGGTGACTTGGAGGCCTATAGCTACAAGATGCGCACATTAATACATGATATGGAGACGGCTCTTTTGGGCGTCTGTCATCTTCAAGTGGAAAGCGACCCGCCGGGAGCGGACGTGATGATCAGTTTTACGGAGCAGACGGATGATGGTGTGATGGTCACAGGCTCCCCTGTTCAAGATGAGCTGCTCTATACGCCTGTTTATAATTATTCTTTAGGCAAAGGGACGTATATTGTGACGTTACGTCTGGATGGCGCGCCTGATCTGTCTTTTCCTGTTACACTGAAGCATGGTGAAAGCAAGCAGTTGATGATTGATATCCCGCGAGAGGTTCCCGACGGGATGGTCTATATACCGGGTGGCCCATGTCTTGTGGGTGGTTCACAGTCACCTTCCAAACGAGAGTATGAGCCGAATTTGGAGCCTTTCTTCATTTCACGGCGAGAAGTGACAAATCGTGAATATATCGCCTTCTGGCTGACATTGCAGGACACGAAACTCTTGAACGCATACATGAGCCGTGTGCTCTTGTCTCGTGGTAGTAACCTTCCTAAAAACGCATGGAACAGAAATGGCAAGCCCATTGCTGAGATAGACTTGGACAAGCCAGTCGTGGGAATTCCACGTGAAGCTGCGCAGGCCTATGGCGAGTGGTATGGCAGTCGGCATGGGCGTCCATGCCGTCTGCCGACTGCTGAAGAATGGGAAAAAGCGGCGCGTGGCACGGATGGACGCCTTTATCCATGGGGCAATGTATTTGTAAATAATTACGCGTTCACGTATGAGAATGTGGCAGCCCGAAAGGAGTTCGGATTGTGGGCGAAGCCGGAGTCCTTCCCAATGGATGTTTCACCTTACGGTGTATATGACATGGCGGGCAATGTACGTGAATGGACAAGTTCGGACTTCCCAGAGAGCGGCGGTGCTTTCCCGCAGATCAAGGGGGCGTCTAGTTCGACAACTAGCCGCTACCTGCCGTTGGAGCGCGCGGATGACACGGCTGTGGCACCGTCGGACGTGGGGTTCCGCTTGGTGATGCCGTATCTGTCACGCGATACGGCCAGTGAGGAGCAATAGCGCCATGCACGGATTGAAAATGGCGCGGCGGATGTTAAATTTTCATCAAAAAATATTGGTTAGGCGATTGGAACAAACAAATATTTAGGAGTAAACATGGACAAAGTTCGTTTAGGTATCATTGGTCTTGGTAACATGGGGTCCGGTCATATTCAGCATTTGAAGGCTGGACAAGTTCCGCGTTGCGAATTGGCCGCCGTTTGTGATATCGATGCCGCAAAGCTGAAGAAATATCCTGATATCAAAGGTTTTACGGACAGCGCGGAGATGATTCGCAGTGGTCTCGTTGATGCCGTTCTGATTGCGACGCCGCATTATTTCCATACGACCATCGGTATTGATGCTTTGAACAACGGTCTGCATGTGTTAACCGAGAAGCCGATTTCTGTCCACAAGGCGGATGCCATGCGGTTGATCGCCGCCCATGAGGCGCATCCGGAACTGGTTTTCGCCGCGATGTTCAACCAGCGGACGGATCCGCATTACATTAAGATCAAGCAGCTTATCGAAAATGGTGAGCTTGGCAAAATCCAGCGGACGAACTGGATCATCACGGCGTGGTTCCGTAGCGAAGCGTACTACCGCTCCGGCGGATGGCGTGCCACATGGGCAGGCGAAGGCGGCGGCGTGCTGCTGAATCAGTGCCCCCACAATCTGGATTTGTTCCAATGGCTGTGCGGCATGCCCTCCGCCGTCACTGCCATCGGCGGCATCGGCAAATACCATGACATCGAAGTCGAAGATGAAATCACGGCTCTATACGAATATCCGAACGGCGCGACGGGCGTGTTCGTGACGACGACTGGCGAGGCTCCCGGAACAAACCGTCTAGAAATCGTTGGAACGCGCGGCAAACTGGTCTGCGAAGGCGGCCGCCTGACGTTTACGCGCAACGAAATTCCGGCGGATGAATATTCGAAGACGACGAAGAGTTCGTTCGGCGTCCCGCCTGTTTGGAATGTTGATATTCCTGTCGGCGGCGGCAACGGCGAACAGCATGTCGGCATCAAGAAGAATTTCGTGGCGGCGATTTTGGATGGCGCGAAACTGATCGCTCCGGCGGAGGAAGGTATCCATTCCGTTGAAATGGCGAACGCGATGCTGTATTCGATGATGACTGGTAAACGCGTTGAACTGCCGTTGGACGAGAAGAAGTTCGAGGCTCATTTGAAGAAGCTCATCAAGAGCTCGACGTTTGTGAAGAAATCGACCATGAAGACAGACGTGGATTTCGCAAAGAGCCAGGCATAAGTCTTTCCGCCTTAGGCGGAGCTAAAAGCCGAAAGCTTAAAGCAAAGCCGCTTTTTGCGGAGTTTATGACTATTGTGCATAATGCATAGTTGATTGAAAATTATGCATTATGCATTATGAATTATGAATTTATAAGGAGTAATGGCATGCAGGCAGGCGAGTGTTACGCCATCGGCATTGATTACGGAAGCAATTCGGTGCGTTGTCTGATTGTGGATTGTTTTGACGGACGTGAAGCAGGCGTCGCCGTCTGGAACTACCGTGGCGGCGAAGCAGGTGTGTATCTGTCTCCGAACAATCCACATGTGGCGCGTCAATGTCCGGGAGATTTCATCGACGGTCTGACGGAGACAGTTCCTGCTGCGATAAAGGTCGCCTTGGAGAAAACGCCTGGTTTCGCTGTTGACAAAATCGCCGGCCTAGGCGTCGATACGACTGGATCGACGCCTTTGCCGTTGGATGAAAAGCTTCAGCCACTGGCCTTTCAGGAGCGTTTCGCGGAGAATCTGAATGCGAAAGCGTGGATGTGGAAGGATCATTCCTCCGCCGCAGAAGCGGATTTCATCACGAAAACGGCACGGGAGATGCGTCCTGAATATTTGAAGAAATGCGGCGGAACTTATTCATCAGAGTGGCTGTTTTCGAAAATGCTCCACTGCCTCCATGTTGATCCGGAGGTTTTCAATGCATCTTATATATGGTTGGAAATCGCGGACTATCTTCCCGCGTTGCTGTGTGGAATAACGTCTGTTGCGGATTTGAAAGTCAATATCTGCGCGGCGGGTCACAAGGCGATGTACAATGATGAATGGGGCGGTTATCCGGATGTCGAATTCATGAACGCCTTGGCTCCTGAGCTTGGCGAAATGCGTAAACGCATGCCGCAGAAGGCTTATACCGCTAACAACATGGCTGGACGTTTGTGCTCTGAATGGGCCTCCAAGCTTGGTTTGCCTGTCGGATTGCCAATCGCCGTCGGTTCGTTGGACGCGCATTTGGGCGCGGTTGGCGCGGGCGTTGGAAGCGGCCGTATGGTGAAAATCATCGGCACGTCCGTCTGTGATGTGCTGGTGTCGAAGCCAGAAGTGGAAGTGCCCGATATTCCAGGCGTTTGCGGAATTGTGGAAGGTTCCCTCATGCCGGGCGTGAAAGGAATCGAAGCAGGCCAGACGGCCGTGGGTGACATCTTCAATTGGTTTGTCGGAAAAGTCTGCAACAGCGATGCGTCGCTGTTTGGAAAATTGACGGATGAAGCATCGTCGCTGAAGCCTGGGCAAAGCGGCCTGCTGGCTTTGGATTGGGAGAACGGTAACCGTTGTATCTTGACAGATGCGCGGCTAACAGGACTCATCATGGGGCTGACGTTGCAGACGACGCAGGCGGAAATCTACCGCTGTCTGTTGGAGGCGACGGCTTTTGGTGCACGGCGAATTCTGGACCGTTTGGAGGAATACGGCATTGAAGTCGGCGAAGTCATCGCCTGCGGCGGCATCGCGGAGAAGAATCCGTTGTTCATGCAGATTTACGCAGATGTTTTGGGACGGCCGATGTTGATTTCGGCGTCGGCTCAGACGTGTGCGTTGGGTGCGGCGATGATGGGCATGATGGCGGCGGGCGTCTATCCTGACGTGCCTTCCGCGCAGGCAAAGATTTGCGCGTTCAAGGATAAAGTCTATCGTCCAGTTCCTTCAGCGAAAGTGATTTACGATGAATTGTACAAGCTTTACTGCGAGCTCCATGACAGCTTCGGCGTGGCGGGAACGAGTTTTGACCATGCGGAACTGATGAAGCGTCTTCTGGATTTGCGCAGCAACTAGCCTGATGGGGAAACCATGAAAACACTCTACACAAACGCCCGAATCCTGTCTCCCGGTGTTGATCTGCCCAATGCATCTGTGCTGGAAGAGGAAGGTGTTGTCGTGCAAGTATATCCGCCGAGCATGGCGTTGCCGCCGTTTGACGAGGCGATTGATTGCAACGGCCATTGGCTGGTTCCAGGCTTCTTCGACATTCATGCTTGTTTGCCGAAGGGGAAGGACATTCATATGTCGTTGATTCAGGCGAAGAAAATGGGTGTCATGAATCTGCTGGCGGCTGTGGAGGAGTCGGACTATGACATGATTGCCAAGCAATGCAAAGAAACGGCATCCGTCATGGAGAAAGCGAACAGCAACGCCGCACGTGTATTAGGCGTCCATTTGGCGGGGCCGTACAAGAACACGGATTATTTGGAAGTGAAGGCGTTGCAGCAGATTTGCGCGATTCGCAAAGTGACGTTTGACGTGGAGCTCCCAGGCGCGATGGATTTTGCGCAAAAGCTTCGGAAAGAAGGTATTGTGCCGTGTTGCGGCGGATGTTGCGCTGATTATGGCGTTTTAGAAGAAGCATTGCAGAATGGCGTACGCGACATCGGCGGTTTTGAAGCGGCTGGCTTGCCCGTCGTTCTCGCAGGGCTTGGCGAAGACGGATTCAGTTTGGAATTCGCGGGAGACAAGGCATTGGAAAACGCGCCGTTGATTCGCTTCATGTTTAAAACAAAGGGCTTGGATCGATTGATGATGACCGTTGGCGCGGCGGATGTGTCGTTCAGCGAAGCCTTGAAAAACGTCGCCGCTGTGACGGGCCTGCCGTTGAAGGATTTGATTCGGACGACGTCGTTGAATCAGGCTGTTTCGTTGGGAATCCACGATATTGGGCGGATCGAGCCTGGCTACAAGGCGGAATTCGTCTTGCTGAACGATGAGTTGAATGTTGTTAAGACGTTTTAGAGCTAAAAGCTTAAAGCTGAAAGCTTAAAGCAAATACAAAAAGGCTCGTGAGATTTGATATGAGACCGGAGATTGTGAAGACAACGGAACTGGCGGCAGGGCGTTTTCTGCGGCTAGATTTGCTCGAATATACTGATTCCAAGGGTGTTGCGAGAAAATGGGAGGCGGCTCAACGGCAGAAGGCGCAGGCGGCCGTCTATATTCTGGCGGTGTTGAAGCCGAGCAACCGTCTGGTTGTGTTGCGGCAATTCCGTGTTCCAATTGATGCGTATTGCATTGAATGTCCCGCAGGGCTGATCGACGACGGCGAAGAGCCGTCTGCCGCCGCTATTCGTGAATTGAAGGAGGAGACGGGATATGTCGGAACAATCGAATGGCAGAGCGGCCCGACGTGCAGTTCGGCCGGCATGACTGGCGAGATGGTGACGATTTTCCGCATGTCCGTCGACGAGACGTTGCCGGAAAACAAGACACCGCAGCAGCATCTGGACGACGGAGAGGAGATCGACGTAAATCTTATTCCTTTAAATAAATTAGAGGAATATCTGAAAGAGCGCGTCCAGGCGGGCGACAAGCTTGATTCGCGTATCGCCGCCTGGTGCGCAGCCTTTTCAATGAGTAAAGAGTAATTACTCATTACTCATTACTCATTACTCATTAGTAGGTCACGACGAGGGCGATGATTTCGAGCGTTTCGTCGCCGACGCATTCGACGGAGTGGGAGTTGCCTTTGCCCGTGAGGACGGTGTCGCCGACGGTGATTTCCGTAACGGTTCCCGCGTCGTTGACTTTGCCTTTGCCTTTGACGACGATATAGACTTCGTCTTCCGTTTCATGGGCGTGGAGGCCGATGCCGGAGCCGGGCGGAAGGATCAGTTTGGAGCAGACGCGGACATGCGGGCCGCCGAAATCTTCTTTGTTGAAGAATTTTTCGAGCGTGACGGCACCCGGGCCGCCTTTCATGTTGACGCGTGTTTCGAGTTCGTAGGTTCCTGCACGTTTGATCATGGCTTGTCCCTTTGTTTTGAGATGGTTATGGATTGTATTTCAGCCGCAGGACAATCGCCGTGCGGCATGGTAGATAGAGCTTCAGCGAATAGCGTTTTTCTTCAAAATCATCGTCGGTTTCCGTTGTGACGGTCCAATCGGAACCAATCCGCCCGAAGCCGCCGTAAAACACGCTGTCGGAATCGAATACGGGCTCGAATGTGACGGCTTCAGAAAATTGCAGTTCGAATTCGGGCTGCGATTTGACGGGGTGGAAATTGAAGCAGAAAAGCAGTCCGTTCCGCATGAAACAGAGGATCTTGTCTTGATCGTCGATGCGGACAAGATACGGCTTCATTTTGTAGAAATCCGGATGGTTGCGGACGAGCGTGAGCATGGTGTGGTCGAATTCCGCCAATCCTTTGTAGCGCAGGTCGGGATTGTCCCGCAACGACCACATCCGTTTGGCGTGTGCGAACGACCAGCCGTTGCCGTCACGTGGGAAGTCGATCCATTCCGGATGACCGAATTCGTTGCCCATGAAATTCAGATAGCCATGACCAGCCGTTGCGATGGTCAGGAGGCGGGCCATCTTGTGGAGGGCGATGCCGCGATCGACCATCATCGATTGCGAGCCAAGTTGCATCTGGTAGTACATGTCTGCTCCGATGAGCTTGAAGATGAGCGTTTGGCCACCGACCATGGCTTGGTCGTGGCATTCGACGTATGCGATGGATTTTTCGTCCTGCCGACGGTTATTTAACTCATACCATAGATGATCCATATTCCAGTATTCATCCAGCGTGTCGCAGAGCTTGAACCAAAGGTCGGGCACGCCCATGGCGAAGCGGAAATTGAATCCGCAACCGCCTTGTTCGACGGTGGCGGCGAGGCCGGGCATGCCGGAGACGTCTTCCGCGAACGTCCATGCGTCTGGCCTGAGCGTGTGGATAAGATCATTGGCGAGAGCGAGATAGGTCACGGCGTCGCCATCGACGTTGTCGGAAAAATAGTCGTCGTAGCCGTTGAAGACATGGTAGAGGCCATGATCTCGGTAGAGCATGGAGGTGACGCCGTCGAAGCGGAAGCCGTCGAGATGGTATTCCTCCAACCAGAAGCGACACTGTGAGAGGAGGAAGCGGCAGACCTGCGGTTTGGCGTAATCGAAGCAGCGGGAGTCCCATGCGGGATGCCATCCACGGGCGCCGTCATGGAAATAGAGATATGGCGTACCATCTTGATAGCCAAGACCTTCGATTTCGTTTTTGACGGAATGCGACTGGACGAAATCCATGACGACGCGCAGTCCGAGGCCGTGCGCGGCGTCGATGAGTTCCTTCAGTTCGTCCGGCGTTCCGAAAAGATCGCAGACGGAGAAGAAATTCGAGACATGATAGCCGAAGGAGCCGTAGAAAGGATGCTCTTGGACGGCCATCAACTGGACGGTGTTGTAGCCTGCGTCCGCGATGCGTGGCAACGTTAACTCCTTGAATTCACGGAATGTACCGATGGCGTCCTTCTCCTGCGCCATGCCGACATGCGCTTCATAGATGAGCGGCGAATCGACATGCGGGGAAACGTTTTTCCAGACAAATGGCGTGGGCGGATCCCACACCTGCGCATTGAAAGCGACGCCGTATTGGCTCATGCCGCTCTGATGGCGAACGACGCGGGTGGCGGCGGATGGCAAGCGGAAGCCTTCACCGCCGTTCCATTGGACAAAGAGGCCATAGTTGTCGAGATGGTGGAGCATGTCACCATGGAAGACGCCTTCCCAAACGCCGTCTCCGATGTTTTGAAGACGACAGTCATCGTTGCGTGACCAGTTGTTGAAAGTTCCTGTCAACCAAACATTTGTGGCGTTCGGCAACCATTCGCGGAAAATCCAATTGCGGCCAAGGCGATGCAGCCCGAAGATTTCATGCCAGTCCGGCGGAAAGGCGCGCAATTCCTCACGTTTCTTCCGAAACGCCTGAAAACGCTTTCGGAGAATTGGCTGGAAAGGTTCCAGCCAGGCATCGTCTGAAAGCGCTTTTGGGAGGTTGTTGAAATCGCAGGACAACATGAGCTAGGAGACTAGGATTCTAGAATTCTAGAGAGTATTTGCTTTTAGCTTTAGGCTTTAGGCTTTTAGCTTTAAAACAAAGCCCCCGAGCGGAAGGCACGGGGGCTTGTGGTCAGTTACGTCAGCATGTTTCGGCTGTGTGGATTAGGGCTGCCACTGGCCTTTTTCCCATCTGACTTTGGACATGAAGAAGTTGCCTGCATAGGCGATCTGGAGAACAGGTGCGTAGTCTTCGGTGCTACCGCCGCCCTTGTTTTTCTTGACATGCCAGAAGCAGGAGATAATCGGGAAGAGGGTGGGATCATACGGGTTTTTGTTGTTGAAAGAATCGCCGTTTTCAAGCTGGTATTCCTTGCAGTCCGCGAGGGTCGGGCAATCCGTGGAGTTGGTGCCGAACCAAGGTTCGGCGACGGCGTCTGATTTACCATTGCACATTTGGTAGAGGTAGGAGATGCCTTTGCCTTGGAGGTTTTTCTTTCTTTTGTCACCGAAATTGGGATCTTCATCGACACCTTTATTTTTGTTGTTGTCATAGAACATGGAAGCCGTGCCGGATCCATCGGTTCCGCCATCATAGGGATGGGGGTCGCCATTGAACTTCTTGTCCATGGGGCAGCGGTAGAGTTTCTGCGTGGGGACATAGTCCGGATAGAGGGTGGAGAGCCAGTAGGGGAAGCGGTCACGGAAGTCTGAACGGTAGATGGAACAGGCCAGCGAGAACTGCTTGATTTGATTGATGCAAGACGCCTGGTTGGCTTTCTCACGCGCTTTGCCGAGGGCCGGCATTAGCATGGCGGCCAAAACCGCGATGATACCGATGACGACCAACAATTCGATCAGGGTAAATCTTCTTTGTGTTTTCATAGTGTGTTCGACTAATTTATTGATGGATTTATAAAGGAAACATTAATGACAATAGCATAACGGCTTTCATTGTCCAATTATTTGAGAAAAAAAGTTGAAGAAAATGCGATTATGGCTCAATCACGATTTTCTTGTGGGCGGCGGGTGACCATGTGTTGGCTTTCGAGCGGCTACGGACATGGAGGAACCATGTGCCCGCAGCAGTGTTCGGGAAGGAGGCCTTCGCTTCCGTATGGGTGACGTTTTCTGGCGGGACAGTGTCAGGCTTCTGGTCGAAGACGACGGCATAACCGTTGTCTTCTGCCGTTGCGGACCATGTGAAGGCGGGATTTTTACCTTTATTAGAATAAATAGTGAAGTTGTCGATGTAGAGACGCGCATCTTTCGGATTGACGTAGCCATGTCCGTTGACGGCGGTGGCCCATGTGGAGAGTTCGGCGGCGATGAGCCCCGTCGGTGGTAAGCCGTTGGTGAAACGCGTCTTGAGAAGCATGTCGCGCAAATCGAAAGTCGTTTCGTGCCATGCATCGTCTTGCAGGGCGAACGGCTCTGCGGTACCGACGACGGCTGGAGCAAAATAGCCGCCGGCGATGTTTTTGTTGGTCCATTCGACGATGGTCATGGCGTCGTTGACGAGCATGGAGAGGTTGAGGGCGCAGCCTGGCTGTTTGAAACGGTAGTTGAAAGAAACGCAGGGCCAACGGCTTACGTCCCATGGTGCCTTGCGGAAGAAGATGGAATAGAAGCCTTGGTCAACGTTCAGATTGATGAATTCAGCGCAGGCGGAGCCAGTCGCCGCATCGTCGGTATTGCGGAGAACCCATGCTTCGCGGCGGATTTCGAGACCGCCGAAAGTCGCGGGAGTTTCCTTTTCACCAGGCTTCGTCTCAAGATCCGCAAAGACAAGATGATCCGACGGAATGTAGGAGATAAGCGGAGCGGCGGGAGTGGCTGGTTTCGGCGGCGCGGGCTTCGGCGGAACGGCGGCGTTGATTGGCGTCGCGGAGGAGATGATCGGTAGATGGCGGATTTCAGACCAAGCGGCCTGTGGATTACGACGGCTGGCGATGTGTAGCCATGTCGCGCCGCCTTCCGGCAGTTTCACCGTGTAAGCTTTTCCTGTGATGGAATTTGCCAGATCCGGCGTCGTGTCCGGTTTATTGTCCAACGCGACGGCGATGGATTCGACCGTTGGATTGTCGAGGTCGATGACCGTTCCATCGGCGACGGCGGAAACGAGGCGAACATTGTCCAGATACCACGCAAGTCGTTGATAGGACGACATTCGGTATGGATCTGCGAACAATAGTTTGCGGATGACGAACGGTGCCTTCAGATGCGGCTTCAGGAGGGCGGCGAGATCGACTTCGGCGTGATGCCATTTGCCGTCATGGACGATGTCCATCTTGCCGACCTGCGTCCATGTGTTGTCCGTTCCCGTCATGTCGATTTCAAAATAGCCATTATCCGTAATCGCAATGAGTTCGATTTCAATGCCTTGCGGAATCGCATAGTCGAAGGCGAGTTTCGGGAAGGCGTCCAATGTGAACGGCTTCTGCGTCAGATAGGCACCCGCCGTTCCACCGACGTTTTGGTTGAGGAGGCGGAGCGATTTGCCGGAAGGATAACCGTTGGAAGGAGTTGAGAGCAGGAGGGCGGCACCGTCTGAGCCACCTGCCCGTTGGAAATCGCCGAAATCGTCTTCGAAGTCTTGAATGATACGATGGCCGTTGATAACGGGATTGGGCATGCGGTAGGATAGTTCTGCCTTCGGTTCTATTTGAGATTGAGTGACTTGCAGTTTCGTAAAATCGACGGTTGAGCCTGCGCGATTGACGCCGAGGCCCGCGATTTCCTCTATGGAATCGTAGGGGCTGGCGATGGCGACAGACGTGATGACGAGTTTCTCGTCATGTGGAAAATGGCTACGTACGGCGAGCCCGATGGGAGCTTTCACGGAGAGCCAGTCAGGCATGCCGTTGATTGGCTGTAACCCATTGTCGCCCAAGGAGAACGTGTATGGCCTGACGATGTCTTTCGGTCCTGTAATCGGAACTTCCCCAGCTTGGCCATTAATAGTGACAATGAGACTAATATGTGTGTCGGCGGATGGGCGGACGAGTAGTTCCAACTGCGTCTTGGAATTCAGTTCAATCGGTTTGTCATAAATGACGGTGGAGAATTGTCCGCCGGAGATCGGATTGGTCACGCGTGTGTATTCGGCGGGTTCGGATTTGCCGTCGCCATGGCGGATTTCGGGGGCGGGGAAGGCCGTTGGCGGGGCGGCGGCTCCGGGCGAATTTTGGAAGGAGAGACTTGCACGAGCGATGGCGAGGCCGTTTTCACCCCATGTCCAAAGAGCGAATTGCGAAGGAGTTGCGGCATTCAGAGCATCTGGTTGGTCGAAAACGCGTTGCAACGGATAGTATGTGCCGCCGTTGTCATGCCAAGCGGAATCGACGAGAATGCGGCCATCCTTCCGTTGGATGCGGAAGTGCTGCCAGACTTGCGTAACTCGTTTATACCAATAGCCTTCGTGGCGGCGGAGGCCTTCGACGACGCGGTCGTTATTGGTCGCAAGACATTTGTCTTTCAAGAAGAGTTGCGATGGGAAGTCATAGATTCCGTTGACGAAATTGTAACCGGAATCAAGATTCGTTCCGTCTGCGCCGAAGGCGAGATTGATGCTGATGGGATAGGTGAAATGCGCACGTTGCGGCGTGCCTTCCATGGGGGCGGCGAAGATTTCCAAATCGAAATCGCCCGTAATCTGGCGGAGATTCCAAAGCACTGCGTTGCCGTGCTTTACCTCTGTTGGGCCAGCGATGCCGCGGCCCGCAAAGAACGACCAACGCGGGACGCAGGCCCAACGATGCGTCGCCTTCCATGAACCGATTTGCGGGAACCACGCCGTCGGGGCATGTTCGAAACTGTAATCAAGTCGGTTGGAGGAGGATACGAGTGCGGAGTCGCGCCAGTCTGGCTGCGACAGTTGCGACAGCGGATGGATGGGGCCCAGATTGGCGGCGAAGAAGCCTTTCAAATTGGCGACGGAGGCGGCGTGTTTGATGAGCGGCTGGCCGTTGAAGGAGACGGTGATGGCGGATGAAGCGGCTAGTTTCAGTTCCGTAATCTCCTTGGGGACAGTCGCTTCCGTGAGTTTGTTGCCATCCAGACTCAACACGGCTTTTTCGTTGCTGCATTCCAGCAGATAGCCTTTGGCGGGAGCTTCCTGCGTCGTGAAAAAACGGATTCTGAAGGCGGAAATCGGCGTCTGATTTTCCGCCTTCTTCCATGTGAAGTCGATGTTGGAGAAAAGGCGTGAACGGAACCAGACGAGATTGTCCGGACCATCATTCCAAAAGCTGCGCGGATGGGCCCATTGGGACATGTAAGGATCTGTCATGAAGTTCTTTCCGGAGAAATCAGACCAGCTCTGTTCGCATGGGCCGAAGGGCGCGGGCAGGGTGTCTGGAATGGCGTTGATGGAATCGACGGTTACGTCGTCGAAGAAAGCGGAATCCGTGTCCCGCAGATAAAGGCCGACGTTGCCCGCCGCCGTGGCGTTGAATGGAATCTGGAAGAGTTTCTTTCCTTCGACGAAGGCGGCGATTGCACCGTTGGCGGCGAGCACTTCGGCGCGCGTCCACGCGTCCGTCAGACGACAGGGGGCTTGTGTGAGAACGGTGTCTTTCCCGTTAAGACGTTGGATTAGCCTGACTTGCGCTACGGAACGGTCAAGTTCGAGACGGATGAACGTGTCGTTGGCGACATGCGCGATGACGATGCCCCAAATGGAATTTTTCGCGGTGGAAATGGCGGAAGCGCCGTAGCGGCAGTCCCGCCAGAACCATTGGGAAGTGTTCGCGATGGCGACGGCTTCGCCTTTCGGCGAGGAGCCCCAGAATTGAAACGCGCCTTGCGAACTGCCTGGATTGAGGCTCATGTTTAGAAGGAAACGGCCGCCGTTCGTGGACCAAAGCTTTGTGTCGTTTTCGTCCGTTCGGGCGAAGTCGTCTTGAAAATGGATTGGCGCAAGTCGTTGGAAGATAGGCTTGACGGGAGCTGGTGACGCTTCAAAGGCGGGTCGTGGCGGCAACGCGGGGGCGGCACCGCCTGTGGCGGCGATCGTCTGGTCGAAGACGAGCTGCGTCTTATCTTTCGCAAACCACAATTGAAGGAGTTTCGCGCCTTGCGGAATCGGTGCTTCCAGAAGTTTGACAGGCTGTTCCGCCGTCGTATTCTGAAGAACGCAATTTCCTTTGAGAGAAAGACTTAAGATTGGCTTTTCGCCCTTCTTGGCGATGGTCACCGTTTCCGTCTTGCCGTCCAATGGCAATTGAAATACGTGGGTGAATTGGGCATGTAAAACAAAGCAAAGGAAAATGGACAGAATGGATATTTTTTTCATGGCGGTGCCGTTTGAGAAATGGTTTTGAGACGTATTGGTAAATTTATAAACGTATCAGAATCGTTGAGATTTGCAAGATGGCGGAGCGATGAAATCGGGCTGATAATTTGATAAATATGGCTGAAATGGTAAATTAATACTTTTTTGCAAAAAGTTGCATGTGTGAAAAAACATCAAATTGGATTGAGTCATGGAATCAAAGAACGGTTTTTCTAGCAAGATCGGATATGTTTTGGCGGCGGCTGGATCGGCGGTCGGCTTGGGCAACATCTGGCGTTTCCCGTATCTGGCGGCGCAATACGGTGGCGGGATTTTTCTTTTTACCTATTTAATATTGGTAT
>JAEEGH010010303.1_pt1 | contig 21501 bp, 14 predicted proteins | sample 9134181 | NCBI WGS metagenome assembly JAEEGH01 (sample SAMN16246544, study PRJNA631951) | gut metagenome | biome: gut microbiome; feature: rumen; material: DP-attached | host: Bos | place: Iran: Karaj | collected 2018-10
AAGGGTGTGTGCGCGAAGTGCTACGGCCGCAACCTCGCCACCGGACGTCTGGTGGAGAAAGGCGAAGTGGTCGGCGTAATCGCTGCCCAGTCAATCGGCGAGCCTGGTACCCAGCTGACCCTGCGTACCTTCCACGTCGGTGGTACCGCATCTAACATCGCAGCCGAGAGCGAGATCAAGTCGAAGAACGAAGGTGTTCTGAAGTTCGAAGAACTCCGCACCATCGTCAAGGTTGACGACGAAGGTGAACATACTATCGTCGTTGGCCGTACAGGTGAGATGATCATCGCCCACCCTGAGACCGACATCACCCTCAACCAGTATCACATCCCTTACGGAACAGAGCTGTTCTTCAAGGAAGGTGACCTGGTACACAAGGGAGACCTCATCTGCAAGTGGGATGCTTACAACGCCCTCGCAATTTCCGAGGTGGCCGGTACCGCTCACTACGACAACCTCATCGACGGTATGACCTACCGCGAGGAAGCTGCCGACGAGTTCTCAATCCACCACGAGAAAGTCATCATCGAGAGCCGCGACAAGTCGAAGAGCCCTGCCATCATCCTCAAGGACAAGGACGGCAACGAACTCAAGCAGTACAACCTGCCTGTGGGCGCCCACCTCAACGTAGAGGACAAGCAGGAGATCCACACCGGTGACATCATCTTCAAGATTCCGCGCGCTACAGGTAAGTCGAGCGATATCACGGGCGGTCTGCCGCGCGTAACAGAGCTCTTCGAGGCTCGCAACCCGTCTAACCCCGCTATCGTGAGCGAAATCAACGGTGAGGTCATCATGGGTGCTAACCGCCGCGGTAACCGCGAGATCATCGTCAAGGCTCGTTCAGGCGAAGAGAAGAAATATCTCGTTCCTCTGTCAAAGCAGATCATGGTTCAGGAGAATGACTACGTCCGCGCCGGAATGCCTCTGTCAGACGGTGCCGTATCTCCGAGCGACATACTTTCTATCCTCGGCCCCATCGCCGTCCAGGAGTATATCGTCAACGAGATCCAGCAGGTTTACCGTATGCAGGGTGTGAAGATCAACGACAAGCACTTCGAGGTCATCGTCCGTCAGATGATGCGCAAGGTGCAGATCATCGATCCGGGCGACACCAAGTTCCTCCCTGAGCAGCTTGTCGACAAGTGGGAGTTCCTCGAGGAGAACGACAACATCTTCGACAAGAAGGTCGTTACCGATGCTGGTGACTCTGCCGAGCTCCACGCCGGTCAGATCGTTTCAGTACGCCGTCTGCGCGATGAGAATTCAGTCCTGAAGCGTCAGGACCTGAAGCTTGTCGAGGCCCGCGACGCCGTTCCCGCCACATCCAACCAGATCCTGCAGGGTATCACCCGCGCAGCCCTGCGTACAAACAGTTTCATGTCTGCCGCATCATTCCAGGAGACCACCAAGGTTCTCGGCGACGCTGCCATCCGCAGCAAGGTCGACTACCTCGAGGGTCTGAAGGAAAACGTGATCTGCGGTCACCTGATCCCTGCCGGTACCGGTCAGCGCGATTTCGACAACCTCGTAGTTGCATCTATGGACGACTACAACCGTATGGTCGGCCGTGCAATGGCTGCAGCAGAAACTGCCGAATAAGCAGTTCCCATATAAATGAAAAGAGTCCGGAATTTCTTTCCGGACTCTTTTTTTTTGTACTTTTATTCTATGAAAAAGGTTTTTGCCGCCTTTGCCATATTCTTTTTTGCATTTACAGCATCCGGACAGGATGCCGTGATGTCTTCGTGGCCATATCTCTACCCTGAATTCTCCAAAGGCACCGTCTGGATGAGTGACGGCAAGAAATACGAGAGGGACTTGAACGTCCACCTTGCAAAGGGAAGGCTCCATTTCGTAGACGGGAATGCCATAAAAGAAGCAAATCCTGGTGAAATAGTCCTGGTAGAACTGAACGGTGACCAGTTTACCTCCCTGAACGGGGATATCGTCAAGGTTATAGGAGATATCGAGCGCGGATATGTGGCAAAGAAAACCTCCGTCGATTTTCAGAAGCTCAACGAAACCGACGGCCCGTACGGCACCAAGATCGATGCGGGAGCAACTCTCAGCCTGACGACCTTGGAACTGACGGGTGACGCCAGCAGCTACCCGGAACTGCTGCGCAACCGCAACGAAGGCAGTTCGCTACCCCTTAAGAACGATTATTATATCGTAACAGGCGGCAAAGTGCTGAACGCCTCAAAGAAAGCAGTCGAGAACAGCCTGGATGCAGAAGGTAAAGCTGCTTTCAAAACATTCCAGAAACAGAACAAGATCAAATGGCAGGATACTGCCAGCCTCCTCCAGCTCGTAGATTTCCTGGCAGGGTTATAATCCTTATTATTTCGCCGCGGGAATGGTGACGGTTTCGGTGTCGCGGACAAGGTTCGCGAGTTCCTGTGCCGTGTAAGGAATGTCCTCTACGGTGAATTCCGGCACGTTGAACGAGTACATAAAGAATGTCGACCACTTCGGGTTCTTCATCGGCAGGGCGAACGGCTTGCCGAAAGTGCCGTCACCGTTGTGGTGGGCGAAATAGACGCGCGTGTAGTGGGCGTCGTCCCTGCGGGTAGTGAAAGCCACCCACTCGCCCGTGCTGGACCAGGAATGATAGCTCTCCGGCAGATTGCTGTTGACTTCGTCGATGGCGCGCCAGCTGCCGTCCTGCAGGTCAAGAAGATACAGGTCCGCATCTTCGTGCCATATATGGAACACTCCGTACTCTCCCATCGCAAACATCAGCCAGCGGCCGTCGGGTGAAACCCTGGGGATAGATATGCTCTTCCCCATCGCCGATGCGTCGATGACCTTCACAGGCTTGCCCCAACTGCGGTTGTCAGGATCGAAATCAATGTAGTACAGGTCGTATCGGATGTCCTCGTAATGCTCGTAGAAATATGTGGTCTTCTGCTCCGGCTCGCCGTCATAGGGCATATATGCCGAAGTGAAATAGAGCCTGCGTCCGTCAGGAGCCCAGGCAGGAAAGCATTCGAGAGCATCAGGATCGTCATAGACAAGCTGCACTTCGTTCCTGTCCAGGTCATAGAGTATCAGCTGACTGTTGTCGTCGATAACCTCCAGCAGATTGCGGTGATGGCTGTGGAACTCCTGATATGTGAAGTTGGTGGAATATGCAATGTAGTCGTACTTGGGATTCCAGGCCGGATATACTCCGGATGAAATTGTAGAGTCGTTCTTCATATTGATCTTGCGCACGTCATCACCGCGCAGGATCATTGTTCCTCCCAGATACTGGCGCACGTGAATCTGCATCTCGTCAGTGCCGTAGTTGCGGAAATGGTGGCAGTTCATACACTGCACCTGGGCTCCGTCGTGAAGTATCCGGTTGTCATAGAACTCCCTCTCTCCGTAACCCGTCAGGTCGCGTATCATAAGCGACAGATGCTCGAAATTTTCGAAATTCGGCGGGATAAGCCTGTATGAAAGGTATTGGTCGATCGGACCTGCAACGTCGAAATGGAAGGGATCAAACTGCATCCAGGACCCATCCTTGCGCATATAGGTCACGACTTCGATGTGGTTGGCTCCTGCAAGCAGCTTTTTCCAGTCTTTGGCAGAAGGGACAGCCCTGTCCTTCCCTTTCACCACAATCCGGCTGTCACCGGCAGAGAAGACGGTCACATAGCGGCTTCCCCCCTCTTCATAGGCAAAGGTCAGCGGCGCGATGTTGGAAGGAATGGTCACTCCCGCATAATCGGGAGTCGCCGAAGGTGTCCTGCCGGCAGGTTCAGCCTTCTGTGGCACGCCTGCGCAGGCCTGGAGCACAGCCACGACTGTCAGTATCGCTATAATTCTATATAAGGTTTTCATACCGGACTGCTAGATGTAATTGTCTACAAAGAAGTAGAAATAGAAGAATGTCTTGCCGAAGCGCTTGTAGCTGGCCTCACGCAGTTCATTGACAGAACCCTGGTGTGTAGTCATATATGTAGCGAAAGAATCATACTGGCGGCGCACATCGTCATCAATGGGAAGGTTGTCCGCTATCCCCGAGCCTGAAAGCACGGAATAGAGATAGGCAGCCTGCTGGTAGTAGCGCGGCAGTTTTTCCGGCATATTCACGTAGTAGTTGTCGAGGGCTTGCCAGAAGGCATCAGGATCCTTTGACAGCATTGCCCACATCACTGAGCACTCTGAGTATTCTGGAGTCATCACCTCAACTTCGGGCTGTCCGAAAAGTGCGAAATGCTCGAGCATCTTGTACTCGATCTCGCCGTTCTCCGAATAGAACTTGTTCTCACGGGGACAGTCAAGCTTGTAATGCTCAGCATAGACCTCAGGCAGTTGCACGTTGTCGGCCAGAAAATAGCCGCGGTGCGCGGCAGCCCACCTGGAATGGAACAAGGTATTGTCGAGGATGTCGAGGTATTTCTCCGCAGCCTTGTCGTTGCCTGCCAGCAGCATCGCGAGCGCAGCCTCTTCCAGGTCATAGTAAGACCACCCGCCGTGGATGCTCGTTGCTGTAGACCACACGTACGAACTGTTGAACAGGCCCCAGTATCGATAGATGGTAGGGCCGTACTGACTGACGAACGGCGTATCTTCCATTGAAAGCAGACCCTGCGGTGCGGAGAACAGCAGGTTGCCGGACTCTCCCATATACTGGATGGCGACCATCCGGAGCTCGGTCATCAGCCTCGAGGGCTTTTCGTACGTTTCAAAATAATATTTTGCATACAGGTCACGACGGTCGTCGCCGCCAAGGTTCTTGACCTGCTTCATCAGTTTCGCATAGGATCTGGCATTTGCAGCATCTTCCCTTTTGACCACCTTGTCATAAAGATTCAGGACCTTCTGATAATCCTGGTCCACAAGGGCATAATACATCGATGTCTCAGCCCTGTAATCGGGCCCGGCCTTCCAAAGCAGGCAGCTGACGAGTACTGTGACGGCCAGCACGGAGCACGACGTTGCAAGGCTGCCGCGCCTGTATTCCTCCCCTTCATTGTTTTTTCCCCTGAAGCAGAGTGCCATCAGCAGGGAGAAGGCCGCCAGCAATATGTACGGCAGAACATTTACCTTATCGTAGTTGTAGAATTCGACTACGGGGACGCCTGCCAGCCAGTTGCGGCTGAAGGCCAACGGCAGGAACGCAATCGCAGCCAGCAAAATTACGTCGATAAATCCATAGATAGCTTTGACCGCCAGCCGATTGTGTGAAACCTCACTCCACACGGCCAATGCAGCACCCAACAGGCCATATGCACCGAAAAGCAGATAGCCGGCCACGGCGGACACAGCTATGACAACCATCTTCACGGCATATTTGCGGATGCCTTTACAGTATAGCAAGATCGCAAGGCTGGCAAGGAAGCCGAGGGTTGCCGTATAGAACACGTCGCGATGGAGCAGGACGTTCACCTTGTCGCCGTAACCCATAATCGTCAGAAGCAGCAACGCTACCGGCACAAGGGCAAGCACGCTGAAGCCGCGTGGAATGTCAAAGGCCTTTATTGACAGCCAGTATACCGCTTCCCACAACAGCACGGCAACAAGGGCGCCGAGCCAGGGAATATATAGGATCTGTGCCACGAAAGCCGATATATATTCCAGCAGTCCACCAGCCTTGAATACGGTCTCTTCAAAGAACGAACGGTCATAGATGAACAGGCTGAGATCTCCGAAACGTGCCAGGACATCCCTGAAGACAAAGGCCAGCACAGGGAAAAGCACTACGAAGAGCAGCACTGCCCAGAACCGTCTTTCGTACTTTGCGAAAACTTTCTTCATCGTTTCACTGCTATGCATTCAGTCTCCATCAGCCAGGTTGGACGGCATATCGGAGCGTGTAATATCAATTTGGGGATCGAACTGCCGAAGCGCTTGTCGTACAGCCTGCGCACAGCGTCATAATCCTCGAGGTTTCGGATGTAAACAAGCATCACAGTTACATCGGAGAAGGACATCCCTGCTTCATCAAGCAGTACGCCTACGTTCTCCCAGGACCGCAGGGTCTGGGCCTCGATGTCCCCGACGTGGAGCACATTGCCCGCAGGATCGATGCTTGCCGTGCCCGAAATGAGCGCAGTACGCATTCCATCGAGAGTAAGGACGGTTCCGCGCTCGAAAGTCACCCCGTAAGCATCGGTCCGGCCGAGATTCGAACTGCCCTTGAGATAACGGACGTCAGCTTTTGCCGGATCTTTCACCGCCAGTGCATCCACCCCCACTTTCCCGCAGCCGGCAGGCATAGTGCCGGCAATGCCAGTGCTCGCTATGTAATGGGTGGCGGGAGTCAGGCCGTGTTCTGCAAAATATGCAGTGCGGGTCCGGTAGAACCCTTTGTAATTATCGTCTATATCCTCTACGAAACACCAGGTACGCACGCAGTTGTCCTTGAGCGTGAGTCCCTTTTCTGCGAGGATGCGGGAATAATCGTTGAAAATGTGAAGGGTATTCTCGGCAGAATCCTTTCCTTCCCTGTCGTACAGAATCGGAGTATAGAGAAGATTGTCATCATCCGAAAACATAACCCAGAGTGCGGCACCGCCGTCAGCAGGCAACTGTCCGGAGCAGGAAAAACCTTTCAGAAATGGAAGATTTTCAGCCGGAGCGAAATAGCGCCCAAGAAGTTCGTGTCGTCTGACACCTGACGAAGCAGCCCGCAGGACATATTCACCGTACGCATCATTGAGAGCTTGCACTTGCTCCGATGCGGTACGCCCTTCGGCGTTAACCCGAATGATAAGCTGGTTATATGATTCCTCTATGCGGCAATCCATGCAAAAACCTAAAATCTCGCTCCTACAGAAAATGCAAGAGTGTTCTTGAGCGGAGAATCGCCGCCCGCGATGAAATACGCGAAACCGAGTCTTACGACGTTCACGTTGGCCCCGATACCTACTGTAGCATAGCTGGGTTCAACAGCCTTGTTGCTGCCGAAATGATAGCCTGCCCTTATGTCGAAAATGTGCTGGATGGAGAACTCGGCACCGGCTTTTGCGACCATAGAAGAGTGGAGCGGCATATAGCCGGCATCCAGAGCCAGGTCGAGCGCATTGTCGCCGAATTCAAAAGTCTTCTCGGCACCGAGCAGCACGGTCATCGGCAAATTGTTCTGAACGGTCTTGGAGTATGACAGCTTGCTGCCGATGTTCCTTGCAGAAAGTGCAAGCGTCAGTCCGTCGATGTCATATGCAACACCCAGATCAGCAGCTATGGCAGTACCTTCATACTTGGAAGCCAGCTTTGACGAAATGAACTTGGCATTTGCCATTATGGCAAGATTGTCGGCAGCTCCGAAATGGAAACCGAGGAAGCCCATCATCTCTGAAGGAGTGTAGCTTGCTCCGGGATTGCCGGTCTCGTTCATCGTGTCATAGGGCTTGTACATATTGAACCTGCCGCCTGCGGCGAGGGCGAACTTGTCGGAGAGCTTGTAATAGCCGTCCAGCAGGAAGAGATTGTTGCCAAGTGCCTGAGGCTGCCACATCATATATGTCGCATCAGCGGAGCCCTTGTAGCTTTCATCAAGTATCTTTGAAGCAGAGTAAGCTGCATCGGCACCGCCGAGAGCCATTCTGCGCGCATTGTCCGCAATGTTCAAGAACGGCACGCTCTGAGCCCTGACTGCAAATGCAGACAGAAGCAGTGCCGCTGAAACCAATATCCTTCTAATCATTATGTATGTTTACTATAGTCGTATTAATCGTTTCTGATGTACCTATAACCTTGACGCTGTAGACGCCCGATGCGCACTTGCTGAGGTCGATGGCTGCAGGATTGAATGCATCCGTGCTGACGGCTTCGTTGAAGACAACGGCGCCCGAGGGACCCGCAACAACCACCTTGGCGCTTGTAGCATCACCGCTGCGGATATAGAGAGTTCCGTCGGTCACTGGGTTGGGATAGATGTCGAACGGCTGGGAATCATCCCTAACGAGCACCTTGAACGAACTTGACACAGTCTCATCCATAGCGTCAGATACGCTTACTGTGACATCCGCAGTTCCATACATCAGTGCCGTGACGAAAACGGTATTCTTGGTGGTCGGCGCAAGGTTGACGACATTGTTGTTGCTCACCGTGCACTTGATGGCCAGCGGCTCACCGTCCTCATCGTAGAAGTAATCTGCCAGATTCAGGGTCAGGTTCTCATTCTGGGCTCCGAACACAAGATTGTCGATGTCTTTTATCTTGACAGGCGGAGTATTTGGCTTGATTACGTAGGGAACGACAACAGAATCAGCGGCGCCGAATTTGTCCTCGACCTTGAACTTGAACTCATAGTGGCCGTCCGGTGCTCCCTTTCCGTTGATTTGGATCCTGCCCTGACCATCCTTGCCTGTTTCGTGGAAAGTAGCGGCTCCGTCCGAACTGTCTTCAAAAGTCACAGTAATGTCGTGGCCGTCAGGATCATAGTATGACATATTGAACACCTTGGTCTCAAAAGTCCTTACTACGACGTGCTCGAGAGGCACGTCACATTCTATTACGGGTTTTGCATTCGGGCCGGTGGTCAACTGAACCAGTTGCGATATGGCACCGTGGTTCAATGAGAGGTCATAAGCATCGAAGGCGATGTAATATTTCTGGTTGAATTTCAGGTCCACGATGTCTCCTTCGAGATAATCACCTGCAACCAAGTCTTCAACCTGGAAATTCTGGCACTCTATACCATCCACGGTCTTGAACGACTCTGTGCTGTAATATGCAGATATGCCGTAAGGTGAACCGTCATCCTTGTCTTTGGGTATCTTTACCTTGAAATGAACCTTGTTGCTTGATACCGATGTTGTTACGGTAGTCACCTGGTCGGGGGGAACGGTGCTGGATCCAGCTACGGCTCCATATGCATTCACAAGGCCGGGTATATCTTTCACACCATACTTGACAAGGCTGGTGGTATTGCTCAGGAGCCTGTTGATCAGCATATCCCTGGTAAAACCGGGACCTCCGACAGCAGATACTATGAGAGCCGCAACGCCGGAAACGTGCGGGCAGGCCATAGAAGTACCCTGATAAGAACCATAGTTGTTGCCCGGAAGGGTGCTCAGAACTGTAGGACCGGTTTCAACATCTCCGCCAGGAGCAGAAAGGTCAACCCAGTCTCCGAAATTCGAATATCCGGCACGCCGGAAATTGGCGCCCACTGCAGCCACCGCTATGCAGCCTTCGTAAGCAGCAGGTGCACCGAAGTCTCTGTTTTCATTACCTGCGGCGAAGATGACGACTCCACCCTTCATCGGTCCAACCTGCTTGCCATTCTCATCGACACCTGCATACTTGTTGAAATAGTCTATGGCATCCCTGTCTGACTTGGGAACTGTCGAGCGCTCTTCCTCATACCCCCAGCTGTTCTGTGAAATGACGGCACCGTGGTCAGCGCCCCATTTGATTGCCGCAGCTCCGTCGCCGCTCTCTTTGCTGCCCTCTATGAATATCTGGCAGCTCATAAGCCTGACACCGGCAATATTCTTTGCCTTGTTGCCACCTGCAACACCGCTCACTCCTACGCCGTTGTTGTTGACTGCGGCTACCGTACCGGCAACGTGAGTACCGTGACTCTCGGGCTCTACGACAAAATTGTTCTTGACAAAGTTGTAGCCATATATCATCTGGCCGGTCTTGTCAGGATTGTGCCACATATTTGCAGCCAGGTCCTCGTGGTTGAAATCTATACCGCCGTCAACGACAGAAACAATTACGTCGGAACTTCCGGTCGACTTGTTCTTCCAGACAGGAATCACATTGATGTCGCAGCCGCTTCTCGTGCCGAATGCACTGCCGTTGTTATAGTAATGCCACTGTTTGGGAAGCATCGGGTCATCAAACACGTCCGTCTGGGCCATCTGGACGATATTGCCGGTAGATGTCTGGGACATACCGCTTCTCCAGCTGACATCCTGGCTCTCGATACGGACCACCTTGGGCCTGAATTCCACATAGCCAAGGTTGTCGATCAGCGACAACTCTTCGCCCGCCTTTGTCAGTGGAATCTCTTCGTCGAAGTAGAGGTCGTACCAACGGTGCAGGCCCTCCTCCCTGGTGCGTTGCTCGAACTTGCCGGCATCGGGGAAAGTCCTTGCCACCGACTTCACGCCCAGGTCTGAAAAAAGTTTTGCAAATGCCTGAGGATCGCTTTCCGCCAGTTCGGTCATCTCTTCTGAGAGCTGGAGCCTTATATGGCCCTGCTCAAGGGAAGATGAACGCACTTTCGAACCATCCTCTGTCGAAATCATCTCATCGGCCCTTTCAGGCATGAGACTCACATCCTGCTTCTGGCAGCCGAACAATGCCAGGACTGCTGCCGCAGAAGCCAATACTCTGTATATCTTCATATTTTATTGCAGACTGTTGAGGAAATCCACGATCTGAAGGAGACTCTCGGGATCCTTCCATTTAATTTTGTGTTGTTTCTGGAAAGTCTTGAAGGCAGCCTTTCCCGCTGCATCGAGATTGTCCTCGATACCTTTCTTAGTTGCCTTGCTGACTATGCCGCCGGTAACAATGTAATAGTCAGACTTGAGCGCAATCTCTTTGCCTGAATTCTTGTTCTGGCGAAGTTCCATATGGTTGGTATTGACGCCTACAAGGTCTACGGAAGACATTTTCATAGTTGCGGAATTGGTGGTCGTCATACCATAGGCTCCCTGGCTTTCGTTGAGACGCTGAAAATCGACTGCAGTGTGTATGGCCACATAGCCTTTGTCAAGATCGCCGACAGCCTTGACCACATTGCCATCAAGCACAGTGAACTGCTCTCCGTTCAGATCGACGAGGATAATGTCAGGGGTATTGATTTCCTTTATCATTCCATTGTCGATGAAATGGAGCCTTCCTTTTGCAAGGTGGACGTTCATTTCCTTCTCGTACTTTTTCCCATCCCTGAGATAGGCCGTGCCGGTGGCGAATTCAGGATACATATAGGGCCACGTGTCCATCACGGTATTCTGTCCGTAAACGGTCAATGCAAAGAACATTATTGCGAACGATGTCAAAAACTTTTTCATTTCTATACAAATTTCCGATGGTAGCCTACAAATTTATAAAAAAAAAGAGACTCCACGCAGGGAGTCTCTCTTTTATTGAAATCAGTATATCTTACTTGCGGAAAGATTTGGGCTGACGGTTGAGTACTGACAGTGAAGTAGGCTCAGCATCAGCATCAGGAACATCATTGCTTATCTTGACGAAAAGATAAGGATCAAGGGACAGATCCCAGAAGGACTCACCTCCATTTGCGGTAAGACCCCAGGCATCTTCCATCTGCAGACAGCCGTTTTCAAGAACGGATATCGTGGCAGCATCCTTAGGTTCAATATTCTCGCCATCAAAGTCGAGAGCAAGGAACCTGACGTCCCTGGCTTCAAAATATACCTGACCTGAAGCAATTTCAAGCTCGCCATCTTCATTGACTGTAGCTGTTACAGGGCCGAAGAAACCATTCTCTGCGAAATATCCGGACAGACCATAGACTGTATAGCTGCCGTCTTCATTCTCGACGAAAGTAGCCTCGCCGCTCCAGGAATCACCCCAGGCATCAGCGAATTTGTACTGATATACACCTTCGATACCAGTGCTGATGAGCAGGCACATATATGCATCCTCGCGAGAGAAGGCCTCGTTGGGGTTGCCGAACATATCCTCAAGAGTAGCTTCCTCGATAGAGAAAGAAATGGTTCCGAGAACGTCGATTGGCTCAGGAAGAACGAACGCCATCATATCCATGCTCTCGTTGAACATATAGTCTACAGGGATAGACGAGATCTTGCCGCCTTCAGTGTAGGTAACCCTTACAGGATAATCATTCTCCTCGAGAGCTTCTCCGAATGCAAACGCAACTCTCTCAAGGTCGAAGAGAACCATTGTCTCCGCCCACTCGTCAGGAGCGATATAGATGAGGGTATCGCCTTCTTCGTTTTCATCTTTCCAAGAGAATGACCAGCTGTCGTTTGCAATGTGGCTATAGACATCGTATTCATACCCGTCCTCTTCGAAATCTCCTTCTTCCCAGTCATCATAAGCACCTTCCATAAGAGCGCAATATTCTTCAGAAGGAGTGTCGACCATATTCTTTACGACACCTTCACCAAAACCGAGAACTACGTATGCGCCAGCGGGAGCATCGGGAACAGTGACTGTTACCACGCTGCCCTTGATAGAAATGCTGTCGGCAGGTACCTCGAAGCTGTCAATGGGCTCTGTCCAAGAGATGTTCTTGGCCATCACATAAGCTGTGATTGCACCTTCACCCTTCTGAACAGGCTCGTTGTAAGTGATGGTGAATACACTGTCACTTGCAGAAAATTTGGTAATGTCAGGAGTAAGGCCGTCTGAAGTGAGGACGGTTGCTGTAACAACGTTACCTGTGAAGCTCTGGCTGTTGCCGGCGATAGCATACACGGTATACTTGGTGTTCGGGACAAGTTCTTTGAGAACGATGGTGGTGCTGGGCTTGTCTGAATAGTTGACTACACCTTCTGCCAGATCGCTTCCAAGACCTTTCTGGAAAAGTTTGGTTGCGTTGACATCGGTCTTGTCACCTTTCAAAACAGCGTAAGCATAATATGTCACACCGTCAACGCCGCTGATCGTAGCAGTAAAGCTTGAGTCGCTGACGGCTGAAGTGGAGATGGTGGGATCCACTGTGCCAACCTTGGCGATGGGATCCTCTTCAATCCACTGCTGGCAGCCGGTGAAGACGGCCAGGGCAATCAAAAGGATAGAATATATCTTTTTCATTTCAGTCATTGTTTAAGTTATTGCTTGATCATCGGCATAGGAGCCTCAACGTATTCATAATAATACGAATCATCGATGACGAAGAACATATTTGTCATAGTGATGGTCTGGCCGCCGTCAGTGATTGCGAACTCGATTGTAGGACACTCGGTGGCCTGCTCTGAGGTATATTCTGACCACTTCAAGCCATCGATACCGTAGATTACGAGAGTACCTGTGTCGGCTTTCAAACCAACCTCCTGGTCACTCGGAACGGTGATAGAAACAGGATTACCGTTGTCATCCACCTTGACGTTGCCATAGAAAGCCTTGTCTGCACCATTCTCTACTGCGAAGTGAGACAAGCCACGGAGCCATACGAGAGTAACATCCTCAGGATCCTTCTCAATAGTAACTTCATACTGGGCATAGCCTCTGTTGCTTCCGGCAGGATATGCCATATATGTACCAAGAATCGCACTCAGAGGGTGGTCGTTGTCACTGATGGTGATCACGCAACTGTTCTCTGCGCTTTGCTTTACGGAACCGGTAGATTTGAACTTGATGGTGAAATTAAGGTCACCTGTGAAAACACCGGGGTTGTCGATAATCTGGACATCGATTTTGGCAGTGCGGTTGTCCTTAGAAAAATTCAGGATACCTGACTCATCGACAGGTTTGTAGTTTTTACCAAGAACGGCAGTGCCATCAATGAACTCGTAGCTGACAGTTGAAGACACTCCTTCTACAGAGGCGAGAGTAACAGGAATCGTAATCATGCCGCCATCTTCGGAGATGGTCGCTGACGCGATGTCGAAAGATACGAAAGCATCGTCGTCATTGAAAACAGGATCCTGGTTGAGACTCTGGCAAGATGCCAGTGCCATCATAGCTACAGTTACAAAACTAAAGTATTTAAATATCTTTTTCATTATCCTTATCTCCTATAGTTTAGAAACCGGGGTTCTGCTCAAGATTAGCGTTCACGTCGGTCTCGCGTTTGGGAATAGGGAGAGCCCATTCTTTGCTGCTGCTTGTGAGGTTGCGTTTAACCACACCGTCATCATAGTTGAGAGTGGCAGTCGTACGGGCCAGGTCAAACCAGGTATGGCCTTCGAAGTTGAGTTCCAGTCTGCGTTCCAGAGCTACTGCTGCCGCACCGGCTGAAGCGAGTGCTGATGCGCCGCGGTTGCTGCGGATAGCGTTCAGGTCAGAAAGTGCAGTGTTGCCGGCTCCGTTAACAGAAGCTTCAGCGCGGATCAGATACATTTCTGAAAGGCGGATGACAATTACATTGCTGACGTCAGGAGTGCTGACTGCATCACCTTTGCCCTTGCCCTGATATTTCATGGTCCACATCTGTCCGAGAGACTTCTCGTCAGGATCGGTGCAGAACATTACTTTACCCTCGTCAGTGCCGCGGATACCTTTTGAACCGCGGACGTCACCGTCCTCGAAGAGACCAACAAGGTCGAAGCTGGCTGCGCAGTCAGCATAACCGATGGGGTTGGTCATATGTGACGGGCCTTCCCAGTACTCATCGTATGAGTTGCTTGTAGCACCGTAAACTTCAAAGATCACCTCACCGCCTTTGTCGGCAGCGTCTTTGTTCCATACGGTAGGATACTCTTTGGCAGTCCAGAGTTTGTAGTTGCCGCTCTCAATAACCTTGGTTGCATATGCTGCGGCATTTGAGTAATCTTTCTTGTAAAGATATACCCTGGCAAGGAGTGCCCTGACAACATCGATAGTAATGTAGCATTTTGAAGAAACGCCACCAGCCCTTACGTATGAAGAAGACATAAGGCTTTCGGCTTTGGTAAGGTCAGCTACAACCTGGTTGAGAACTTCTGTAACAGTGTTTCGTGCAGGCTGGTCGTCAGGAGACTGAGGAGTGAGAATGAGCGGAATACCGAGTCTGTCGTTGCTTCCGTCAGTACGGGCATAAGTCCTGAGGCAGTCGAAATGTGCAAGAGCACGGAGTGCGAGGGCCTCTGCCTGAAGGTTATCTACATCCTGCTGGGTTACACCGTCTTTGACAAGCTCGACTTCACCTTTTTCGATTACGTCAAGCACGTTGTTGACGGCTGAAATCACATAGTAAGCATACCCCCAGAGACCTGAAGTGCTGCTTTCGTTGTAACTCATGTCATAGGGAACCATCATACGGCCTGAAGTGAAGTCAGAGTTGATGGGACGCATGGCGTTGCCGGCACGCATCTCGCTTTCGAGAATCATCATCGCACCGTACCATTGACCGTCAGCGAGAGGAGAGTAAGCACCAGCAACGGCTTTGTTCAGTCCATTGAAATTGCTGAGAGTAAGGGAAGTACTCTGGCTGAGAATAGGCTCTTCCACCAGGAAATCCTTGCAGGCAGTAGTGAACAGGACTGCTACGGCCAAAACTAATATTGTTATATATTTTTTCATCATATTATCCTCCCTTTATTAGAATGATACTTCAACACCACCCACAAGGGTCTTGGTCATAGGATAGATACCGGAACCCATACCGTTCACGCCACGCTCAGGGTCAAACCAGTTGACATCGTGGAAAGTATAGAGGTTGAGTCCGCTTACGTAAAGTTTGAGACCTCCGAGTTTGATCTTCTCGATGATTCTGGTCGGGAAGGTATAAGAAAGTGTAACGTCTTTCACGCGAAGGTAGTCGCCCCTTTCCATCCAACGGGTGCTGGGCATAGCATAAGAGTTTGAAGAGTTGCCGATGTAAGGTTTCGGGAAAACTCCTGTATCACCGGGCTCCTTCCAGTAATTGAGTGCCCTGTATGTCTGGTTCATATTCTGGTTACCGTCTGAGTTTACATAACGGTTCTCGACGATAAGCACATTGTTACCGAGTTTGTACTCGAAGAATGCGCTCAGGTCGAAACCTTTCCAAGTGAGGCTGGTGTTGAAACCGCCGGTGAACTTGGGCTCAGGGCTGCCTGCATAGATGTAGCGGGCCTTGTTGTAGTTGCTGGTAAGGATGTATGCGTCTTCATTGTCGGGATCGGCAGGATCGGCAGCACGCCAAACAGCTTGACCTGTTGAAGGGTTGACGCCGTAGTAGTCTTTCAGATAGTAAGTATAGAATGACTTGCCGACTTTGTGTTTGATACGTGAATCGGCATTGTTCAACTCATCGGTATCGCCAAGATCGAGGATAGTAGACTTGTTGTAAGCCAGGTTGAAACCAACGTTCCAGTTGAAATCCCTGGTGCGGATGATGTCACCGTTAAGCTGGAACTCGACACCCTTGTTGTTGAGGGCTCCGATATTCACGAAGTTGCTTGAGAAACCTGATGTCTGGGGAACGCTCTTGTTGAGCAACATGTCTTTGGTGTCACGTGAGTAGACATCCACCTGTCCGTTGATTCTTGAATCGAAGAAAGCGAAATCAAGACCTACGTTCCAGGTGTAGTTCTTTTCCCATGACAGGTTGGGGTTGTCAGGATCAGAAGGAAGCATTCCGGATGCACCGTTGTATGCGGTAGATGCGTATACACCGTAAGCCCTGTAGGCAGCGATGTTGTTGTTACCGTTGACACCGTAGCTTGCACGGAGTTTGAGGAGGCTGAGCCAGTCAAGTCCGCTCATGAATGCTTCGTTGGAGATGTTCCAGGAACCGCTGGCAGACCAGAACAGACCCCACCTGTTGGCAGAGCCGAAGAGTGAACTTCCGTCAGCACGGACTGAACCCTGCAGGTAGTACCTCTGGTCGTAGCTGTAATCCACATTTCCGAAGAATGACAGCAAAGTCTCGGCAGAATAATCGTAGTCGATCTTATCATCTGTAGCAATTGATGTGGTAGGATACGGGATAGCGTCATCTACGGTCGGTGAATATGAGAAATATGAATGGTAGGTTTCCTTCATGGCTTCCTGACCGACCATTGCACGGAATGAGTGTGCATCACCGAATGTCGTGGTGTAGGTAGCGGTGTTTGAAGTGGTCAGACGGATGAACTGTGAAGTACTTACCTGAAGAGTACCTTCGGTGTAACCCGGGTCGGGTCCCCAGTAACGGCGGCCTTCACCGTTTGTGGTCTCAAGCATGTTGTTGGTCTTGAATACCAGACCTGTCACAGGCTGCCACTCGAGGTATACGGATGCCTGGTTGCGGAACTGTTTCTCCCACTGAACCTCACCGCCGCTAAGCATATTGTACATAGGGTTGGTGTTACTGTTCTCGGGGATGTTCACGTTGTAATTGCCGTATTCATCATACAGAGGAGTCCAGGGCAGGATAGAAAGGCCTGCGAAGAACGGGTTTGCGTAGTACAGAGCCTGCATCTCAGTATCGCGGTTGTAGGTGTAAGCCATATTGACGCGAGCACCGAAAGTCAAGCTGTTGGTGAGTTTATAATCGGTGTTCACACGGCCGACGATCTTGTTGAACTGGCTGGCGTAAGTGATACCTTCAGTGTTCTGGTATGACAGTGAAGAGTACAGCTTGCCGCGTTCGTTACCGGCTGATGCATTGATTTCATACTCCTGCATGTTACCGAGTTTGGTAACTTCCTTGAGCCAGTTGGTCTGCTGACCGGTGAGGCGTGAGTAAGGATAGTAACCGGCGCTGGTAGGATTATCAGGATTCATGCCTGCATTCATAGCGGCCTGACGACGGAGACCGAGGAGTTCGGAACCAGTCAATACCCTGAAATTGTTGTCATTTGCAAGCTGAGAGATACCGTATTTGGCACGTACCTGGAATTTGGCCTTGCCCTGTGAACCGCTCTTGGTGGTCACGAGGATGACACCGTTGGCAGCACGTGAACCGTAGATTGATGCGGCTGCAGCGTCTTTCAGGACAGTGATTGACTCGATATCGTTAGGGTTCACCACTGCCATCGCATTAGAGGTATTGGTGAAGTAACCCTGGTCACCTGACATCACAGGAATACCGTCGACAACCCAAAGGGGCTCGTTACCTGCATTCACTGAAGAAATACCGCGGATACGGATGTTTGAGTTTGCACCCGGCTGACCTGTCTGTGAAGTCACCATCACACCGGCCATCTTACCGGCCAGCATTTTGTCGACTGAGTTGACAGGAGCCTCGGCGAGGTTCTCTGCCTCAAGAGTAGCGATGGAACCGGTCTTGGCCTCACGCCTTACGGTACCATAACCTACTACAATCACATCATCGAGGAATTCTGTTTCCGGCTCGAGAGATACGTTGATCACGCCGCGGTTGTTTACTGCAACCTCTTGTGTCGTATAACCGATGGAAGAGAATACCAACACACCGTTTCCAGGAGCGGAAACCGTGTAACTACCCAATGCATCGGTGGCTGTACCCTGCATAGTTCCCTTGACCTGGATGGAAGCGAACGGAACAGGTTCACCTGTAGATGCATCAGTGACAGTACCCCTGACCTGTACATTCTGTGCAGAAGCGATTCCGACAGAAAGGACAAGCGCAACGGCTGCCATTAAAAGTCTGATTTTTTTCATCTGTTGTTTTTTTAGGTTGTTGAATTTATGTTAAAATTTGAAATAGCCGTAATTCGGGTCAAACAACAATAACACATTTAAGCCGCAAAAATGGCAATTTTCACTCAAATAATCAAAAATTTTTTGTATATTATAGGGAAAACCTGCAACACAATGGCTTGCAGGAGCGCCTGTAGAGAGGAATAAAACTTTACCAGAGAATAAAAAAATATGCAAAATTGTCAGTGTAGCTTAAAAATTTTGCAATATTTCCGCTATTTTACTTTCAAATTAAAACCAAAATAGCCAATTAAATAAAGATTTATTCGTACCAGGTTTTATAAAGGAGATATCCCTGGGCATTCTTGTGTGCGGCCTCGGCTATCGCATCACTCGCATCCTTCACTTTTTTGGCGGGAACACCGGCATAGATTCCTGGCTCGAGAACCTGATTGCTGAGCACGACGGCTCCGGCCGCTATGATGGTATTGTCCGGAATGACGGCATTGTCCATAAGTATGGCCCCCATACCGACAAGCACGTTGTTGCCCACCTTGGCTCCGTGGATCACGGCATTGTGGCCGACAGAAACGTCATTTCCGATTTCGACCACGGACCTGTTATATAATGTATGGAGCACGGCTCCGTCCTGGATATTGACCCTGTCTCCTATCTTAATCGTGTTGACATCGCCGCGGAGCACCACTGAATACCAGATGCTGCAGTCGTCCCCCATCGTCACGTCACCTATTATCGATGCATTCTCTGCGATGAAGCAGTTTTTGCCGATCTTGGGGGTGAACCCCCTCAGTTCTCTGATTATAGCCATATCATCTAAAGAAAAACGCCGTAAAGGTATTCAAAAAATGCGTATTTTTGTAAAGAATAACTCACAACGATGATCGGTATCTTCGACTCGGGCATCGGCGGTCTTTCCGTCTTCAGGGAGCTCACAAGGCTTCTGCCCAAGGAGCGCTATGTCTATTTCAGCGACAGCCTCAACTGCCCGTACGGTCCCAAGGAAGCCCCGTTCATCAAGGCACGTTCAAGCCAGATAACCGATTTCCTCATCGAACAGGGCGCCGACATCATCGTGGTGGCCTGCAACACCGCAACAGCAGCAGCAATCAAGCATCTGAGAGAGAACTACCACCTTCCATTCGTTGGAATGGAGCCTGCCATAAAGCCGGCCATCCTGCGGTCGGAAAGCGGCGTGGTGGGCGTACTCGCCACCGCAGGCACCCTAAAGGGGGCTCTGTACCTCAACACTCTTGCAACATTCAAGGGTGACGTCAAAGTCATCGAACGGGTCGGTGAGGGTCTCGTGGAGGCCGTAGAGCGGGCTGATTTCGATTCTCCGGAAGTGGAGAGCCTGCTTCGAGGCTACATCGAGCCTATGCTTGCCGAGGGTGCCGACCATATTGTCCTGGGCTGCACCCACTATCCTTTCCTGCAGGACACCATCAAAAAAATCGTTGCTGGCAAGGCAAAGATTGTAAACCCCGCTCCTGCCGTCGCACGCCAGGCTGACCGCCTGTATGCGAAAAAGGCGCATCACGATGATACGCCTTTCTGCACTTTCTATTCGAGCGCCGTCTTCACCGAGCCCGTAAAGCAACTTGCCCGCTCTCTGACGGCCTCGCCCTGCGAGTTCTTCGACGAAATCCTCTAAATTCCCTCGATCACGCGTGTCCAGCCGTGCTTGTCTTCAGCGCGACCGTACTGGATATCCTGAAGCGCGTGGAACATCATGGTGCTGTACTTGCCGGGAGCGTCGTACTCATACCACTTGTCCTTGTTCGGATCATAGAGACGGCCGACGGGAGAGATGACGGCTGCAGTACCGCAGGCGCCCACCTCGTCGAAAGTGGCAATCTCCTTCTCATACTCGATCTTGCGGTCCTCGACCCTGAGTCCGAGATCCTCTGCAAGAGTGCGGAGACTCTTGTTGGTGATCGATCCGAGCACCGACCTCGACAGAGGAGTGATGTAGGCTCCGTCCCTGATCGCAAAGAAGTTGGCAGCTCCGAACTCGTCGATGTACTTCTGCTCCGCAGCATCGAGATACAACTCGTTAGAGAAGCCTCTCTCGTGTGCGAATGCACCGGCCTGGATGCTGGCCGCATAGTTGCCGCCAACCTTGGCCTGACCGGTTCCGCGCGGTGCCGCACGGTCGTGAAGCTTCTCGAGCACCACGTCGATCGGTGCGAATCCGTTCTTGAAGTACGGGCCCACCGGAGTCACGAATATCAGGAACATATAGTCACGGGCCGTCTTCACACCGACCTCAGCGGTAGTACCTATGAGCAGAGGACGGACATAGAGAGAAGCTCCGGTTCCATAAGGAGGCAGGAAGTCAGCGTTTGCACGGATGACTTTCTCGCACATATCGATGAAAAGTTCCTCTGAAGGAGCGGCCATCAGCAGGTAGTCTGCCGAAGCCTTCATACGCCTGGCATTCTCTTCGATCCTGAACAGGCGGGCCTTGCCGTCCACTCCGCGGAAAACCTTGGCACCCTCGAACACTTCCTGGCCGTAGTGCAGCGAAGTCGCAGCGATATGCAGCGGCAGGTATTCGTCCGAAGTGAGATACGGCTCGCCCCACTGCCCGTTGTGAAATTCACAACGGATATTGCAGTTGGTCTTGACGTAGCCGAATCCGATATTTTTCCAATCCAGTTCTTTCATCTTTCCAAAGAATTAGTTGTTCTCGGGACGCAGTGCGCGTACAGCCTTGCCGGCCTGCCACATTTCGCTCTCGCGCATTTCCTTGAGTTCTTTCTCGAGGCCTTCGCGGTAGTCGGGCTTGCTGTTAGAATCGATGGAAATCTGAGCCTCGTTGCCTGTAGCTACGCTCTCATAGAGAGACTCGAAAACAGGTTTGGTAGCATCGCGGAAACGTTTCCACCAGTCGAGGGCACCGCGCTGAGCGGTAGTCGAGCAGTTGGCGTACATCCAGTCCATACCGTTCTCGGCAACGAGCGGGAGCAGACTCTGTGAGAGCTCCTCTACTGTCTCGTTGAATGCCTCTGAAGGAGTGTGTCCGTGTGCACGGAGAGTGTCGTACTGAGCTGCGAAGATACCCTGGATGGCACCCATAAGGGTTCCACGCTCACCGGTAAGGTCGCTGTAAGTCTCTCTCTTGAAAGTGGTTTCGAAGAGATAGCCGCTGCCGATACCTACGCCGAGGGCGATGGTGCGGTCATAAGCCTTTCCGGTAGCATCCTGGAAGATGGCATATGAAGAGTTGATTCCCCTGCCCTGCAGGAAGAGACGACGGAGTGAAGTACCTGAGCCTTTGGGGGCGCACATAATAACGTCTACATCCTGCGGGGGAACGATTCCGGTACGCTCCTGATATGTGATGGCGAAGCCGTG
>JAEEGH010010309.1_pt1 | contig 21494 bp, 26 predicted proteins | sample 9134181 | NCBI WGS metagenome assembly JAEEGH01 (sample SAMN16246544, study PRJNA631951) | gut metagenome | biome: gut microbiome; feature: rumen; material: DP-attached | host: Bos | place: Iran: Karaj | collected 2018-10
TCTAATGCCGACAAAGAAAATCCCAATATCACTACTATAGCAAGCATTGAAAATGCAATTAACATTTTAATCCTATTTTTCGTCATCCTATTCTCCATCGTGCATTATCCTTAAAGTTATTGTTTATCCGTTACGAGTTCTTAAAGAACTCTTTCGTCCGTTTACATACATCGATCATCGTTTCATCTGACGGTAAGTGTTTACTGTCTATTTCTACCGTAGTAATAGGTTCCGCAAAGATTTCTCTTGCCTTACTGAACACTCTGTCTGCCGGAAAGAAAATATCATTTTTCGATGCAATTATGAGAAGCGGCGCCTTAAAAGGCATCATTTCACTCTTCTTATATTCCCTTGGAGGTCTCATCTCCATCTTATAAGAGGACATCATAATATCGAAAAATTCTCTCCATACCGGTTCCCCTTTTCCACCCATAGTCTCAATCACTGCATCAAGCGTTTTTTCAGAAGTTTTAAAATAGTATTTCATGAACGGAACGACCATCTTGCCCATCATAGGAAGTATCGGACCATGTGCTATTCCTGACGGAACCAGAAGCAAGGCGCTCCTTACCATCTCCGGGTACCTCTTTGCAAAAGAAAGAAACATAGCGGAACTGTAGGAGGATACAACAAAGGATATTTGTTCTTCCTTGTAATAATCCAATACTTCCTTGATCCACAGTCCGTACTCATCCTTTTTGCTGCTTATATTCCTATATGGATCGCTTTTCCCGGGCATCCCGATCACATCCGGTGCAATGATACAGTATTCTTCCAACAGCGGAAGAAACAGTTTCAGATTTAATGTTGTGATCCCGTTTCCACCATGTATTGTACATATCCTTGGCTTTTCAGAATCTCCAACGAGAAGGCAATGGGTTTTACCGAAAGATGTATCAATACAGTCTTCCGAATATGGTACATCAAGTGATGCAAGAGTCTTATCGTAGAACTCATGCATCTTCTTCATGCTGTCTTCATTTTTATATACGAACTTCCCTTTTTTCACATTGCTCATAATCCGGCCTCCGTCACACTATCCAAACAGCATATCTGCAGCCTTTTCCAGTTCTCTTCTCTCTTGAGAATCATCATAACCGCTTTCCTTGTCATCAATCCCCTTTACCGGATCGATCAAAAACAGGCCGTCACGGTTGCAGTAGAAGAATATCCTTCTGACTCCCCTGATCTTAAACCGTGCTTCAGCGCTCCCTTCCGGATAGAGCTTCACCATCTGCATATCACCGGATGAAGCCGCCGCCACAAACGAAATATAATGCTCTTTTGTCATGCTGTGATCGATACGCACATAATATTCATCTTCAACACGCTCGATAAAGACCATGTGACGCTCATCTGTTGGTTCCGCCTCTAAAGGCATGAGCTGGATACCGTGACAATGGATAGCCGCCTCCCCCATACTGTGTATCACATTACCGCAGATTGGACAAACATAGAACTTCGACCGCAGCATATTTGCGGATACATTCGCATTGTGAATGGTATTACCCGATATCAGCTCTGTAACTGAAATCTTAAATGCCTTCGCTATAGGCTCCAGCAGAGTAATATCCGGCAATCCTCTCAGGTTTTCCCATTTTGAGATACTTTTGTCAGTTACTCCCAGCCTTTCTGCCAGCTGAAGCTGTGTCATCTTGTTCTTTTCTCGCAATTCCTTAATAACTGCACCTGTAACATATTGGTTCATTTTCGTTCTTACCTCCATGCACAGATTGTAAATCAGTTTTTCTAATGATGGTACCTACGGAGAGTAGAGTTGAAGTTATTATCTTCCCTTGGATACCTCCAAACAGGTCCTCTGCCATTGTTACCATAATTCTCTCCAATATCTTCCGGAATATCTTACGATCAAACACTATTTATTCCGGCCATTCATCACCTTCGCATCTCGATATGAAATCATAGTTCATACTATCAAAAGAATCATAAGGGAATGGAAGACCATCCTGACTGATTACCAATCCTTCTAAATCCATCTTTTCATTCATATATGCCAATGCATCATGTATTCCACTTATTCGTGCATTAGTTACCATCTTGACCAATACAGCTTTTTGATCATCTGATAGCGTAGATAGAAGTTCATTTATATCCTTATTCTCATCAGTGTTTGGATATCCTTTTTCAAGAATCCATTTGCTTAGAACACCATCTTTCAGGCCGACCAACCCGTCTATGAATGATTTATATAATTCAAGTTCATTTTTCATGACTGGCACCTCCTATATATTGCTATCTTCCGAGATATCATTTCAAAGACATCACATAGATCTGACAGGGATTTGCCTCATCCCAAAGGAGCGGTAAAACTTCAAACTCCTTGAATCCACAGTTTATGTAAAATAAATTTGTCCTGTCATAATCCTCATACACGCCCATCTTTACAGTCTTGACCTGCATGAACTCATATCCCTGCAATCTGGCCGTTTCTTTCGCCCTTTCTACCAGTTGCCGGCCAACACCACTTCTGTGATGTTCTTTCATAACTCCCATGACAGCCAGTTCAACAGTAGCCTTTCCCGTTTCTTTTAAACAGAGGAATCCGACAGCCTCATCTTCTTCTTTCGCGGCAAAAAACGTCCAATCGGCGCTACCTGAAATGTATTCTTCTCTGCTCTCTTCTATTCCAAACCAGTCTGTGAGAGCTTCCAGCAATTTTCTTGAGATAGTCCGTTTTTCTTTTGGATCCTTAATCTCTACTATCATCCTTTTAATCCTTTTCATTGTTTCTGCGTTTCATCCGGATAATCCCAGAAACCACCTGTATGAAAGTTTTCATTTTCTGACTTGGATGTATCCGTACTATAATTCTCTCCACATTCATATGAAACTCATATTTTTAACGAATTATCAGGCATTGGCGTCTTTTCCTGTACCCTTCAGATTAGCCATAATTACCGTTCTTTCACCTATCCACCTTTTCAAATAAGCGTATTGACTTAACTAAAAATACTAACGCAAAAATACACATAACTACAAATGATAATACTGTCCCTATAAATGCTGGTATAGGAACAGATATGCCTAAAATTATGCAATAAATATTCTGCAGTATTACCATGGGGCCAACACAAAACAGTATGTATAGCAATATCGGAGCCATTTTATATCCAAAATCTCTCTTCTTCTGGACAAGAATCGCACATATAATCATGGCAGGGCACAAAACTCCCAAGTCTATCGCATATGTTGACTCAGTAGTAAGAACCCCTAATAAATAACCATAATTATCAGTTATCATATATGGAACTATCATTGATAACCAAATTCCAATAGTAACTACACCTGATATTCCAAGACATAAACTGATACCCAAATTCTTGCATTTCTTTGATGATTCTTTGACTACTATTGTCTTTAAATCATTAACTACTAATACGAAAGACAGAAAAATACTTAATCCAAATCCAAGTACATATAGCAAATACAATCTATTCATGGATATGCTAAATACAAGACAAGCAAAATAATATACAAACAAAAAGCTTTGAGAAATTTTTAAAAGAATGGCCCAAATTTGATCTTTTTTAAGAAAGCATAAGGATATCATTAAAATTCCACAAAGAATTCCCATCCAATCAGCACCCAACCTACCGGATACTGTAAGCAACGAATTATAGGCATAGATACCTTTTCCATATAATTCTACTTCCTGTCCGTATATATTTTTCACAAAAATAGTTTCTCCGCCATCCGAATAAAACAATCCGATTATCGCAGTTGTAATTACTATGCACGAAAGCACAATACATAATGTATTTTCTGTTCTCTTTTTCACAATAAATCATTATCCTTTTATCTTCTGGTTTAATCGACCATAATACCTTGCAAGAGTTGAATCGCATCTTGGATGACAATATATTATTAAAGCTTTCATTTGCTTCTCCATTACTGCCATATCTTATATGGCTTTAGTCACATTCGTGATATATCAGCGATTCATCCCGTCAACGATATCTGAAGGCTTTATCGTAAACTCTGCCCAGGATGGAACGAAACCTGAACGGATAGCATTTCGAGCGGAACGGATATTGGACCATGCGCAACAGTAGAAAGGCACCTTGCCTCTCTTTATTATCTCTTTAGCAAGAACAGATGTAAGAGAAGAAGCAAGTCCCCGCTTCCTGTACTCGGGAAGGACATCCACGCCTATCTGCCACATTGTATCGCAGTCTGCAGAGCATGCCGCAAGACCTACAAGTTTTGCCCCGTCATATGCTCCAACGCCTAATACGTCAAGCTCTTTCCTTTTCTCGCAAAGAGCGTTGCTCCAGGAAGGAAGATAAAGATTGGCAAAGTCCTCCTGCGTCATGATAGAAGTCTCATACTTACAGGGAATATCAGGAATACCCTCAGGAGATGGCAGGAAATACTCCGCCATAAAGCAGCATTTATAACCCAAAGGAAGAAGCTTTTCAGAAACCCAGTTCATATTAGGCGTCTCAAATAAGTGATAGTATTCGAACTTATCTGTATACTCCTTTACTATGTCTTTTACATCGTCTGTTACGCCTGCCACTACGTTATTACCGTAGGATACAAGATTGGCAGTTATGGGGAGCTTTAAGTACTTCCTGGCATTCTTACCAAGGTTGTACGGAACTATTACATTACAAGTCTTCGTAAAGTCATCTGCCTTACAGCCCAGATCCTCCGCAGACTGCTCCATCGCGATCCTAAGCATATCATTGTATGTCATATAAGTATCCCTCCGTCTAGAAGAGTTCATCAAGAAGAATGTAGTAATCTATCTTCTCTCGGTCCGGCTCTATCCCAAGTTCCTCGAAAAAGCTGTCAGGATCAAGGCCCGGATATACTTTGCCGTATGTCCCGTCAAAATTATGGCGAAGGCTCCTGTACAACATTGCTATATCTTCCCACTTATCTGCGATACCGCAGTTACCCATATCGATAAATCCGCTTATATCACCATTCTCAATAAGGATATTTGGAAGACAAAGATCTCCGTGGGATAATACGGGTTCATAGGAAGGTCTGTTCTCCTGAAGCCAGGAAAGCAACTCTTCGGGATCTTTGAACCTGCCGTTCTCTCCGAAGGTATCAGGTTCAGCGTCGCTTATATCCACAAGACCGTTCTCCACCCTGTATGCGGCTTTCTTAAGTTCTCTGTCCAGATCCTTTATGACAGGGCAATCCGTTATATCTATACTCTGAAGCATCTTTACCGACTTTGAAAGAAGCGGAACAAGTTCCTTCGGACGTTCCAGATAGTACTTGTCACAGGCAATCTTTCCTCTTACCCTGGTCATAAGAAGATAACTGTAAGAATCATCTTCTTCGAATACTATTACCTGAGGTGCAGGGATCTTGCCTTCAAGCCATCGCATCATTTCGACTGCATCTTTATCATCACAAGGCTTATCAGTGATCTTCAGCACCATATCCTCGAAGATAAGTACCTTCGATCCTGACTTACCCATATCGTCTATCGTGTATTCTCTGCCTTCAATATACTTTCTGATTGCTTGAGGCAGACTCTGTATCAGGCTGTCCATCATATAAATACCCCATGGAAAATAAAACCTGAAAGATATCACTCATTTTCAACCCCTTCTTTTCTCCGAAGGCTTTTAGACAAAAAAAGGAGCAGATCATCATCATTAACGCAAGGTGCATACTGGTCCAGCACTTTATTCTGATACCAGACGCCGCTTCCGTCCGGGATGTATCCGCGCTTAACATATATCCGTTGTGCGGGCCCATATCCGGAATGGACTCCGACAGCCAAAAACACCATGTCCGAGATTTTAGCAGCTTCGCTTTCCGCTACATCAAGCAGTTTGCTTCCTATTCCTTTCCCATGGATGTCAAAGAATACTGTCAGATCGACAATTTCGGGATAATCCTGTCCTCCCCATGGTCCTTCTGTGGGATGAAGAACCAGAGTACACTGTCCTTTGACAGTTCCCTCATATTCAGCGATAAATACAAGTCTTTCGTCTTCTTCCTGTTCTTTGTAATAATCCTCATAAATCTTAATCTGCGGGTGCCATCCATAGGAAAGATACGTGTCATACAATATCTTCGCATCCTCAGGGATCATGCTTCGGATCCTGATCGTTCCGTCATCGTAATATGTTTTCATATATCCTTTACCTTTCGTGCTATCGCGGTAAACTCTCCGGGAAGTTTATCATCTTCCCATGACGGATGTTCATCAAACCGCTCCAGGATAAATCCTGCGTTAATGATCCCGTTTATGATCTCACTTATCGTGTATTTTCTGTATTCACATTTTGGAATCTGCTTACGGATTTCTTCATCATAGAAACGTGCATGGGCCATCTCACCTTCAAATACTTCGGAATAGAAATAACCGGGTGTCGGTTGTCCAAACTTCAAAATGTCGGCTATCTCTGTTCTCCATACTTTTTGGGTGCCTGATCATTGTCCGCGCATCAGAAAGGAAAGGATCTCTTCAATGTTCTCTGAGGGAATGGTTCCTATTTTCCCGAGAAAGACCTCAAATAACAATCCTTTTGTATCATCTCCGGTCACGGCTATAAGCGTACGGATGATGGTTCCGGAACCGTTATCGTTGGTGGATATGACATAGTTCCAGGGTATACCGTTGACTACGGCATTCCCACGGCTCAGATCCTTTTGACCTGTCTGAAGACGGATCAGTTCTTTATTCATCCTTTGTTCCAAAGGAATACCGGAAAATGCTTCAAGGTTACCGGATACGGACGGAACGCGGGAGGTAAATGTTGTATCATACCACTCTCTGCTTACCCAGAAGGTTTCTTTGGTCATGGGAGTAAAAACGAGTCCCATTTCTTTCATGGCAGACTTCAGACCTTTGTTCTGTGTTCGTGACATGGTCGTTACGGTTATGACTATAGTTGAAACAACAATGATGAGGAATATAAGTAAAAAAATAGCTACCAGACCCATGTGATAAACCTCCTATGTTTACAAAATTACAGTAAGATGCATATTTAATCCATCTATGATTATACTTCTTCACATATCGAAAATCATACACTATATCTCAACAGTTTTTACAGGATGGTTTTTAAGAACATATCAACCAAAAGTTGAATATGTATATTTACCGTATTCTTACGATCTCCGTTCCCACTTTTTCCTGAAATCTGACATCATGCTCGACAAGCAGCATAGTCGGCTCATACTGCAGGATCAGCTTTTCAATCTGCATCCTGGAAAAGACATCGATAAAGTTCAGCGGTTCATCCCAGATGTACAGATGTGCCGGAGTTATAAGGCTCGCCGCTATCAGGACCTTCTTTTTCTGACCCTCGGAAAAATCCTCCATATTTCTGGCAAATTGTTCGCGTCCGAAATCAATCTGTCTGAGCACCGCAAGAAACAGGCTTTCGTTAAGTCCTCTGTCCTCGCAGAACTTTCTCAGAGAACCTGACAGAAAGGAAGTATCCTGACTCACATACGATATTGTCATACCGGACGCAACATCAAGAGTACCCGATGCGGATAAGCCGGATGCTTCATCAAAGTCTGCGTGTCCGCTCTTTTGCAATACCTCTTTCAGAATGCTTGATTTACCGCATCCGTTTTCACCTGAAAGAATGATCCTCCCGCCGCGCTTAACCTGAAAACGAAGTCCGGAAAACAGTTCCTTTTCCGCGCCCTCATAGCGAAGTGCCAGGTCATATGCATTGACCAGCACTTCCTTATGGAATCTTAGCGGTTCAAGCTTCAGATCGGTCACCTTCTCGATGTCCTTAAGAAGTCCCTCTTTTTCCTCTATCTCACGGTCGATCCGCATTTCATACGCCTTTACACGGGCCTGCATCTTTTTGGTCTTGGCTCCGATGAACGACCTTGATGAAATGCTTCTGTCGTGCTCCCTGACCGGATCAAAACCGATCTTTGAATTCTCACTCTTTTCAGCCCATCTTTCGGTCCTGTCCGCTGCGCTTTTGAGCTTCCCGATCTCTTTCAGGTGCTTTTCATTCTCAGCCTGTGAAAAAGCGTCCTTTTTTTCCTTGTTCTCCCACCACGATGAAAAGTTTCCTGCCTGAACCTCTATCGTGGATCGGTTAAGGACAAGCACATGATCGCATACTCCGTCCAGAAGGTCTCTGTCATGCGAAACAAGGATAAATCCTTTTTTCGAAGCAAGATAAGCCTTGACGATATCCCGTGCCCTGCTGTCCAGATGGTTTGTGGGCTCGTCGATCAAAAGGAATTCGTTCTCTGCCGCGAAAAGAACCGCAAGCATTACCCTTGTGCGTTCACCGAAGCTGAGAGTCGAAAACGGCCTGTAAAGGCATTCGGGATTCATCTCGAGCTCGTTCATCTGTATCAGAACCTGCCAGGTTTCGATCCCCGGTTTCCACTTTTCAAAAAGGTCGGCAGCGTTTTGTTCCATATCCGCTTCGGACATATGATACGGAAAATAATCAAAATGCGTTCCTGCTTTAATGCTTCCCCGGTATTCGTATCTTCCCATAAACAGATTCAGCAGGGTTGTCTTGCCCTTCCCGTTCCTGCCGATAAGCCCAAGCTTCCAATCCGTATCTATACTGAATGTGACATTCTGAAGAACATCATCGGCACTGCCTTCATATGCGAAGGTCAGATCGGTAACCTGTATTTGTGCCATGTTCATCACCTCCGTTATATTAAGTGACATAAAAAAATCTGCTTCTTACCGAAGCAGATCATTCGCACAATTGAAGACAGACCATATGCCGAAAAGGCATCCTTTCGGGTGACTTCAAATGAAAACGATAATCCAATCCGGCATGCACAAACAGACCCTTTTAGGTCATAACCAATGTTCGCGTTCACCTGATCAAATTATCTGTTCTTCATTTCCTCACCCACGCACATAAAAGCGTGCCTTTCTTTTATCTTGCATTATATTATCACTTCAGGTACAGAAAACACAACAGGAAATTTATCCGAGGATCTTCATGAAGTTTACGTAGTTTACGATGCACCAGATCTCCAGTGTTCCGGCCAGCTTATCATAGTCTGAATATGTATATTTGTTTTTGGAATCATTCTTGCCAAAGCAGAATTTGTATTTCTTATTATCCTTCGTGATGACGGTCATATCCCTGGTCATGATCGTGTAATCTGCAGGAACCATCAGGATATTGAGAATACTATCCGCACCGAATGTCATATCTCCGATGCTGAGAGTATATCTGTCGGCATAAATGCGATTCGGAAGATTTTTCACCTTACCGTATGTGCGCCTGGCAGGAATAACATCCATGAATATATTCATCACGCCTGCGATCCCGGCAAAGATCATGATCGTGAAAAATCCTGCAGAAGTATTTGGAATACCCAGACTATACACCAGCATTCCCAGAAAGACCGCCAAAAGCAATACTGTAAAGACAGTCCACCCGACCAGCCTGCTCTTATTTGCCTTGATTATCTTCTCATTCGGAATACGGAATTCATATCCCTCGTTAAAATACTCCGCAGTCGCCTCGATATCATGCGCTTTCGTGTAGCTTGTCTTTCCGAGATATGTCACAAGCTCAGCAAAATCAGACTTTGAAAGGTTGTTTGCATTGATCTTTGTTGTCTTGCCGGATGCTTCTTTGATACTGATCTCGCGGGATGTACCGACGTATATTCCGTTCATGTAATGCCTGGTAACGTTTGAACCGGCAAAGTCGGAATATGAATACCTTGTTACCTTTTTTCCCTTTATGAGTTCGAACCAGTCTTCGGAAATCTGCATGTAGTATTCCTTGACCAATATACCGCCGAGAACCGCAAGAACCACTGCCGCTATTCCTGCTGTGATCACACAGGGCAGCGGATTTTTTTCCAGATCAAAGATCGGATTTGTCAGAAACAGAATGCCGATAAAACCGGATGCAAACAAGAGCAATGATATCATCAGTTTATTTCTTGAAACCCTGAATCTCTTTACACCCTGAAATTTCACGATAGGTCCCCTCCTCAAAAACACTTTGGAACAATCATCCTCAGGAACGTTTATCCTCCAGGATCTTAAGTCCCTTTTTCATATCGTAACCGAGAATCTCCTGAACCTTTTCAAATTCATATTCACGGTGGAGCTTGTCGAGAGTTTTCATAAGCTCCGTTTTTCCGTACTTACGGATAAATAAAGCAAGAGCCTTTATGGCAGCCACTTCTTTTCCGATCAGCGTCTGCATCTTTTTATTCTTTTCCGACCATTCTTTGTTCATATATTATTCTGATTAATTGAAATACCCGAGTGCTTCGGCAAGTTCCTTAACATCATCTTTTGCACCTGTGGGGCTGTAGATGTCCAGGATCGTGTTATCCACACGGACTATCAAAACATATCCGCCGTCCTCTTCTCCCTCAACGATCGTATAATTTGAACCTTCAGTTTCGGACAGGACCTTATCAACCGTCATATCCTTATACGCCGTAAACATTTTATCGCACTTTTCTTCATCCGATCCGAAATCACGGAACGAATAAGCCAGATAGTTGGTAGTTATTCCGAATAACTGCTGACCGCCCGTCATCATCTCAGAAACCTCGGCTTCGGCTTCATCATATAAGCCGAGCTCTTTCAGCTTAGCAGTCACACCGGAAACTGTCTGGACAGTTAACTTTTCTCCTCCGCATGAACAGAGAACGGATAACATTGCAACAACAAGAACAAGGTACTTAAAAGATTTTTTCATATTACACTCCTTAATGTATTTTCACGGAATGCATCAATTATATACTAAGGCCAAGGGGCGGAACACCCCTTGGCCTTACTTTTTATTTATTCTACGGGGAAGCAGGCTTCCGTTACATATTCATCCGGATTCTGCGTCTGTGCCGGACTCACATGATAGATGTTGAACATGTGTCCGTTCAGCTTGTAGCCGTTTTCCTTGACCCAGGAAACCACCGTTGCATAGGCTTCACCCATCTGATCGTAACTGCCTTTGATGATGCAGCTTGCAACCTTTACGGCAGGGAGTGTCTTAAACTTAACATGCTCCGTATCGCTGTACTTTCCTTTTACGGTCATCCATGCGACTATCTCTACATTCTCCTCCTTGAATTCGTCATCAAGGAATTCCGCAGCCGCAAGACACGGATCATCGGGGATCAGGTTCTTGCACTCACCCATCATGACTCCCCAAAGCATTCCCTCGTCCTCGTAATGGGGAACAGTCATCTGAACCGTAGCCGCATATCTTTCGGGTATTGTCTTAACCGTAACATCAAAACTCATATTCTGCTCCTTCCTCAGCCTCTTTCTGGCCGAATCCAGAAGCATCAGTTTGTACTCAGTATCTTCGGATAACTTAGTCAGCTCCTTCTGCCTTTCGGAAAGGAATGCATCCATCTTCTCCTTATCATCATACGAATCAAGGATCCTTATGATATCAGACAAAGGAAAACCCATATCCTTGAGCGATGCGATCCTTCCCGCGGTAAACAATTGATCTTCACGATAATAACGATATCCGGTGAAGTCATCGATCTGTGCGGGCTTGAGAAGTCCTATATCGTCGTAGTGTCTGAGCATTCTGATGCTTACTCTGGATAACTTTGAAAATTCTCCTATTTTAAGCATTAGTTGTAACCTCCATGGATATTTTTGAGCTCACTGCAACGATAATCCCTCACATTATGTCAGAGTCAACACACTTTTTAAAAAAATTTTTCAGATCACATAAACCAGCTTTTTACAGAGCTGTACAAGATCGTACCTTACACCCTCACGGCTTCTCCATCCTCTTTCCGACCACTCCTCACCTGAAAGATCGTCTCCGCCGTAAATGAGAGCACCGTATTCGAATCCGCGGAACTTTGCGACCGCTATGCATCCGGCCTGCTCCATCTCAACTATCTTGCCTCCCTCAGCTTTTCTGCGCTCTATCTTGTCTGCAGTTTCGCGGAAGATCGCATCGGTAGTCCAGGTAAGGCCTCTTAAGTACGATACGTTTTCCTTTTCGAGATATGCGGCTATTTTACCGGTGACGGCAGGATCTGTGTTCACAACTCTTGAAGGCGGAAGGTAATGATACGAAAAGCCCTCATCACGGATCGCACCGTCGACAAGAAGGATCTGTCCGACTTCGATATTTCTGTCGAGGACGCCGCCTCCGCCGCAGAACATAACCTTCCCGATACCCATCTCATTGAAAAGGTCCAGATTTCCCGCACACGCAGGACAGCCGACCTGTCCGAGAGTTATGAGCACATTCGGATCATCGGTAAAACGGTAGATATACACCGGATTCTCACCGGGGATGGTATGCTCCGGCTCCAGCTTGTCGCTTTCCAGAAGCTTGTTCATCACCTCGGGAAAGAAGGTAATGATCATCTTATCGGACGAAAGCTTTCCGGGATTAAAAGATGCGGGGTTAAGCTTTGCAACCCCCGCATCGTCAAATTCAAGTATGGGATAATCATGTTCAGCCAGCATATTACATCAAACCTCCGGATGCAACTTAAAGAACCCTGTAATAAGGGCAGATGTTCTCGTAATGACCGTCCTTCATCCTGAATCCGCCCGGGATTATTCCGAGGCGCATGAAGCCGAGTCTTTCGTACAGATGCCTTGCATGGGTATTGGTCTCAACCACGGCATTGAGCTGAAGTATCAGAAAGCCGAGCTCCGAAGCTTTGGAAATGCAGTCCAGGACCAATTTTTCCCCGATGTGCTTTCCGCGCATTTTAGAGCATACCGCAAAAGAAGCATTGCAGATATGCCCGCATCTCCCCACATTGTTGGGATGAAGGATATACAGGCCCACGATCTTGCCGTCGCTTTCAGCAACACCGACATAGCTCTGTGATTTGAAGAGCTTCTTGGCAGAAAAGATATCGAGAATATCTTCCTGGGGAAAAGCGATGCCCTCTTCAACGACCTCGTTCCAGATCTTTATCATCTGGGTAAGATCCTTATCGGAGAATTTGCGGACGCTCACTTCGGGTTCCTTTTCTTCGGCACCCGCACCGCCCGCGATAAATTCATCGTATTCCTTTTTCAAACGTTCCTTATCGGCATCCGAAAGACCGTCATATATAAGCTGAGCGGCATCCATTGTCTGGGCCAGCCTTTTAACCGCAAACAGCCACAATTCAAAACTCATACTCCCACCTCCGTCATGTATTCTAATTATATGACAAAAAAGAGCTTTTGGGTTATGGGATTATTTTCCGGACAGGGCAACCACCAGCTTGACCCTGTCATGTATACCGGTCTTATCATATATTGATGAGATATAGTTCTTGACGGTTCCCTCCGAGATGTAAAGCTTATCCGCAATCTGTCTGTTGGTAAGCCCCTCCGCAAGAAGCGCTGCGATCTCCCTTTCCCGGTCCGTCATCTCACCGAACAGATCCACCTCTGCATTCCTCGTCATGAGTGAAGTGAGCCTGGACATTACCTTGGGATCCAGCACGCTGACACCTGCCATGAGCTGGTTCACCGCGCCCAGTATGGCATCCTTGCCGCTGTCCTTGAGAAGATACCCGTCCGCACCGCTGCTGATGGCATCGGTGATGTTCTTATCATCATAGAATGTGGTGAGCACCAGGATCTTCACACCCGGATACATGCGCTTCATATGACCGATGAGCTCGATGCCGCCCATACCCTTCATATTCAGATCAACGAGAGCGATATCGCACTCTTTTTCCTTAAGGATATCCAGGGCCTCATGTCCGTCATGGGCCTTTCCGGTTATCTCCATATCATTGACGGACAATATAATCTCCAGGCTGTCCAGGAGCATATTTTCGTCGTCTACAAGCAATACTCTGTACATCTTGACTCCAACCGAAACAGCATGAAACAGGGGGACGGTTCCGCTGTTTCCCTTGTTCCTTTATTTTATCGGCAGTTCTATCACTGCGTGAAATCCGCCTTCGTTCCAAAATTTAGTGCTTCCCCCGCATCTTTCCGCGTATGAGGTAAGCTTTTTGAGCCCGAAGCCCTCACGGATCCTCTGCTCACTGTTTTCATCGTTGTAATCGCTCTTTCCGTTGTCGGTAACACTCAGCCTGACGTGGGCCCTGTCACCGGACAGATGGACGATGAAGAATGTGGCATTACCATGCTTTACTCCGTTGGTAAGCAGTTCACTCAAAGCTCCCGTCAGAAATTCCGCATGCTCCGTCGGAATAAGATAGTCCTCGGATATGATATCATATATCTTCTCACAATTCCGCTCCGTATCCATAAGGAACTCATCCATGATATTGTCCATGTAGCAGATAAGATCCTTCATCGTAACATCACCGGATTCTTCATCGAGCGCCCTTACCGCGCTTCTGATGGCGGAAAGGCTTCCCCGGATCCTTGTTCCCGCATCGTTCATCCTCTTATGTGCCTCATCCGGGTCCTTGTCGAAGAGTACATCCGCAGCCTCAAGGGTCATTATCGCAGCGGTTATGGAATGTCCCACGCTGTTATGGATAATCCGGCTGATATTCTCCCTTTCAAGAAGTCTTGCGTTCCTGTCGGAGTTGTAGTTTTTTATCACAAGCTCCTTGTTTTTCCTGATCTGGTGCATCTCGCTTAAGCTGTAATCCCTGAGCCTTTCCGCGTCTTCCCTCTTCCAGAGAGCACTCTTCCTGATAAGGCTTCTGATAAAAAGAATAAGCAGCACCACAGCCTCAAGCATGATCAGCTTCAGCATCCCGGATGCGATCACGGAGCCCGCTCCGTTCGCAAGGTCTTCATACCCGAAGGCGCACCTGAAGATCAGGATGCAGATGTAGGATAATCCTGCGGAAATACAGGTAAAAAAAGTTCCCGGCCACAAAAGCGCAGCAAATGCGATGCAGCCCGCTGCGGAGCCTGTTGAAAACGCAAAAAGAAATGCAAGGAAAAGCTGAGCATACCGCATCAGCTTTCCCTGTGCATTCTTCATATATCCCGCTGTCAGAAGTATTATCGTTCCGCCTCCGAGAGCAAGTACAAGTCCTATGCTCAGCGGCCGGATGAAAACGGACACTATCGTCAGAAGGAGCATTATTGTAACAGATAATGCTATCTCTATCATGTTATGAAGGCATTAAGCGCTTTTGCCTTCCCCCTCACTTTTCCAGGATAAGTTCATAGGCTTTATCCATAGCCTCAGCCGAATCGCAGGGGTAGTCCGGGATCAGTGGCTGTCCGGCCTTCGTCTCATCCAGCCTGAACCATCTCTTGTATGAGACCGAGAACCTCAGCTGCGAACAGGGTGTGTTAAACATCAGGATATCTCCGTATGAATCGGGAAGATTACCGGACTCTTCGCCGACAACCGTCCCCAGTCCATTATCCATAATAAGCATGGTAAAGTCCATAGCTGCGCTGAAAGTCTTTCTGTTGGTAAGGATATATACATCACCGTCAAAACCGGCTCCCGAACGTGGATTTCTGATATAGCTCTTATCACTCTTGTACAGGAAGTTACCGAATCTTATATGTGCGGGCCAGGTATAATATCCGTCCACATCCAGATAGTGTATGAATTCATCTCCGACCATTGAGCTTCCTCCGCCGTTCCAGCGAAGATCCACTATCACGTTTTCAATCCCTGCTTTTTCCACAGCATCGAAGAACTCCTTTACGGTACGCTTGTATTCATCGTTGTATACGCAGGAGGTAAGGGTGAAGATCCCGACACCTTTTTCATTATCTATCTCGTAATATACCCATGGCTGCTCTTCTTCCGTATCCTCATCGTAACCCTTCACCTCTTCAATGGGAACGAAGCCGTAATGATACGTCTCTTCGGTGCCTCCTTCGTCGAAGGTTATATCCACTCCGTCGGATGTATCGATATCGATCCAATTAAGGTACGCTTCACAGCAGGTCACGTTGCTGTCAAATACCGCCTGTGCATAGCTTTCCGTTTCGTAATAGTATACGTCCAGGAACCGTTTAAGGAGCTCTTCGTATGATATGCCGTCTATCATCACGATCCTGTTTCCGGAACAGAGCTGTGTGAAATCATCGATATAGAGCATATTACTGTATGTGGGGTAAACTCCCGAATGACCGTCGTAGAGACAGTGCATTATCCTTGAGATAGCTTTCCACTCTTCAAGCACGGTAATGAGATACTCCCCGCTTTCCCGGATCCTGCGCACTTCCTCTTCGTAGCATGCCTCAGTGTCCCTGACTCTCTGATTGTCCTCCTCAAGCCACGCGGGATGCCTTTCCCTGAGCATCTGCATCACATAGTCCATATCCTTTATAGCGCATTCCGGGGTGATCTGTGCATCAAGCGGAAGGGATTCCAGAGAAGCGGCAGTGCCCCTGTAGGGATCCAGAGCGCTTTTATATATCACGAACAGGATGGTGCATACCGCAAAAAGTCCTAAGAGTATGCCGATTATTATTCTTTTTGTTTTCTTTTTCTTCATGATCTGTCTTTCCTTTTCTGCTGCGTTTAATTTCGTCAAAATTCCGTAACATCACATTTTGCCATCTCTCTTCCTTTAAGCAGGAACGTGGGGATCAGCACAATAAGGTTGGATGCAAGGAATGCGTAAAGCCCGGTTTCCGAATAGTACGGAAGATATTTTCCGTCAGGGATGTAATAAAGTTCGTTGAGCAGAAAGCTGCTTATAAAGACCAGTGCTCCTCCCGCTGCCACCGCGATCATATCCATGGCCGCAAGCTCCCGGAAGATCTTAAAGTATACTTCCCCACGGGATAAGCCTATGGCCCTGAACACTCCGAATTCATACCGTCTTGCCATGAACTGCCCGGAAAGGACGGAATTTACTATCATTGCCAGGATCAGGGTAAGTATCACTATGCCCACTCCGAATATGAGATTAAAGGGTTCGAACTGCCTATGTATTGCTTCTCTTGAGGGCTCCGATATATCCACCTTGCGATCACCTTTTATTTCAGTCAGATGATCATAGAGTTCCATACCGCTGATGCCGTTCCCCAATACGTTGAGCCTGACGGGTGAACCCTCGTATTCTCCGCCTCTTACATAGAAGACGATATAGCTGTTATCATCCAGGATCGCAGCTATGGGGTATCTGCCGACGAATCCGGGGATCTGGGCGGAACTGATCTCATCTCCCTTTTTCAGGCCGTATTGAGCCGCCAGTGCGGAGGATATGCATACCGTACCGTCACTTACATCCGACAGGTCCGCATCTATGCCGAATGCTTCAAAGGCAGTCTTAAGATCCTCAGGTTTTTCGAATACCATGGATGCACTGCCCATATCGAATCCCATTGTGCAGGTCCAGGAAAGTCCCGTGCTGCCCTGGGGTGTTCTGGGCATTACCGTAAGCATATCGTCCGCAAGAAGGTCCTCGTAAAAGGAATTAAAATCCTCATAGTCTTCATCCGTGGAGAGGCCGTTTACCAAAAGCATCTTATCCGTGTACTCCATATATCTGTCCCAGTAATAGTAGACGCTGTCCACGTAATTGCCCGCCATATAAAGGAGCGTTGTGAACATGAACATGAAGATCACGATAAGACTTCGCATCCTGTTTTCTTTTATGTAATATAGTGCGGATAAGGGTTTCATCTGCTGATCTCTCCATCCCATATCTCTATTATGCTGTCCGCATCCTTCAGGATGCTCTTGTCGTGGGTGATGACAAGTACAAGCCTTTCCCCGGAATATCCCTTCAGCATCTCCATAACTTTGAATGCATTCTCATGATCCAGGGAAGCGGTGGGTTCGTCCGCAAAGACGACCTTCGGATCGTTGATCATTGCCCTGGCGATGGCCACTCTCTGGCACTGGCCTCCGGAGAGCTTTGCGGGCTTTTTGGAGAATTCTTTTTCCGAAAGGCCCAGCTCCTCAAGAAGAGTACGTGCTTTGACGTCAGCTTCACCTGTACTGCAGGATGCCGCCACCTTCACATTGTCGATGGCGCTCATATAGGGAACCAGATAGTGCTTCTGGAATACGAAACCGAACTCTTTTCTGCGGAGCCTCTCACGCTCTGAAGACGGCACCTTGGTTATCTCCGTATCGTTATATACAATGCTTCCTTCTGTGGGCACCTTAAGGGTTGAAAGGCAATACATAAGGGTGCTCTTTCCGCTTCCTGAAGGCCCTATTATACCGATGAGTCCCTTATCCGGAAGATCAAGATCAATACCCTTGAGAGCATAGGTCTTGGAATCGGTATTCATGTCGTAAATCATTGAAAGATCTCGTGTGTGAAACATTTATTGCCTCCGATCACTGAGTTTCAACGGCATCTATGGTCCTGATGCCGGATATGCATACAAGTACGGGGAGCTGGAGCATTCCCATGATGAACAGGTAGATCGCCAGGATCCTGAATATCTGTCCCGGGTAGATAAGACTTCCGATAAGGCCCGCAGGGACTATCAGAAACTCGTGGATCAGCAGTCCGCCGATGAGGGATACGGCCAGTCCCGCAAGAGAGCCCAGTCCGAAGAGTATGAGCATTTCCCTCAGTATCATTCCGTAGATCTCGCTCCTGCCGTAACCGATGGATGCGTAGAGGCAGTATTCCGAGATGCGGTTTCGCATGAAGGACACATAGGCGATCAGGACCATAATGGTAAGGATCACCATCACCGTCAGCATGATGCCGCTTACCGCGGTTACGATGGGACCGATGACGCTCTCGTCATAAGTGGCCAGATATTCCGGGTGGTCTATCACTTCATCCGAGTCCTTTAAGGCGATTCCTTCTTCCGTGAGTATGCGGTGAAGATCCGCAGTGTCCTCGTTGTTCAGAACCACTATGTACCAGCCGCTGTTGGTATAGCCCATGGGAGTTCCGACGGATATGAGGCAGTCGGAGGATATGACTCCCACTATCCTGAATGTCTCACCGTACCAGTCACTCATGAAGTATCCGCCGAGTTCATAATCCGAATTCTTCATTATGGTCTCATCCACCAGCATCTCTCCGTCCCCGGAAGGGAGCCTGCCTTCGACCAGCTTTGCATCCATATGATCCAGAAAGGCCGGTATCCTGTCCGCTTCAAGCAGGGGAGTTTCGAATGTAAAGGAACCTATGACCGAATTGTAGGTGCACATGAGGATCTGGGTGAAATACACATCGTCTATTCCGTCCCTTGCCTTCAGGCTTTCCATGAGCTGTTCCTGTTTTGCATCATAAGCATCGCTCAGCTCCTCATAGCTTTCATAACCGTTTACATCAAGTCCGTAGGAAGAGCCCGTTATGGATGCGTAGGAGATCTTCGTCGAGAGCTTATATATCAGCGGGGCGAAGCTTTCAATGCTTGTCTGCAAAAGCGCATACAGCATATACATCGCCATGAAGGACAGACTCAGGGCGGTGATCATTACCGCACAGGGCCCTTTATTGTTCCTGACATATTTCCATGCCGAAAGTTTTGATCTCATCACTGCTTCTCCGAAATCCTTTTGTATCGTAAGTACATAGTAATTCCCCTAGTGACATAAAAACAGTGACCACAGTCATAAATTGCACATGCAAAGTATGACTGCGGTCACAAATTGTCCCTGTGACTCACCGGATCATTTCAGGATACGGCGTATGTCTGTGATGTCGGCATTCGGAAGTATCTTCCCGAAATGCTTCACAAGCCGCTCGTAGGATTCCCCGGGTGAGCGCTTGTAGACATTTGAAGTAAACTTCTTTCCGAGAAATTCTTCAGGAGTTGAATACTCCGCTACGCCCCAGCCGTAGGCATTCCCGAAGCGGTCAGTTTCATACCTGAAGTCGCTTGTGATCACATAGCACTGTTTCTGAAGCCTTGTGATCATGGTGTCGAAGCCCTTCTTACCGCCCTTGCCGTAGTTTCCGAGCTTTTTTAGTTTCTTGGACATAACCGGAGCGTTGGCACTCAGAAGATCGTACAGTTCCTTGTCATAGAAGGACGCAAGCCCGTCATCGTATCTTGCATCGAAGTCGTATCCGTCCCTTCTGTAATTGGCAAAATCAGGGAAGAATTTCGCACTCACATACATGGCTTTGCCGTTCAGGAACTTGCCGTATGCGCATTTCATATCGTTTATGACGGGCCCCTTCCACTCCCACGCGGGCCAGAAGCCGTTATCACCGTCCGTATACCAGCATCCCTTGCCGATATGCTCCTCTATCGAAAAGCCCTCTATCTCATTTGCAAAAAAAGGAACGAATCCGGCCTCATCAATGAGATCCTCCAGATCCTGCATCGAACGTATCTTGAACTTATCATTAAATGTCATATCATAACCTCACATGTATCAGAACAGATCAAGGGAGCTGTCCAGATAAACCTCTTCGCGTACCTTCAGCCTGTATTCCGGTTTAGTAAGATAATGGAGCAGGAATTCAAATACTACCGCGCTTCCGAGGCTCCTTCCTTCGATCTTGAAATTGGAAAAGCCCATCGGCATATATATGTCGCGGATCTCACCCTGGCCTATATATCCCGGATTTTCCATCGCATCCGAAAATCTGTAACCTCTTGACGCATTAGGAGATACGCACCTGTGATCCTCACACGCTTCGCCGAGACTCTTCCTGCTTACATTCTCATAGCATTCCTTACGTGCGCTGCAGTCAAAAGAGCAGCATTCGTTGCAGAGGAATTCCGTTTTGTCCTTATGATCCTGCGGAAGATCATCCATCTCCTCAAGTTCCCTGTTAAGCCTGAAATCGGGGACAACATATTCAAACTCACTGCGACTGAGCTCCTCTTTAAATTGTCCGAACTTCCTGAGAACCTTTGTAGTAGATGACACGAAGTAATAATCCGGATAATTCTTTTTGATATAGTCCATCAGAAAATCCGAATATATTATCACACCGTTCCTTGCACTGCCGTGCTCGAAAAGAGAACAGAGCATGTTGCACTTTCTGTCGGAAAGATGATTTTCTTCAAGAAGGAAATTACTGAACGTAAGACGGGCGGAAATCCCATACTCATTCATCAGGTCATACACTTTCTCGGGATCCGCATCTCCGAATCCGACGCGGCCGCCGCCCCACAAACAATCCGCGGGGGCGCCGTAGATCGAACCTATATCGCACCAGTCGAAGAAGTATTCCCCGTGCTCTCTGAAAAGAGGAAGGAATACACTGTAAAGGTCATAGAATTCGAATAACCCCGGAAGGTGGAAATATGCTTTCATATTTTTATTATATCAGTAAACGGTATCTTTATTGTATAATATGCATGTAATTTATGAACCAAAAAAAGGAGTTAAGCAATGAAAGATAAAACCACCCGGACGATCGCACTCATCGCCATGATACTTCAGGGACTTGCCGTATTTGCAGCGATAATCGTCGTAATGTTACAAAAGCCTCTGTCAGCACTGGTAAGCTATCATGCCACATCCGATATTATGGTGATACCTTCAACCGTCATTTTCCTGGCAGTACACCTCGCCATCTATGTTCTTATGTTTTGGATAACACAAAGTGAAGACAGCGAGAATAAAAAAATACTTACCATAGTCCTCGTGATCATATCCGCTGTACTTGGCATCGTTTCTCTTGTGGGAAATGTTTTCGAGTCCATGCTCCTCGCAAGACGCGGAGAGGACTATCTTGTAAGG
>JAEEGH010010310.1_pt1 | contig 21492 bp, 13 predicted proteins | sample 9134181 | NCBI WGS metagenome assembly JAEEGH01 (sample SAMN16246544, study PRJNA631951) | gut metagenome | biome: gut microbiome; feature: rumen; material: DP-attached | host: Bos | place: Iran: Karaj | collected 2018-10
GTTCTTTTTGTCGGTGCAAAGTTAAGGTGTTATCCTGTGCCTGCAAAATCTTTTCAGCGAATCGGGCGATTTGTTCAACGAAGGTCCAGTTCGATGGGGCAATGGTCGCTGCCCAGGATGTCGCTGTAGATCTTGGCGTCGTCGAGGCGCTCACGCAGACGGTCGGAGATGACGAAGTAGTCGATGCGCCAGCCCACGTTCTTCTGACGGGCCTGGAAGCGGTACGACCACCACGAATACTTCACCTCCTCAGGGTACTTGTAGCGGAAGCTGTCCGTAAAGCCGCAGGCCAGCAGGTCGCTGAACTTCTCACGCTCCTCGTCCGTAAAGCCGGCATTCATGTGGTTCGTCTTGGGATTCTTGAGGTCGATCTCCTCGTGGGCCACGTTCAGGTCGCCGCAGAGGATGACGGGTTTCTGCTCATCGAGGCGCTTGAGATACTTGCGGAAGGCATCCTCCCACGACATGCGGTACTCCAGGCGTTTCAGACCGTCCTGCGAGTTCGGCGTATAGCAGCAGACGAGGAAGAATTCAGCCATCTCGAGGGTGACGACACGTCCCTCGTGGTCGTGCAGGTCGATGCCGATGCCATAGGTCACATTGAGAGGCTGATGACGCGTGAAGATGGCGGTACCGGAGTAGCCTTTCTTCTCGGCATAGTTCCAATAACTCTCATAACCCTCGAACTGCAGGTCGAGCTGTCCTGCCTGCATCTTCGTCTCCTGGAGACAGAAGAAATCGGCATCCAACTGACGGAACACCTCACTAAAACCCTTGCCCTCGCAGGCACGCAGACCGTTCACATTCCAACTGATAAACTTCATCGTTAATCTAATTTTGGCTGCAAAGGTACAAAAAAAGCCACAGATTACACATATTATAAAAGAATAATTGTATTTTTTCTGCGGAATCTGCATAATCTGCGGTTATTTTTCGTATCTTTGCACACAGAAACCAAAGAATTTCAAATACAATAAAAAGAATGTTTAATATGAAATCCAGGAATTGGGTGCTTGCCGCCACCATAGCCCTATTACCCTTTTTCAGCGGGTGCAGGCAGCAGCAGACGCATCAGGAGTATCAGTCGCATGGAGCAAAGCATGTGAAGGGGAACGAGATGGAATCGTTCCTCGATTTTCAGGATTCACGTGCCGACTCACTGGTACTGGCCACTTACAAAGAGGGGGATCACAAACGGGTGCTGGCGGTTATCGACAGCTTGTCTGCAGCAGGGGAACTGAACGAGTTCAGGACTGAAGGCTATCGTGCCACTATCTATAAGGAAATGAATGACGCGAAGAACGCTATCGCCAGCCTGCGTCGCGCCATAGAAGTCAAAAAGCTTTCCGGTAAAGACTATTTCCTGATGGTTTATCTGAAGACCCTCTATGCCGAGCAGCAACAGATGCAGGGAAACAGCGAGGGGGCGCTGCGCACAGCCCTTCCACTGGTAGAACAGATGCAAAAAGACGGGCATGAGGACAATGAGGTCTGCCAAAGGCTTTATTCGGTCATAGGTGAGTTGCAGCTGAACCTGGATCATCCTGACGAGGCTGCGAAGTACTTCGAACGGCTGTACGGCATCCTCAAGAAAAGCATCCGCAACGATTCCACGGGTAATCATCTGATGGAAGCCGTAGAAACCCTGAATAATGTCACCTCCACATACCTCGGCGTCCGCCAGTGGGATGAGGCCGAGTTCTGGCTGCACCGCCTCGACTCTGTCTTTACCCTTTACAAGGCCACACCCTGTGCCGCAAAATATCCCTCTTACATTGACTGGTATCGCGCCTATGTCGATATGTCACATGCCATGATTGCAGAAGTGAGCGGGAAGAAGGATGAGGCTCAACAATACTACAATGACTTCCAGGCCACCGATTATTCGAAGTCCGACGAAGGACGACTGATCGGTTGCAACTACCTGATGCTCAGTCAGCGGTATGCTGAGGCGGCAGACAACTTCACCTTGACAGACAAGTTACTGCACGCCTACGATTATGAGCCCAACCTGCAAGTTATCGGCAACGTCCTGATTCCCAAGCTGCGCGCCAACTACTATGCAGGCCGGAAGGACTCGGCGCTATGCGTGGCGATGCAGATAGCCGAGCAGTATGATACGGCCCTCGCCAGACAGCGGCGCGACGCAACGGCCGAGATGGCTACCATCTATGACGTGGAGGGCAAGGAACGAATGATCGCTGAGCGGGAGGCCGAGATATCACATCAGCGACTCATCGGGGTGACGATACTGCTCGTGGGCCTGGTCATCTTCTTCGTCATCTTTACATGGGTACGCAACCGGATGGCCAAGATGAAGGCCAAACAGGAGCGTATCGAAGGAGAACTGGGTGTCGCCCGTAATATTCAGATGTCGATGGTTCCCTCCGCATTCCCTCAGCACAAGGGGCTGGACATGTATGCCATGATGACCCCTGCCAAGGAGGTGGGAGGCGACCTGTACGGCTACCTGCTTCAGGGCGACAAACTCTACTTCTGCTTAGGCGACGTGAGCGGCAAGGGTGTGCCCGCCTCGCTCTTCATGGCGCAGGTCACGAGGCTCTTCCGAACCCTGGCCACCCAGAACCTGATGCCCGCAGACATCTGTTCCCGCATCAACGATGCCATGTCAGAAGATAATGACTTGTGTATGTTCGTGACCCTTTTCGTCGGATTATTAGACCTCAACACAGGCCACCTCGACTTTTGCAATGCCGGACACAACCCGCCCGTCATCGATGTCGGCAACAGCCGTTGCGACTTCCTCAAGGTGAATCACAACGTGCCTATCGGGCCGATGCCCGGCATGGCGTTCAAAGGCGAGGAGATTGACAGCATCAAGGGCAGGCCTCTGTTCATTTATACCGACGGACTGAATGAGGCCGAGAACAATCATCGCCAATTGTTAGGCAACGACCGGATGCTTGCCATCATCCAGAAGACGCAGTCCAAGGATGCCCGCCAGCTGATAGAGTCTATGGCCGCCGAGGTGGAGAAACACCGTGACGGCGCCGAACCCAACGACGACCTGACGATGATGGCCATCTATTTGATGTAGAATTATCGTGAATGGATGTCGAATATCCGTGATTTGGCTTTCAAAATATGCAAAATGTGTTTCAAAATATGCAAAATGTGCATTTTTTGGCACTCAGGTTTTGTTATTTGGGGAAATATGCTTACCTTTGCAAAACCTAAACTTAGTAAAACAATTAATGATATCAAATTATAACAAAATGAACAGAAAGCATTATTTAAAGTGGATCTCCATGATCTGTTTAGTGGCCGGATTCGGTTCATGTAACCTGAACATGCCCAAAGAAAAGAACACCTCGTTCGAGACACTAACCGTCGAAAAGCAGGACATCACCGTGCCTGTGAAGTACAGCGCCAGGATGAAGGGCCGTACCGACGTCATCATCAGTCCTCAGGTGAGCGGACAGTTGACAAGGATCGCCGTCACCGAAGGCCAGCGGGTGACGAAAGGCACCGTGCTCTTTGTGATCGACCCCCGCAACGCCCAGTTGGACTTAGAGGCCGCCCAGGCCAGCTTGGAGGCTGCATTGGCCGCCGAGAGTTCTGCCAAGCTGGAGTATGAATCGACGAAGAACCTGTTTGAGAAGAACATCGTGAGCCAATATATGCTCACCGACGCTGAGAACTCGTACAAGCACGCTGTGGCATCGGTGAAACAGGCCCGTGCAACGGCGAACCGCGCCAGGGTGACCCTCGGATTCTGTACCATCACAGCCCCTGTGACCGGCAGTATCGGTGAGATCCCCGTCCGTACAGGTGATCAGGTGTCGCCGGGTATGCAATTGACTATCGTGAGCGGCAATTCCAATATGGACGCAGAGTTCTCGGTGACGGAATCGCTGGTGGAGCAGATGGTGCAGCACAGCATGTCGACCGCCGACGTGGATAAGTACATCGCCAGTCTGCCCGACGTGACGTTTGTGATGAAGAACGGCACGGAGTATCCCCACAAGGGCCGTATCACCAGCTTGACGGGTGTGGTAAATGCCACGACGGGTTCACTGTCGTGTAAGGCTTCGTTCCCCAACCCCGACGGTATTCTGTATTCAGGTGTGCAGGGCACCATCGTACTGCCCTACTCCGAGAAAGAAGTGATCGTGATTCCCCAGAACGCCGTGGTGCGCCTGCAGGACAAGTCGCTGGTATATAAAGTGCAAGCCGACAGCACGGCGACGGCCATTGACGTGACGGTCGAGGACGTCGGCAACGGCAAGGACTGCATCGTGACGAGCGGTCTGAGCGTCGGCGACAAGATCGTAACCACTGGTGCCAATAACGTCAAGGAAGGACAACAAGTTTTGTTTAATGAGAACGAAGAATGAAGAACAATATATTCATCAATAAGATCGTGATGGCATGTGCCATCTCGATTGTCATCGCGCTGGTAGGTTTCATCTCGATGAAGACGCTGGCCGTGGAACAGTATCCCGACATCGCACCGCCTACGGTGCTTGTCTCCACCAGCTATGACGGTGCTGACGAGAACACCGTGATGAAATCTGTCATCCAGCCGCTTGAAGAGGCTATCAACGGTGTGAATGATATGACCTACATGACTTCGAAGGCCGCTTCGAACGGTATGGTGAGTATCAATGTGTATTTCAAGCAAGGCGTCGATCCCGACATGGCGGCGGTGAACGTGCAGAACCGCGTGACCCGTGCCCAGGCTATGCTGCCTGCCGAAGTGAACAAGGTGGGTGTGACGGTACAGAAGCAGCAGAGTAACATCCTGCAGATCTTTGCCGTCAGAAGCGTTGACGGCAAGTACGACGAGGACTTCATCTCGAACTACGTGGATATCAATATCAAGCCACGACTGATGCGTATTACCGGCGTGGGCAACGTACAGAGCCTTGGTAAGACCTACGCTTTGCGCATCTGGATGAAGCCCGACGTGATGGCACAGTACAATCTGGAGCCGAATGACATCTTCGCAGCGATCAACAAACAGAGTTTCGTTGCGGGTACAGGTTCCTTAGGTGAGCAGTCGGAGAACTCTTACCAGTTCTCGATGCGGTACAAGGGTACTTTGAAGAGCATTGAGGAGTTTGAGAACATTGTGCTCAAGACCGGCGATAGCGGACATGTGCTTCACCTGGGCGACGTGGCAGAGGTGAAGATCGGTGCCATGAGCTACAACTACACGTCGAATATCAACGACTCGCCGGGCGCCCTCTTCATGGTGTTCCAGGCACCGGGTGCCAACGCCACGGAGGTCAACGCGCGGATCAACAAGACGTTTGAGGATATGAAGCCGTCGATGCCTGCCGGTCTGGAATTCGTGACAATGATGACCAGCGACGACTTCCTGTTTGCAGCCATCCATAATGTGGTGGAGACGCTCGTCATCGCCATTATCCTGGTGATCTTGGTGGTGTTCTTCTTCTTGCAGAACTTCAAGGCCACAATCATTCCGAGTATCTCGATCGTCGTATCGCTGTTAGGTACGTTTGCCATCGTGTCGCTGGCCGGTTTCTCACTCAACATCCTGACGCTGTTTGCCCTGGTGCTCGCCATCGGTACGGTGGTCGATGATGCCATTGTGGTGGTCGAGGCCGTGATGGCGAAGATGGAGGGTGGTATCAGCGATGCCCGCGAGGCCACAAGACAGGCCATGAGCGAGGTGTCTGTGGCAGTTATCTCCTGTACACTGGTATTTATGGCGGTGTTCATTCCTGTGACGTTCATGCCAGGCACCTCGGGGACGTTCTTTACCCAGTTCGGTGTGACGATTGCCTCATCTGTCGGTCTGTCGTGCGTTTCGGCCTTGACACTCTGCCCTGCCCTCTGTGCCATTATGATGAAGGTGACGAACGGCAAGCAGGAGGGCAAGAGCCTGACCTATTATACCAAGAAAGCTTACGAAGCGAGCTATAATGCCATCTATAACAAATACAGCAAGAGCGTGCAGAAGTTCATCAAGCGCCCCATCCTGTCATGGAGTCTGCTGGCCATTGCCGCCGTGCTGTTGGCGTTCTTCATGAAGAGTCTGCCGTCGGGCCTCGTACCTCAGGAGGACCAAGGCGTGTTCCTGGCTGACATCAGTGCACCTGAAGGTACAACGCTGCAGCAGACCCGTGAGATGGTGAAAAAAGTAGAGGAGAAGGTGAAGCAGATTCCCGAACTGGAGAGCTTCGCCGTGGCCGTAGGCTATGGTATGCTCAATGGTGAGGGTTCTAACTTTGCCACCCTCGTCGTCCGTCTGAAGAACTGGGAAGATCGTCCGGGTATGAACCACTTGATCGACCTTGTCATGGGTCGGTTCTATTACGACTGTATGGAGATCAAGGAATTGCAGGTGATTCCCTTCCAGATGCCGCAGATTCCCGGCTATGGTAGCAACAACAGCGTGTGTCTGGTGGTGGAGGATCCCACGGACGGTGACTTGTCGGCGTTTGCCAAGCAGACGGAGCAGTTCCTGAGCAAGCTGTCACAACGCCCTGAAATCGGCTCTGCCACATCAACCTATTCTGAGCGCTATCCGAAATACGAAGTTGAAGTCGATGCAGCCCATTGTGACCGCTCTGGTGTGTCACCGGCAGATGTGCTTAGCACCCTCGGCAGCTTCTGTGGTGGTGCATACGTCGGTAACTTCAACCAGTTCGGTAAGGTCTATCGTATCATGGCCAGTGCCGCACCCGAGTATCGTCTCGACCCGTCGTCACTGAACAACATCTTCATGAAGGTGGGTGACGGCAGGATGACGCCTATCTCGGAGTTCGTCAGTCTGAAACGTGTGGTCGGTCCGTCGAGCATTGAGCACTTCAACCTCTTCCAGAGTATCTCCTGTTATATCACACCAGCCGGTGGCTACAGCGAGGGCGAGGTGCACAAGGTGATCGCCGAGGTGTTCAAGGAGGAGATGCCCGGTACAGCTACCTTCGAGTATAGCGGTATGTCGCGTGAACTGGAGGAGGCTGCCGGCTCTAACACCACCGGTATCATCTATGTCATCTGTGTGATTCTGATCTACCTCATCCTGGGATCCCTCTACAACTCCTGGTTCACGCCGTTGGCTGTGCTTTTCAGCGTACCATTCGGACTGATGGGTGCCTTCGTGTTCGCCTATTTCGGTAATATGCTGCAACTGCCCGGCATGGACAACAACATCTATCTCCAGACGGGTGTAATCATGTTGATCGGACTGCTCGCCAAGACGGCCATCCTGATTACGGAGTTCGCCACAGAGCGCCGTGCTCAGGGCATGACCATCGTTGATGCAGCCTTCGAGGCTTGTAAAGAGCGTCTGCGCCCGATCCTGATGACCGTGGCCACGATGATCATCGGTATGATACCGCTCGTCATCGAGGGTGGTGCAGGTGCCAACGGTAACCGTGCCCTTGCCCTCGGCGTCATCGGTGGTATGAGTATCGGTACTATGGCCCTCCTGTTCGTCGTCCCCGCCTTCTTCATCGTGTTCCAGAATCTGCACGAGAAATTTATGGGTAAGAAAACTGTCGAAGTGACAAACAATGATTAATAGTATTCAAAGATGAAAAAAGTAGTATTAATATTGTTCGCGGGTCTGATGCTGTCGGGCTGCGGCTTATACAATAATTATGAGAAGACTGTGCAGGAGCCCGAGGGCGTCTTCGGTGCCACGCAGGACATCACGTCGGCTTCGGGCAGCGAGTCCATTGCCGAGATGTCGTGGCGTGAGTTCTTCACCGACCCCCTGTTGCAGCAGTTGATTGAGCAGGCGCTGGCCAACAACACCGATCTGAACTCTGCCCGTATCAATGTCGAGAAGAGTCAGGTCTTGCTGAGAACCAAGAAGCTGGCATTCCTGCCTTCGGTCTATTTCTCCCCGCAGGGCTCGTTCAGCAAGTTCGGCAGCGAGTCGTGGTCGAAGGGCTACACCATCCCGTTGGATGTGTCCTGGAATGTCGACGTGTTCGGTTCCCTGAGGAACAAGAAGCGCGCTGCCAAGGCCGCCCTGCTGCAGGCACAGATGACCGAGGAGTCCACACGCTCCAATCTCATCAGTACCCTCGCACAGGAGTATTTCTATCTCCAGCTGCTCGACCGAGAACTGGACATCCTGATCGCGACCGACAGTCTGTGGAAGGCTTCTTTGGATACACAACAGGCCCTCTACGAGAACGGTCAGGCCTACTCGACGGCCGTCAACCAGCAGGAGTCGTCGTGGCTCGACGTGAAGCTCCAGATCGTCGCCATCAAGCGCAGCATCCGTTCTACCGAGAACGAGATCTGCAGCCTGCTCTGCATCACCCCGCAGCACATCGAACGTTCGAAATGGTATGCAGATGAGTATCACTCCTCTGCAGACAAACGGTTGTTCGAGGAGCGGTATATGAAAGTCGGTGTGCCCGCCATGATGCTGGAGCGCCGTCCTGACATCCGTCTGGCTAATTTCTACATTGAAGAGGCTTTCTACAACGTGCAGGCCGCCCGTGCTGCCTTCTATCCCAGCATCACGCTGTCAGGAGAGCTCGGATGGACCAATAATGGCGGACTCGTCAATCCCGGCAAGCTGCTGCTGCAGCTCGTCGGCCAGCTCTCGCAGCCCATCTTCGCCCGTGGTGAGATCAATGCCAACTACAAGACGGCCCAGCTCACCGAGGAGAACCTGAAGAAGAAGTATGTGCAGGCCGTCGTCGATGCCGGCAACCAAGTGAACGAGGCGATAGCCGACTGCCGTGCTGCCCGTGAGAATCATGAATACTACCACCGTCAGGTGGAGGTGCTCCACGAGGCCTATGTCGGCACCCATGAGCTGATGGACAACGGTAAGGCCCAGTACCTCGAGGTGCTCACCGCCCAGGAGTCGCTGCTCAACGCCCAGCTCAACGAGGCATCGAACATGTACAACGGTGCCCAGGCCCTCATCTCCCTCTACGTTGCCCTCGGCGGTGGAACGAAGTAAAGGTGAACATCATGACGCTCGAACAAAATCAATCGTAAGATATGAAGAAACTGTCATTACTACTCATCGCCGTTGGCCTGACCTGTCAGGCCAACGCTGATAATTATCGAGACATGGAATCCCTGACGCTCGAAACACCAGAAATGAAGGCCGAACTGGTCAAACTGCCCGAACAGTCGACACTCAACTTTGACAGATTAGCCCCGACGACCAGCTCCAGTCCCAAGATGGACTTTGACATCTTCAAGTCGAAGACGAATCCAGGCGTCAAGCCCTACAAGTTCATGGACGACATGACCTTCGTCGGTGTCCCTCTGTTCGTGGCAGGCTGGGCCCTCAAGAGCGACAAGGCCATGTTCCGCGTTAATGCCAAGGCGGAACAGGGCGGAAAGGGTAACACCCAACTCTTGACCGACTTCAAGACGGGTATCGACGACTATACGCAGTTCTTCGGCCCGGCGATGGTTGTGGGACTGAAACTGGGTGGCTATGAAGGACGTAGCGACTGGCCCCGACTGCTGGCAAGTGCCGGTATGTCGTATCTCATCATGGCAGCCCTCGTCAACAGCATCAAATACTCCGCCAAGGAGATGCGCCCCGACGGATCGACGGCCAACTCCTGGCCCTCCGGCCATACGGCAACGGCCTTTGTGGGTGCCACGCTGCTGCATAAAGAGTACGGTCTGACACGCTCACCCTGGTGGTCGGTAGCGGGCTATGGTGTAGCAACAGCCACGGGTGTGATGCGTGTGCTCAACAACCGTCACTGGATCAGCGACGTGATGTCGGGTGCCGGTATTGGTATTCTGTCCGGTGAATTGGGCTACGCCCTCTGCGACTTGCTGTTCAAACAGAAGGGACTGTTGCGCAACGACCTCGAACTGAACAGCGAGAATCCCACTTTTTTCAGTATCTCCATGGGTGCGGGCCTTGGCAGCAAGGACCTTGCGTTCGTGAATGAGGGAAAGACGATGAACCTCAAGTTCCGTGCCGCCACAGTGGTCGACGCCGAGGGAGCTTACTTCTTCAATAAGTACGTGGGCGTAGGTGGCCGTCTTAGGCTCAGGGCACAGTCGGTCAAGGATTTCGGAGACTTTGCCGATTATGTATCTGTCGAGGCCATTGATGCATGGCTGGGCCTGCAACACCTCTATGAGTCGGCATATCCCGGTGACTATGTGCTGCCCGCTACCACCGAGGAACAAGAGATCCAGAACGTTCTCACTTACCTGAACAAGGTGGGCTATAAGGAGGATTCGGAGAGTGTCTGGAATGACAACGCTCCCGTCACAGACTGCTATGGTATCGTGAAGAGCGACCACATCACAGAGTTCACGGCCAGTCTGGGCGTGTATTTCAACTTGCCGCTCAGCAGACATTTCTCCCTGGGCACTAAGGCGCTCGTCGGTCGTTCCGTCACGCAGGAGCTTGACATCGACGGCCACGCAGAGGGCAACAGGAAAGACATCAGTTACACGATGGGACTCGACAACCGACCGGATATGAGACTGCCCAATGGCGACCCCAAACTGACAATCAACGACCTGATGTACCCCAACAATACGGGTGAGAAATGGACTGACGAATGGGAATACCTCACCATAGGTGCTAAGGCGTCAACTTCGTTTGGCACGGGGCTCTCGCTCACCTATCGCTATAAGTCCAATTTCTCTTGGCGCTTCTTCTGCGACTACGACTACACCCGCAAGGACTTCACTGCCAGATACGACCCCTTCCACTTTGTGCGGGAGGGTGTGACCACAGGTGCAGGCAGCCTGATGGAAACGGCAGGTAAATACGACGACGGTATGGGCCTGGATATCAGGGAGTATAAGACCCGCAAGTCCATGAACTACGTGACGGTGGGCCTATCGTTCCTGGTGAACTTATAAACATTGAATATTGAACATTGAGCAATAAAATGAGAAAGATTATGAATTGGGTGCTCGCCGCCACCCTCGTATGCGGCGCAAGCGTATTCACATCGTGCAAGGAAGCAAAAGCTGTCGTCGAGATGGTGAACACCATCCACCACGGTGAAAACCGAGGCAAGAAAGACGTCATCCTCTACATGTTCTACCTCTCGCAGAAAGACCTGCCTCTGGCCGTGCAGCACCCGGAGATTCCGCTGGACTAACATGCAGGCGGAAACCAGAATACAAAAACGCGACGAGACGAGGTGATCAAGACACTTATCAGACAGATCGGCAGTTATAGGACTGCCTCCATCCTCACCCCCGTGTGGACGGCGATGGAGGTGGTAATGGATGTGCTGATACCCTATGTGACTGCATCGCTCATCGACAAGGGACTGAACGCAGGCAGCATGGAGAATGTCTGCCTATACGGTGCCGTCATGCTCGGTATGGCATTCCTCTCGCTGGCTTTCGGCATACTGGCGGGGCGCAGCGTGGCCTATGCCTCCTCGGGCTTTGCCACCAACCTGCGTAAGGCAATGTACAGGAATATCCAGCGCTTCGCCTTCTCAGACATCGACAAATACTCGACATCAGGACTGGTGACGAGAATGACCACCGATGTGAACAACTTGCAGAACGCCTATCAGCAGATTCTCCGCATCACCGTTCGGGCGCCCTTCCGGCTGATTCTCTCCATCGTGATGTGTCTGGTCATCGACGCCCGTCTCAGTCTGATCTTCATCGTGGCGATGGTAATCCTCGGATGCTCGCTCTATCAGATTATCTCTCGTGTGGCCAAACTGTTCCAACAGGTCTTCGAACGCTACGACGACCTGAACCAAAGCGTACAGGAAAACATCCATGCCATCCGGGTGGTGAAGGCCTTTGTGCGTGAGGATTATGAGAACAAGAAGTTCTCGAAGGCTGCCGAGGGGCTCTATAAGTTATATGTTCGCGCAGAGAGTCTGATGGCCCTCAACCACCCCATCATGAACATCGTGGTCTATGGTTGTATTATCGCCCTGTCGTGGTGGGGCGCACACTTCATCGTCTCGGGTACGCTGACCACGGGTGAACTGACGTCGCTCTTCACCTACGTCATGTCGATCCTCCAATCGCTGATGATGCTCTCGATGATCTTCGTCATGCTGACGCAGAGTGCCGCCAGTGCCAGACGTGTCTGCGAGGTCATTGAGGAAGAGCCCGATATCGTGAATCCCGAGCAGCCAGTCTATGAGATTGCCGATGGCAGCGTGGAGTTCCGGGGAGTAAGATTTGACTATCATCCTATAAATAATATTTCCTTAGACAAAAAGCACAAGCGCAGCGCGCTATTCAATGTATCCTTCTCCATCGGCAGTGGCGAGACGATTGGTGTTATTGGCGGAACGGGCTCTGGCAAGTCCACCCTCGTCAGCCTCATCTCACGTCTTTATGATGTGTCACAAGGCGAAGTGCTCGTTGGCGGACAGAATGTAAAATGCTATGACTTGAAAGCCTTGCGCTCGGCTGTGAGTGTGGTGCTGCAAAGCAATATCCTCTTCTCGGGCACCATCCTCAACAATCTGCGCTGGGGACATCCGCAGGCCACACAGGCAGATTGCGAACGGGCCTGTCGTCTGGCTTGTGCCGATGAGTTTATTGAGCAGATGCCTGAGGGCTACAACACCCGCATCGAACAAGGCGGTACGAATGTCAGCGGCGGACAGAAACAACGTCTCTGCATCGCCCGTGCTTTGTTGAAAGAGCCGAAGATCCTCATCCTCGACGATTCCACCTCCGCCTGCGACACTGCCACCGATGCAAAGATACAACGGGCCTTCCGCGAAGAACTGCCTGAGATGACGAAGATCATCATCGCCCAGCGCATCACGAGTGTGAAGCACTGCGACCGTATCCTCGTGATGGACAATGGTATGGTCACGGGCTTCGACACCCACGAACAGCTTCTGAAGACCAACAGCCTCTATCAGGAGATCTGCGCCATACAGGAGGCAGACCATGGAGACTTCGACAGCTATAAAAACGATAACTATGACCGCTCGGCTTTGCCGCTTCGCTCTGCGAAGAACCAACACAACAAAGACAAAGTTGTCTGAGTTGTCCAAGTTGTCGTCCAAAAAAAGAAAGATGAGACAGCCCAGTTTCAACGGCCCGCGAGGCCCACACGCCCAGAACCAGGGAGGCATCCAGAAGATTGACGCCCAGCAGCGCGCCGTCATCTGGCGACTGGCGAAGTACGTGCTGAGCGACTATAAGTTCAGCATCTTGACGGTGCTCGTCTGCATTGCCATTACCTCCGTCACCACCCTCGCCTCTACCCTCTTTACGCGAACGCTCATCGACGACTATATCGTACCGCTGACTCAGGCTGCCAATCCGGAATACACGGCACTTTGGCAGACGCTTATCAAGCTGGGGCTCATCCTCCTGCTTGGCGTCATCTGCTCCTACGCCTACAACCGTCTGATGATCAACGTCTCGCAGGGCACGATGCTTCGTCTGCGACAGCGCATCTTCGAGCGGATGGAACAACTGCCCATCAGCTACTTCGACCAACATTCGCATGGTGAGATGATGTCCGTTTACACCAACGATGTCGACTCACTGCGCCAGATGATCAGCACGAGCATCTCGCAGGTGTTCAACTCCGTCATCACCATCGCCGTCACCTTTGCTTCGATGGTGGTGCTCAGTGTGCCCCTTACCCTCGTCAGCATCGTGATGGCTGTCATTATGATGGTCACCACCACCTGGCTGGGCAAACGAAGCCGCACTTATTTCCGCACTCAGCAGGAAAGCCTTGCCCGTGTCAACGGCTTCATTGAAGAGATGATGACTGGTCAGAAGGTCGTCAAGGTGTTCTGCCACGAGGATCAGGCCATCGAGGAGTTTGAACGTATCAACGAACAGCTGCGTGCCTCTGCCTGCGAAGCCAATAGAATCGCCAATATCGTGATGCCTGTCAACGGCAACCTCTCCAACCTCGGCTATGTGCTCATCGCCGTTGTTGGCGCAGCCCTCGCCCTCGGACAGTTTTCCATTTTCAATTATCCATTGTCCATTAGTCTGGGTACCATCGTGGCGTTCCTGACATTGAACAAGAGTTTCACCCAGCCTATCACCCACGTCTCACAACAGATCAACTCCGTGCTTAATGCCACCGTCGGAGCAGAGCGCGTATTCCGTCTCATGGACGCAGAACCGGAGGTCGACGAGGGAACGATAGAACTGAAAGATCCCAAGGGTGATGTCGATTTCACAGACGTGGACTTCGGATATACGCCAGCCAAGCAGGTACTCTTCGACATCGACATCAACACCAACCCAGGACAGAAGATTGCCTTCGTGGGTGGAACGGGTGCAGGCAAAACCACCATCATCAACCTCATCAACCGCTTCTATGAGATTCAGAAAGGTAAGATCCTCTACGACGGCATTCCGCTGACGGACATCCGAAAGGATTCACTCCGTAAGAGCATGAGCATCGTGCTTCAAGAGACACACCTCTTTACGGGCACCGTGCTCGACAATATCCGTTACGGATGTCTGGGTGCCACGGACGAAGACTGCATCCGTGCTGCTCGTCTGGTGGGAGCCGACGACTTCATCCGACGTCTGGGCAACGGCTATCAGACCATCCTCAACGGTGATGGCGGCAACCTCTCACAAGGAGAACGACAGCTGATTGCCATCGCCCGTGCTGCCGTCAGCAATCCTCCCGTGCTCATCCTCGACGAGGCCACATCCTCCATCGACACCCGTACGGAACGGCTTGTACAACGAGGCATGGACACGCTGATGCAAGGCCGTACTACCTTTGTCATCGCCCACCGTCTCAGCACCATCCGCAATGCCGACCGTATCATCGTCCTCGACCACGGCCACATCATCGAACAGGGCACCCACGACGAGCTCCTGGCCCTTAAAGGCAAATACTACCAGCTCTATACCGGTAACGAGCTGACAGCCTAAAACGATGAGAGAAATGAATGCTAAAAGTTAAAAAATAACAAGGCACAACAAAATGTTCAATGTTTAATGTTCAATGTTCAATGTTTTTTGTACCTTTGCATCCGCTTTCCGCAAGCACTGGTCCCGTAGCTTAGCTGAATAGAGCGTCAGATTCCGGTTCTGAAGGTCTTGGGTTTGAATCCCAACGGGATCACTTTTAAAAATCGGCAAATGATTGATTTTCAATCGCTTGCCGATTTTCTTATAACTCAACTGCACCACTTTTGCACCACCCAGCCCCTACAACAAGGTTTTACAAACTGGCTTATTTACCACAAAATGGCTCATTAACACTTATTAGAGGTGTTCCAGCAACTCTCTGCCCTTCTTCGTTAGATAGTATGATTGCATTGGGTGATTTGGAATTTCCGGGTACAGCATAGCAATATATCCTTCCGACAGATTGGGATTGATGTAGTTGTTTACAAAGCTCTTCCTGTCTCTAAGGTGCATACCTTCCATTAACATCTTAAGATTCGCCCCATTCTCTCCAATTATTGAGAAGAATGTCTTTAGCTTTTGAGCCCTATTATCCTTTGAGGTTGTGGGGTTGAGGGGTGAACTTGTGGGGTTGTGGGGTCGTGGGGTTGTGGGGTCGTATGGTTGTATGGTTACGCGTTTGAACGTAACCCATACGAATGCTGCATTTTGATTGAACTCTGGCTCCGGAAGATTTGCTTTCTTGCAGGCATCAACCATGCGACTTACGCCACTGCCCCAGTTTTCCAAGAACGCAGTCTTAAACAGCACATCGGCAATAGTCGGGTTCTGAGGATATGAATGATGGGATTGCTTTATGGTTTCAACAGTCAATTCGTCTGGCAAATGGCCAGTATTCTCAATCTCTACACGATCATCATAGATAGCGATGCCAACAGAACTACTTGTATTATGGAACATCCTGTGACAAAGGGCATTTGTCAAAGCCTCACGCAACGCTTCGGCAGGAATCTCAAGTTTCTCTTCTCTCGTAAAGCCCACTATCTTGCCACTGAGTGAAAGATGTTTGAAGAAAAACGCCATACCAGCATCAAGCAAAGTGAAGAAGTTGCCGTATGCTCTTTGATTGTCAATGAATTCCATCTTGTCGTTGCCACGAAAGCGAGCCATGCGAAGCAGGAACTGAGGAAACTGACTTGTATCCCGAAGGAATAGGGCTGCTGCTGCATTTTTCAGTTTCCCATTCGTGGTGAGTTTCAGTTTCTCAACAAGGCTTTCCGTAGTCTCCATGAGCGATGACTCAGGCATCCTACCCCGTTCTACGCCAAGACGAACACCACCACGAATACGCTGTTCCTCCAAATCAGCAATGGTTATGCCTTCACAAATCTGGTCTTCCCATTTATGACGATTAGATTTGCTACGCATCAGACGGTCTTCGAAGATGTCACGAGGCATGACTACCGTTGTGCTCTCAATTCGCATATACGGTTTATTATCGTATGTATATGGCACATCCCAATAAGAAGGAGCATCCAGATGAATAGCTATGACCTGACAGTCTGGACGATTCGGCACATCAATGTATTCAACAGGAAGATCTATCAGTGGTTCCAGCTTCGCAACCTCTCTGGCAATCTCCTTTCGGGTGTTGTCTGTCACCTCCTGTCCTAATATCTTCAGTGTCGTTGGGGCAATACCAAAGAACAGCCAGCCACCTGCGGTATTGAGAAAGGCACAAGCTGAACGCATACCATCTTTCAACTCGCCCGTTGTCTTCTTCATTTCCACCGTACGAGTCTCGTCACCTTGTATGATAACTTTTACATCCTCTATTGTCATAATTACCTATATCCTTTTTGCGCTTGCAAAAATACAACTTTTTGGACAAAGAAACAACGTTATGAATTGGAAATAGGAGTAAAAGGCTTAAAAATTCTCAAAAAGCTCCACCTTATTATATATAATTAAGGAAGATTTCGTAATTTTGCAGAAGACTAAGCCAGTCCAGCCGCCTTGGTTAGAAATAGCTGAGGCAGAATGGACAAGGGCGGGTCGAATTAACATCGATGGAATCCTGAGGCCAACGATGCCATTTGTAGGGCAGGTCGAAGGGAAAGGACGTTTTCGAACGTTACCTGTCTGTGAACTCAAACTTCGCAACTTTGAATTTTCGCACAGCGGTAATGCAACGAAGCGTCTGCGTGGGTGTATTATATCCCAGCTTCTCGTTGCTATCATTGTATCTTGATGGACAACGTCTACGCTGATTTATATAATCACTCGGCGTGGGCTGGCTTGCGTTGCTTATCCTTGCGAAAAGGCAATGCGAAGGCCTGAGTTCTGGGATAGGCGCGGAGGAACAAACTCCCACGTCTTTTTTATTTCCACATCTAAACGTATTATTAATGCTGAATTTGGGGAGTCTGGAGGCAGCCAACAAAGCTACAGTATGAACCTACAAGATTTAAAGCCGTTGATTGATTATGCTATTGAGGATTGTCAAAGGATTATACGAAATAATCCCAAAGCTGTTTTATCTGAAGGTGATTTTGAGCGGATACTATCAAGCTGTATAGCAAAACGAATAGGTTATTTTGCAGAAGTATCTAATCCAAATGATTTTGCAATATATACCCAAATCTCTCACTATACGAATGAAACGAAAGAACTTGATGCACGGGTAGATATCCTTTTGGCAAAGCCTGCAGATATAAAACCAGATAGCTCTCATTATAAAGATTTTGTGATTTATAATTCTGCCGAAACGGTTGCGATAGAGTTGAAATACCGACACGATAAAAACGCAGCTTGCGTCACAGCAGCTAAGGAAGACATAAAAAAAATCGTTAAGTATAAGGATGATTCATACTATTATTCAATTATTTTGTTGGAACAGAATAATAGAACAAAAGAGTTCGAGGATGAAATAAAGGAATATTACAAGACTAAGAAAGTTGAAATGGGTAAAGAATATGAGAACAAATTTTTCTGTAGAGTATTAACCAAAGCAGCTCAGTAAAATGGAGAAATATATAACATCAATAAAAGAACTGGTCACACAAACTATGGCCAGTGTTTCTGATATTAAAGCAAAGGCGGAGGACGGTGACGCTGAGTCATGCTTCAAAATGGGTATGATTCATCTATTGGGTATCAACACATCGATTGATTTCAAAAAGGCAAGTAATTTCTTTGGTAACCAGTCATTGGCTGATAATCCAGTTGCTAATCGATTAATAGGTTTCATTGCAGAATGTGAGGGCCTATTTGCTCAAGCGTTTAGTAATTATGCCAAAGCAGGTAAGGGGAATAGACCACATGTTAATAAGGTAAATGAGGAAAGGAACAATCTACAGGGATATTTCAAAAAGTTGAATTTACCCACGAACTCGCTTAACAAAGAAGTCACAGAAGTACTAAATGAATACATAAAGGAAGGAGACTCTAATCTTGACACCAAAATTAAAATGGCTTTCGTTTGTGAAGACGAAAGATCATGTATAGAAGCAGCTCAGTCATTATTTGAAGTTGGTGACGTTTCCTCTGCAAAAGAATGGCTTTTGGTGGGAAATGTACCCAGTACACACCCTTTATATGCTTCTATTGAGAAAGAGTTGTCTGACACCAAGCCTATAAATGTATCAAATACTTTTACTGTTATTGAAGTCTACGGGAACTCTCTACTCTCAGAGACCAAGTTGAACTTCTCGTTGGCGGGAATTAAGGACATTTGCATCAAAGAATCTATTTCAGGGAAGCAGAAATGGGAAAGCACTGTGCCCAAGATAGTAAATACCATAAAGAATGAGATTGAAAAAGAAGAAAAAGATCGTGAAAAGAAAAAGAAAGATGCAGAATATCAAGCATATTTATTAGAGCAGGCAGAAGAGGCTGCAAGGAGAAAAAGAAGGAATAAGATGATCAAGTGGGGCGTTGCGGCAGGAGTTGTTCTTTTGCTTGTAATATTCTCTGCGATCGGTTCCAACAACCAAGATTCTTCCAACGTGGCTACAAGCCCAAGTAACAATACAACTGTAGTTGAAGAAAAAGAGTCAAAAGCAGAAACAAGTAAAAAAGGAACGGTAGAGGAGACTAAAGATAAAGCTCCTTCTATGACAAATCAGAAAGAGATTATAGAAACTAGTGGTGAAGGCTATGCAGAAGAACTCTCTGAAAGGAAACTAGTAGATTCTGATTTGGATGGGAAAACCAAAAAAGATCTTGAGATTTTGAGGAACAGCATTTATGCCAAATACGGATACAAATTCAAACGAGAAGATTTGCTTAACTACTTTTCTCAGTTCTCTTGGTATAATCCTATAACAAGAGATATGGCTGAAGTATATAACTCTATGTCTGATGTTGAGAAATACAATATTGACTTTATAAAAAAACACGAGTAATAACCATGCGAACAGTCTTATTGGTAATCTTATATACTTGTCTGAGTTGTAGTGGCCATTCTTCCAAGAATCATGATGTGAGACAGCAACTATTAGATTCATCTAATGTAGCTTCTCACATTACAAAAAGCGAGTCTACTGACATTCCTCTTTTTGCTCAAAAAATTATAAAATCCTATCCATTGTTTGATATCCATTATGATAATAATAAATTGGTTTTTGCAGATGGAACCAAGATTGTTTATGACGATGGGCGTAATAAGGAATTTAAGCAGATGCTTGATGAAAGCGATATTGAGGACATGTTCTCAATGCCATACGGAGTGGAAGATTCTATTCCTGGATACCTTAATGATTGCGGCAGAAGTAGAAATGAAGAGCTTTTTAAGAAAATGTATGGTAACAGCGAGGCAGCTGTTCGTAAAAATCTAGTCACTATAAATTGGTTTGGTCAAAAACTACTATTTTCAAAAGTGAACAATGCTGCTGAACAACTTGAGAAAGTAGCAAGTGAGTTGACCAGTTATAAGCAATACAAAAAGTATCTAACAAATGCCTCCTCCTTTTATTGGAGGAAAGTAAGAGGAGCCAATAGACAAAGTGCACATAGTTATGGCATTGCGATAGACATAAATACATCCTTCTCAAATTATTGGCTTTGGTCAAACCCAAGATCCTCAGAAACAGATAAAATAAAATATGAGAATAAGATCCCAATTGAAATAGTTCGCATTTTTGAAAAGCACGGTTTTATTTGGGGTGGTCGGTGGTATCATTATGACACTATGCATTTTGAATATAGGCCGGAATTATTGTAATTATGAAAAAATAAGCAGTATGAAAACAATAAAACAAATTAAGCAGATTGTTGAGAATATCTCTTATGCTTCCTATCGTCTACCAAAAAGCGGAAAAGGCAAAGACATCCTTAATAAATCAAACAAGGAGTACTTGAAACTTGTTGAGGCCGTTAGGGACAAGTATATTCCTCTCTTCCAATTTAATATTAATGCTTCTTCATCAGGTGAAGCACAAACTGTGTTTGATATGATAGGCAATAATGTTCAGGGGAAAACAACAACGACATTTCTTCCTGATGGTTATCATACAGTCGATAATGTGGCAAACCTAACTTTTGAAACGCCAACCATTATGGAGTGGATGGGGGGCAAAGCTGGTCAGAACTTTGTAATCAACTATTCAAATAAATCTGCGGAAAAAGCTCAGGGGCGTTTGAACCAGTTAATCGTTGATATCCTATTGTCACTTCCTGGAAAAAGTTTCAACCTCCATTTCGTTGACCTAGCTTTTTCTGCTCAGGCATCCTTCCTGACGAGAAACTTGGACGAGAAGATATATAGCAAATTGATCAGTAGCCCTAACGAGTGGAACCATCTGAAGAATTCACTTCGAGAGAAGATGGCGAGGTCATTAGAGGAATATGGCGATGTCGCCAAATATAATGAGAGTAAAAATAGGGTCGTTGTTCCTTATGATGTTGTAGTGATTACAGATTATCAAAAATGTGTCAGCGAGATGCGCGACTTGGATGCTCTGTTTGAGAACGGCCATAAAGGAGGTATCTATTTCATACTGATGAATAACCAGAATTTCAAGAGTGACAGAGATATTGACTCGCTGCTGGCATTGAAGGACTTTTATCAAGTATTAGAGGCTGATAATTTTGGCAACTATTCAAAGGATGCTTTTATCCGTTGCACACCAATTCTTGACAATCCCATCTTAGCAAAGGCTTGCTTCAATTATATTAATGAGGGGGCAGAACTGCCACAGGTGGCAGCAGCCAGTGTCGACCATGATAAGTTGTTGGGTAAGGGATTTGAGCCTATTGATAAGGCGATAGTGATTCCTGTTGGTTCATCAGAGAATGGTGATTTGGTGGACTTTACACTCGATACCGTCAGTCATATCCATTGCTTTATCATTGGTCAGTCGGGTACTGGTAAGTCGGTATTCCTGCACGATGTCATCATCGGTGCAATGGCAAAGTATTCGCCCGAGGAATTGGAGTTATACCTAATGGACTTCAAGATTGGTGGTGTTGAGTTCAACCGTTATCGCAATGAAAAGCATGTGAAGGCTCTGCTCGTTGACAATTCTGATATTCAGATTACGTTGGAGATTCTCCGCGACATCAGCAACAAGATGCGTGAGCGTGGTAAACTACTTAGAGCAAGCGGTGTTTCGAACATTGTTGAGTATAATCAGGTGAATCCCACTAAAAAGATGCCTCGTATCGTCTTTATCGCAGACGAGTGCCACGTAATGT
>JAEEGH010010311.1_pt1 | contig 21492 bp, 22 predicted proteins | sample 9134181 | NCBI WGS metagenome assembly JAEEGH01 (sample SAMN16246544, study PRJNA631951) | gut metagenome | biome: gut microbiome; feature: rumen; material: DP-attached | host: Bos | place: Iran: Karaj | collected 2018-10
GAATGTTTTCTTGGCGAAAAAAGAAGAATTGGTTGGGCCTGGCAGATACCTGAATAACCAATACTACGATGAAATGTTGTTTGGTGCGGGAGCGGCGCTAGGCATAGGCCATGTTTTTGATAATGGCATTTTTGTTGATTTACGCCTTACCTATCAGTTTACGGATGTTGTGGATACACAGGTATCATGCGATGCACAGGTAATCCAGGCAGGAGAATCACGTCGCGATACGGAATCGGAAGAGAAAACGACGACGGTGATGTACGAAGAACCGGACAAATGGGATGTTTCCTACATCATCCTGAATAAGCTGCAGATTGGAATCGGATACTGGTTCTAGGCTTGGGTTTCGCGTGCCTCAGAATCGCGCTTCTCCGCGTCGCGCTTGGAATACGCGCACCCGCAATAATTCTGTCGGTACAAATTGTATTCGGCAGAAAGCTGAATGGAACGCTTGTATCCGCCCTTCTTCTTGAAGTCGCTGGGCAGGCGCTTGATTCCGTAAATATCGCACTGTTCCTGCACCACCTCGTTCAGCACCTGCGCGTTTTTCATGGGGCTGATGGTGAGCGTGGTGGTAAAGTATTCGCAGTTCAGTTCCTTCGCGAGTCTTGCCGATTCAGAAAGGCGCAGCTCGAAACACTTGCGGCAGCGTGCGCCACCTTCAGGTTCATTTTCAAGTCCGCGAACGGTATCGTAGAATTTCTTCGGATTGTATTCGCCTTCAATCAGCGTGACCGGATACTTGGTCTTGAATTCAGCAACGAACCGCTTGATTTCTTCGACGCGGTGGCGGTATTCTTCGTCCGGCGCGATATTTGGATTGTAGTAGAAAAGTGTGATCTTGAAGTATTGCGACAGGTATTCGATGGTGTAGCTGCTGCACGGCGCACAGCAGGCGTGTAACAGGAGCGTCGGCACTTCGCCGGTGCGTTCCAGCCTGCGGATAATGTAATCCAAATCGCGCTGGTAATTATGCTTGGGGGCATTGGATTGCTGCGGTTCCATGGCCTACTCCCAACTTAAGGTGCCGAAGGCCGTAATCCAGTAGCAAACCGCCGTAATCACGGCAAAAGTCCCCATTACGGTACGTTCCTTGTAGGCGGTGCTAAAAAGGACGGTCGCCGTATAGAACGTCAAATACAATGCAAAAAAGAAGGCGAGAATTCGCGTCACCATGAACGGGATAATCTCGGGCAGAACATGTCCCGCCGAAAGCAGCACGAAAAGGGCTACAAACTGCATCGTGGTCGGCACAATGAAAGCTTTGCGAACTTCGGACGGAATCACCTTGTAGCGGGCGTTCATGGCGTATGCGCCGAGCGGGGCGCCCAAGGCGAGCGCGATATTCAAGGCGATGGAGGGCAAAAATGCGACTGCCCCGATGATTGTAGCGATAATCATTGTGAAAAAAATAGAAATTACCCCTAAAAAAGAGGACGGCCCTGGGTAAAGGAGGTAACCTAGGGCCGTCAGGGAGTGTTTGGGTATCCATAAAATAGATATTCCGACTTGGAATAACCAGTCGGGAGGAGTAAAACGTGTTTACCGAAGTAAACAGCGCTGTATACAACGCTATTTTTTGCAGGGAAAGAGCATTGGTTGCGTAGAAAAGGGTCGTTGTGTGATTTTGCTCACATACGGGGGCCCTTGAATTTTGTATGGTGCGTTTAGCCCTGAATGACACGCCCATGATTCATTGTTAACTTTTGCTTATTCTATGCCAAACCTTTATAACATTATCGCAGCGCTGTGCTCGGATATTGTGAACTCTTGTTCGGAGGAGTTCTTTGTCAAGTATAGTTGTGTATCTCCTGCCGAAAAATCCCGCATCTACAATGTGGTGCAGGCAGAGGTTCCCGTGTTATTTCAGGAGTCGGGCAAAGGCGTGTGTGTCCGGGAACTTTCTCCCGAAAACCTGACCAATGAATTTCTCGAAAATTTAAAATCGCTCATCGATCGCTTAAAGACCGGCAGCGATTATTATGCCTTGCTCGGGTTGTTGCAGATTTTAGACCATGCGACGGCTTCGCTATTGAATGGGGCTATAGCTGAATTCGAACGTGAAAAATTTTCGGTTGTACTGAATACTAACCGCGAGTCGGTTGGAGTGGGACTCTTGCCGCGTTGTTCTTGCGTGTGGGAGCGTAAACACCGCTTGATTCACCGTTACAACAATCTTGAAAGTTTCCTGTACAATATTCTGCTGATTGAAAATTCGGTGCTCGGTGAACTGATTGACAAACATTACTTTTTGAAAGACGAATTGTTTCCGCGTTTCAAGGAACGTCATGCCGTGAAGATTGCGGCAACTCCTTTAAGGCTTGAACGGAATTTTCAGGTACAGTTAAGCGACAAGGATAAAATTCAGTACTTCAATATCGCTTACGAAAATCCCTCGTTTGAGGCAGACAACGAACTTATCTGGGAAAAGATTTGGACCGCTGCCGAAAATGAAAGCGATATCGTCGTTTTTCCGGAACTTCTCGGGAATGTCGAAATGGCGGAATTCGTTTCAGGTAAAATCAAATCGCTTTCGCCTGCCGATGCCGACAAAATTCCGTCACTCATTATTCTGCCCTCTTATTGGGAAAAGAATCGCAATGTCGTCACGGTCATGGACAAGTTCGGAAATGTGATTTGCAAACAGAATAAGCAGAATCCGTTCCGCAAGGAATTCGATGGTGTTGGCTATCTGGAACAAATCAGTTCCAATCTCGTGGTAAACATTCTGCACTACGAAGGCATTGGCCGCATTGCGATTATGGTCTGCCGCGACTTCTTGGAAACGGAGTATATGCAGCAACTCATGCGTTGCTTCAAGCTCACGCTGATTATCGTGCCCTCGTTCTCGACGGGGTCTTACGATTTTCGCCGTTCGTTTGACTTGTGTGCCCATGAAGACTGTAACGTGGTCTGGGTCAATACCTGTGCCGCGCTCGTCAAAGGCAAGGAATCGAACTTCCAAGACATCGGCTACGTGCGCAAGCGAATCTCTCGCAACGAAGACGAAGCGCAAATGCTTTACAAAATGCCCATTTGCAAGGGCGCGTTTAACCGTGAATGCAAACATGATTGCATTTACTACGAAACTATACAAAAGGTGTGATTATGGAATTTGAATCGATTGAAAAAATCCACCAGGGCAAATTCATTACCCGCTACGACATTCACTATAAGACTGTCAGCGGCAAGCCCAAGACTTATGAAATGATCAGCCGCAATCCCGACATTACGGGCCTCAAGGACATGCTCGAAAAGAAACCGCACGCGGTCGTGATGATTATGCATGATTGCACCGGTCAAAAGCTCCTGCTTTGCAAGGAGTACCGCATGGCTGTGGGCGAGAGCATTTACAACTTCCCGGCAGGGCTAATCGATCCGGGCGAAACCTACGAAGAAGCAGCTGCCCGCGAACTCCGCGAAGAAACGGGTCTCTCGCTCATGCGCATCGACGAAGTCTGGAAACCGAGCTATTCCGCCGTCGGATTTTCCAACGAAAGAAACGTTGTCGTCGTAGGCGTTGCCGGCGGTGAAATTCGCCCGAGCGATTCTGAACTCGAGGAAATTCAGGCGCAGTGGTTCGACAAGAAACAAATCCGCGAAATCCTGAAAGACGAACGCCTCTCCGCCCGCACTCAAACTTATTGCGCCCTTTGGAGCCGCGCTTAAAAACATACTCTCGCTTTCATCGCCGCATGCAAAGGATGGAGCGCCTCTTCGGCGGTTCGCCTGAATGTGACCGCTAGCGACAACTGCAAAAAATCCGTTCCGATTTCGGTGCTGCTGCGTAGCTGAATCTCTTTTGATGGCGTGCCTTTGGGAACAGTGATGGCAATACTTGTATTGTTAGCTGCGTCTTGCGCGTAAGCGATTCCCGCTTCGTAAAGAGGCGTGCCAAATCCTTCGTCTCGCGTGTGTCTTGCGCGAACCTTTCCCGAAAATACCAGCTGCTCGCGGTCGACATTCCACGAAGACCTGATTTTTAGCGCCAAGTCATTTTGCCTGCAATGATCCTCCGCCGAAAGGCATGTCACGCTTGCCGTTCCCCTCAAAACACCTGGCCCCGATTCTGCGCTTGCCTTGAACCGGGTCTTGCTCGTGTCACCTTCAAGCGGAATCATTGTCCGCGCATTGGCGGTAAACCTGCTCTTCCACGCATCGCTAAAAATCGCGCCAATTGTCTGGCTTCCCCAAAGTCTGCTTTTCGCAATCGTCGCGCTCAAACGCGCCTCTTCCGGCAGCGAATCCCCGTGAGCATAAACATCCGTCTTCCATGCAAGCGTTGCGTATTCCATCTTTTCGCGGTGCTGCAATTGCAATTTTATTAAAGGCAAGTCGCCCGCATTTTCAGGAACCCACCAAATCGCAAAATTCCCCCAACTGCCCTTCGCCTGTGCTGCAAATGAACGGCGCTCCACGCTGTCGGCCGGGTGCAGGTGATGCCAATAGGCAAGCCCTATTTCAAAGTCTTTTGGGGAACCTTGAAAAGGGCTGAAGGCGAAACTCGTACGGATTGTTTTAGCGGTATCCAGGAGTCCCCCTAGTCGAAAGATTCCTATCGGGCTGTAAAGGGGATAGAATAGGGCGGTGCCCCATAAGGTATCTAGCGGAATCACGCTATGCAATTCCTTCGTTGAAATTTGGCCGAAGTGGGCTTCGCTGCCGGCGTTTTTGTAAGTCAAAAGGGATTGCGCTCCAAGACGTAGCGTATACCTGTAAAAGTCAATCCGGATATCGGTGCGCTGGTTTTCTAGATATCCCAGTGAATCTGTGCGGCCTTGCCATTCTATGTATCCGTGTGGAACAAGGCTTGTTTGTTCCTGTTGTTTTCCGCTCTTTTTAGTTGCAGTGCGTTTTTTGGTTTTTAGCTTGTTGTGTGGATTTGTTGCTTTGGGGTATTCTTTTTCTTCGCTGGCACAACTTTCAAGTGCATACACCTCGGCTAGAATGCATGCTTCTTGAGTATTGCCTTCTTCCAGTAGGTCAAGAATCTCGTGAGCCTCGTCGCCATCGATAATGCCGTCGTCCCACCATTCAAAAACTTGGGCTTCGTTAAGGGAAGAATTCTCCATCGCAAAAGTCAAAGGGGCGGCGACAGCCAAAAGAAATAGGAGTAATGTCATTTTCGGGAGTACCTCTATATTATACACGCCATTTTGCCCAAATCGGTACGTTTTTGCACCTTGAAAAGTTCTATTTTTGTCTTTATGACAAATAACTGGTCTAAAAAGCCCTTCTCAAAGGCTCCTTCCCGCAATGCGTCTGCCGCAGGTCGTGATTTCGTGCCGCACCTCAAGGCGCCCCGCACCGACTTTCCGCTGTTTAACGGCAAGCGTGTCACACCGTCGCTCGCGGGTCTCGACAAGTTGCTGCATTATTATGGCGTGGAACTTCAGCCCGAAACGCTAAAGCAGATTTGGGAATTTCACCAGTTACTTCGAGCCAATAACGACGACCAGGATTTGACTCGCCTCAATGCGTTTGAAACTATGGTGGAACGCCACTATGCCGACTGTACCCTCATCAACGCGTATGTGCCCAAGTGGCCTGCCCGCATGATTGACGTGGGAAGCGGTGCTGGATTCCCCGGGATTCCGCTCAAGATTGTGAATCCGTCCATTCGCCTTACTTTGTGCGAACCGCGCCCGAACCGCATCAACTTCCTCAATATGGTCATCGAGAAGATGGGCCTCAAGGGGATCGATGTATTCGGCCACAAGGTCACGAGCCGCAGCATGACAATCCCGGTAGACGGCGTCATCAGTCGCGCTTTTGAACTCATGGAAAAGACGCTTCCGCGCATCGCCAATTCACTTAAGGTAGGCGGCCGCGTATTCTTCATGAAGGGCCCTGCCGTGGCCGATGAACTCAAAACCTTCCACCCGGAAGATTTTGGCTACAAGTTCGTGGGCAAGCATTTCTATACGATTCCTAACAGTACGCAGGATCGCGCCCTTGTTATCCTTGAACGCGTAGAGTAAAAAAATGTGAGATGTGTAATGACTAATTCCGCATCTCACACTACACTTTCCACACTTCACATAGCGGCGTAGCCGCTAGAACTTGAACAGCATGCCAAAGCGCATCTGACCGTCGCGTACGCCATCGTTGTCGCCAACGTCCTTGATGGTGGCGAAGTCGAACTGCAACACGTCGGAGAGCATGAAACCAAAGCCCAAGTCCACTTCATTGCGCTTGCCGGTTTCGTCGTACAGGTAACCGGCGCGAAGTGCGATTGTATTGGCGTACACGAATTCGGTACCCAGGTTGAATACACCCTGCATAATGGATTCTTTAACCTTGTTGCCTTCTCTTTCGGGGTGAATCAGGGACTTCCAGCTGGAAATGTAGAACGGTTCCGGATTGCCCTTGGAATCGTCGTAAACCACTTCGCGGTTGTAGTCGGCGACCACGGTCAACTTGTAATCGGCAAGGCTCAAGATTTCATAAGAAAGTCCCAGACGCCAGGTCAGCGGAATCGGGTCTTCAATCGTCTTGTCTACATAGTAGACGCTAGGACCGATGTTGGCCAGCACCAAGGCGAAATTTAATTTGTCTATAAACAGGTTCTTTTTCAAGACGCCGATGTCAAATGCGTAACCGAATGTGGTCGCTTCTTCTTCGCCTGCGGCCGCGCCCGAACTCAAGTCGGAATAGAAGAACTTGATGGAAAGGCCCAGGCCCCAGTCGTTGGGGAATCTTGTACCGTAGCTGATGCCGCCCACGATTTCGGAACTGTTGTAGGCCACTAAATCGTCGGCGTCCACATCACCCGAAGCGACTGTAGAACCGAAGCTCACGAAGTTCACGGAGAAACCGAGTGTGCCCCAGTCGTTCAGCGGAATGGTCATGCCTGCGTAAAGGTGGTACAGGTCGGGAATGTTCAGAATCGGCAAGAGCTTTTCGTAGAATGCAGTGATCTGGTAGTCGGCGTCCTTGAACTGCTCCATGCCGTTGGCGGTGCTGAACCATACGTCGCCGCCCTGGGGGAGAACCGCCCACACCTTGTTGGTGCTAAGGCCGTTTCCGCTGTGGTAGTGAATCCATTCGTCTTCGCTCTTGGTAGAACCTTCTTCTTCGGCAGCGCCACGTTCAAGTTCGGCTTTGCGGCCGCTTGCGGTGGCGTAGTCTGGCAGGTGGCGCCATACGCCCTTGTCGGTTGCAATCCAGATGCCGCCACGCTGGTCCACTGAAATATCGTTTACCCTGTTGTCGGCGAACTGCACCTGTTCCCACTTGCGCAACGTAAAGTGGGAAAGACCTCCGTTATGGGCAGCCCAGATGTGGCCAGAACTATCTACGGCCAATGCCGTCGGGGACAAGTCCATGATGCCGTCTTCTTCGGTGAACAGGCTCCAGCGGTCTTTGTCGTTAACGCTCTTTTTGGGAATGAGCCTGGCGATACCGGCGCCTTCGACTGCCACATAAAGTTCCTTGCGGTTTTCGGACCATACGAGCGCCCTCACTTTTTGGCTAGGGAGCACTTTGCCTTTCTGTTCGAATTGACCGTTACGGTAAACGAACAGGCCATCTTCGGTACCAATCCAAATAGAGGCGCCCTGACTTTCCAAGGCGGTAATGCGGTGGTGGCCCAGTTCGTCGTCGTAGTTTTTCCAGGCCTTGCCGTCAAAACGGTAAAGGGACTTGGGGGTACCCACCCAGAGCTTTTCGGTGCGGCTTTCGTAAAGGACAGCCGTAATGGTATCCTTCACAACCAGGTTCCAGGGCATCTTGACTTCGACCACGTGTTTTTCGTCATCGGCGTTCTTGATGTCGTTGAACTTTTTCACCTGGCGTACATATTCGTCCAAGCCGCGTTCGGAACCCACATAAACCTTTACGGCATCGCGGACTTTGGCATTGCCCTGCAAGGTAATGGAATGGTAGTTGACCCATTGTTCGCCGTCGAATTTCTGGATTCCATTGGCGGTACCAGCCCAGAGCTCGCTTTTGCTGAAGAAACCGTCCTTGGAACGGGAGGCCATGCTCGTAAAGAAGGGGGCGTTCTTGGATTCGGCGGGGTAGCTCATGCGCCATTCGTCGGCCAGGGGGCCAAAGGCGAGACCTGCCGGGTTGTAGTACATGGCGGTCGGGTCGTCGGCAAGAGCCGCACCGGCTTCACCCATACCCAACTGGCGTGCGCCTACGGGCATTTCGAGGGTGATAATGGCAGAACCTGCCGCAAAAGACAATGCGGGTGCAAGGAGAAGTGCTGTAAGTAGAGATTTACGCAAGTTGCCTCCAGTCGGGGACATCGTATTGGTTGCCGTGTGCAGGTACGACTGCTTTCCAGCCGGACTTGCTGGGGTTTTCCCAGGGCTGTTTGGGCAAAAGCCTGCAGTCGCAGCCCAAGACGTAGGGCGGGAGAATTTCCGCATGGTTGCGGATTTGTTCTCGGGTAATAAAGTTTTCGTCGCTCACAAACTTCACGTATTGCTTGCCCTTGGGGCCGAGTTCGATGCGATAGGTGGCGGTGCCGTTCTTGTCGCCTTCGTCGATGGTGCGGATGGTGGCTTCCATCGAGGCGTTCCATTGGGCAATCAATTCTTCTTTCTTTTCGGGGGACAAATTCTGTGTATCGAGCCAAGATCTGAGCGACGCCTCGGAAGGTTTTACTGCCGTGAGGGATTCCCGGGCGGGGCGCACCACTACGGCGTATTGTCCCGAAACGTCGATAACGCGCTTGGGTTCGTCTTTTTCGTCGGAACTGTGGATAATCACGTACGCGCCGATGGCGGCGAGTATCACGGACAGGACAATAATCGCGATGACGATAATGACTGATAGCATATTTTATTCCATTTGGAATTATTCGTTACTCTCAAAAACTAGCATTTTCTAAATTGTGGGACAGGAGATTTTATGTCGAAATTGAAGATTTTTCTTGTATTGCTGATGTGTAGCGCCTGTTTTGCCATTCCCTTCAAGGTGGAAACGGTTAGGGAGGGCTCGGGAGACCCCATTCGGGCAGGCCAGCTTATCAGAGTGCATTACAAGAGCTACGTTTATTTAGACAGCGTAAAAATTTTGGCCGAAAAGGCCCGCCTTGCCGATTCCTTGCGTGTTGCGGATTCCCTTCGCCTGGCAAACGACTTTAATTCTGACCAGATTGCGGGCATGACAAAAGTTGACACGACAAAACTCGTGAACGACAAGTCCAAGAAGAAAAAGTCCAAGAACAAGAAAGAAACTCCGGCTGTAGTTGATACGGTGGCTGCAGTTGTGGATTCTTCGGCAGCTCCGAAAACCTTTGTAGATTCAATTGCACCCCTTCCGACAGACACCCGTTTCAGGATGTTCTCGGAATCATATGCAGGTAGCGAACCCCTTGAATTCACGCTGGGTATGGGCCTTGTGATTCCTGGCTGGGAAAAGGGCTTGATTGGCATGAAACCGGGTGAAATCCGCAAGCTCTATGTACCTTACCAGATGGGCTATGGCGAAAATTCGCTGGAAGGCGTTCCTGAATATTCCGACTTGTTCTTTATTGTAGAACTCGTCAGTGCTGAAAAGCCGATGGAACCCGATGTGTTCCCCAAGAACGTGGAAGGACTCAAGTGGCGTGAAGCCGCCAAGGGCCTCAAGGTCTATGACGAAAAGGTTGGTAACGGAAAGCCTGCCGTGGTGGGTTCCGTGCTCAAGACGCATTATACCGGTTGGCTCCTTTCTGGCCGCAAGTTCGGTTCCTCCAAGGACGTTGGCAAGCCTCTTGCTGTTGTCATGGGTGCCGGCAAGATGATCAAGGGCTGGGAAGTCGGTCTCGATGGCATGCGTGAAGGCGGCGTGCGTTGGTTCCGCGTGTCGCCGGCCATGGGTTACGGTGCAACGGCTTACTCCATGATTCCGTCCAATTCCACTTTGATCTTCCGTGTAGAACTGGTGTCCTCTGAAGTGGACGAAGCCGTTGTCGCGAATATGGATTTCTTCCCCGATACGACGACCCTTACGTTTGAAAACGGTCCTGAAGGACTCCGCTATGCAATTATCAAACAGGGCGAAGGCGAGCCCGCCCAGAAGGGTAATGTGGCAAAGGTCCATTACACCGGCTGGCTCACCAATGGTTACAAGTTTGACAGTTCCCGCGATCGTGGGCAGGTCTTTGGCTTTACGCTGGGTGCCGGTCGCGTGATTCGTGGATGGGAACTGGGTGTGCAGGGCATGCTCCCTGGTGAAAAGAGAATTTTGGTGGTGCCGCCCGGACTCGGTTACGGCGCCCGCGGTGCAGGCCCGATCCCTGGTGGCTCTACACTGATCTTTGCTGTTGAATATCTTGGAGAATAACTATGGAAATCAAATGGCTTAATCCTGATGCAAAATTTGACCGCCTGGTTCTGGCGGGCGATATTGGTGGTACCAACACGAACCTTGGCTTGGTGGGCTACAAGGACGGCAAGTTTACCTTGCTTCTTGAAACCGTGTGTGCTTCTAAGGACATCAATGGCCTCGACGAACCTATCCGTGAAACGCTCAAGGTGGCTGCTGAAAACCGCGCAGACCTGAAGCCGTCTCACATTTGCATTAGTGCCGCCGGTCCCGTGGGTTGCAACAAGTGCGTCATGACCAACCTCCCCTGGTGTGTGGATGGTGATGCCCTTACCGCTGCGACGGGTATCCCGACGCTCGTGATTAATGACTTCATGGCAATCAGCTATGGCATCCCGACTCTCGATGTTGATGATCCTGCCCAGATCCACAAGCTTGTGCATACTGACGGCAGTACTCCTGCCCCGCAGAAGACCACCAAGGCCGTGATTGGTCCGGGTACCGGTATGGGTGTCGGATTCCTCGCTTTTGACGGCTCCAAGTACATTCCGGCTTGCTCCGAAGGTGGCCACTCTACGTTTGCTCCGTTCGATAAGGATTCCCAGGAATTCCACGACTACATGGAAAAGAAGATCGGTACCGTGCCTGGTGTCGAACCGCTCGTTTCTGGCATGGGCCTTCGCAACATGTACGAATGGTGGAAGGAAACCCGCGGCGTTCCTGATAACGAAGCCTTCAAGAAGATTGAAGAAACCGAACCGAACGATCGCCCCAAGTACATCAGCCGCGCAAGCGATACCGACCCGGTCGCTGCCGAAATGATGCGCCTGTTCGTGAAGATGCTTGCACGCTTTGCAAGCGATGCTGCCACGCTGTTCCTCCCGCTCGGTGGTTTCTACCTGGCTGGCGGTACGGTGCAGAAGGACCTCCGCTGGCTCGAACGCGACAACCTGTTCATGAAGTACTTCGAAAAGAACTACAACCCGAACATTCGTCCGCTCCTGAACAAGATTCCGGTGTACGTCATCAAGGACTACAGCATCAGCCTTTACGGTGCTGCCAACGCAAGCCTCAACTTGCAGAAGTAACGCCCGTTCGACAAGCTCAGGGCTGGCATTGCGTCATCCTGAGCTAAACGAAAAAACTCCGCCCAAAAGCGGAGTTTTTTTGATATCTGTATTTTCGAGACTTATTCCCAGTCGTCGAAGTTGTCTGCGGCCGGAGCTGCGGGAGCAGGTGCCGGTTCCGGAGCGGGTGCCGGGGCAGGTTCGGGCTCCGGTGCAGGAGCAGGAGCAGGAGCGGGTGCCGGGGCCGGTTCAGGCTCAGGTGCGGGAGCGGGCTCGGGTGCCGGGGCTGGTGCCGGTTCCGGTGCGGGAGCGGGTTCCGGTTCGGGTGCCGGAGCAGGAGCGGGTTCAGGCTCCGGTGCTGCAGCCGGTTCATTGTAAGAGTTGGAATTAGAGTAAGAGTTGTTGGAGTAGTAATCGTCGCCGCCGGGGTTGCCGACTTCGTCGTTCTTGCTCTTGTCGACCCACCAAGCATAGTTCAGCGGAGAAAGAACCTGCTTGCCGTATTCCTGGGCATTTGCGTTGGTTTCGAAATAGCCCACGCGGATGCGGTAGTAGGTGCCTTCCAGTTCGCCCGGGTTTTCCACTTCGGCGACGTAGGCCTTGATTCCGCTTTCAGCGAGTTTCTTCACGATGCCGTCAGCAGCTCTCTTGGAGGACTGGATGCTGACCTGGATGACGTATTCTCCCTTGGAAAGAGGCTGAACGCTGCCTGCGACTGCAGGGGCTGCGTTTTTGGCGGGTTCTTCGACTGCCGCGTCGTTAGATTCGGCGTTTCCAGAAAGAGACTGGATGGGAACGAGTTCCGGTTCGTCAGCCTTGGGCTGTTCTGCGGGTTGTGCAGCAGGAGCCTGGGCCGTGGGCTTAGGCTGTTCCATCTTCGGAACCATTTCTTCTTCTTCATTGCAGGCGACAAGCAGGGAGCTTGCGAGAGCAATGGCGCTCAGAGACAAGATTGATTTTTTCATCCAATTCTCCAATTTTTAGAAAATAAGACAACAAAAGCGGTCTTTTATAACAAAAATATACATAAGTCTTTGATAAACCGCAAGTTAAATTGTAAAATTTATTCAAAAAAGCCGGGAAAACTGGCTTTTTATTATACCCTTGACGAAATTCTGGCAATTAAATATATTTGGCTATCCAAAAACGAATTTCTAATTTAACCAAAGGATAATCGTGATCGGCGTAATTGTTAAGTCCAACGAACCTTTTGAACGCGCTCTCAAGCGTTTCACCAAGTCCTGCGAAAAGAATGGCATCATTTCTGATGTCAAGAAGCGTCAGCGCTTCGAAAAGCCTTCTGAAGAAAAGAAGCGCATCGAAACTGCTGCTCGTCGCAAGCGCTTGAAGGAAATCGCTGACCAGAACCGTAAGCGCCTCTACTAATTTGCGCCCGGTTTCCGGGTCAAATTGGCAGTCGCCATCAAGGCATCGATTTTTGTAATGAGTCGTCGGTCCATGACCGGTGGCTCGTTGCGTGTTTCTAGAGAATTCCAACCGCGGATGTGTCCGCAAAGGGTAAAACCATGAGTAGTGCATTGCTGACTAAGATTAAGGATGATATCAAGGCCGCCATGAAGGCGCACGATTCCGAAACTCTCGGGACGCTCCGTACCCTCCATTCCGACATCAAGAACGAAGCCATGAAGTCTGGTGCCACTCCGGCCCAGATCGAAGAGACGATCACTGACGAAATGTGCGTCGACGTTCTTGCCCGTAGCGTGAAGCAGAAGCAAGAAGCCATCGACATCCTCACGAAGGGTGGCTTCATGGACAAGATTCCGGCCGAAGAAGCAATCATTGCCCTGTACCGCAAGTACATGCCTGCCGAAATGACCGAAGACGAAGTCAAGGCCCTCATTGCAGAAATCAAGGCCGCGACGGGTGCTTCTAGCCCGAAAGACATGGGCAAGATCATGAAGGACCTTTCCCCGAAGGTCAAGGGTCGTTTCGACGCCAAGCGCGCCTCTGCTCTCGTGCAGGAAGCGCTGAAGTAAAAAGCGGCAACCTGTGATTAAGGAGCCTTCCCCGACTTGGTCGGGGGACTCCTTTTTTATATCAAACAAAATGTTATATTGGTAACATGCTTAAGCGGTTGGGATTTTTTTTCTTGCTAGTCTTTATGTCGTATGCTTCGGCATCCGACTTTTCTTGGAAAGCGTTGGATATAAAGACGGGTCCGGCGCTTGGACTTTGGAATAATGCTTCGACTACGATGGGAGGCTGGTCCCTTTCGGTTGTGAGGCCCATAACGCCTTATGTGGGCGTGGGAGTGTTGGCGGAACTTGCTGCAGATATCTCGAGCTGCGAAGATTGCGTAAACTATGATTTTGCGGAACTTTCCGAAGGCGTCTTGCTCAATTTGAATGTCCCTATCACCCATAGTTTCAGTTTCGTATCGAACTTTATGTTCCTTGTGAACTTCCAGGATGGAACTGTCGAAGGCTCTTATTATACCTATCCCGTGTCGATGGAGGCTTACGATATTGACGGTAACCTCATTGAGGTTTATAAGAGAGAATCTGATGACGGGGATTATTACAGCGAGTCGGCCATGTTCCGGTCGAATCTGGGTATTGCATGGCGTTCCGAGAACAGGATGTTCGGTTTGGAAATGTATCCCATGGATCTTGCCGTGACGGATGGCGATTGGCGCATTACGTTCAAGATCGACGCTGTTTTTCACGTGCTTTAGGAAGTACCCATGTCCACCTCCCAATCCAAAATTCTTGAATTGGAGCTGCTCTACAAGATTAGCTCTATCCTGAACCAGACTCTGGATTTCGAGAGTGTCGCTCATCCGATTTTGGAAGTGGTGGAATCCACCATGGGGATTGAACATGCGACTTTGACTCTTTACAACCGCCACACCGGCGAAATTTCTATTGAAATCGCGGAAGGCCTTTCGAATCGCCAGGCCCGCAAGGGGCGTTACAAGGTCGGCGAAGGTATTACGGGTCGCGTGGTAGAAACGGGTAAGCCCATTATCATTCCCTCCGTTGCCAAGGACCCTGACTTCTTGGACAGAACGGGACGCGGCAAGACCGAAGACAAGGCCTTCCTTTGCGTACCTGTGATTATGGAGCATCAGGTCATTGGCGCCTTCAGTGCCGACGTCCAAAATCCGGTCGAAGAAGAATTGCCCGAAAAACTCCGCCTTTTGGAAATCATTGCACAGATGCTTGCGGCGGCCGTGAAACTCCGTCGTGAGGCGCGCGAAGAAAACGAACTCTTGAAGGCCGAGAATGAACGCTTGACATTGGAACTGAAGGATCGTTTTCACCCCGACAATATCATCGGTCGTTCCAGCGAGATGCAGCGCGTGTACGCGCAGATTGACCAGGTTTCCCGCAGCCCCCTGCCGTCGCTCATCGTAGGCGAAGTCGGTACGGGCAAGGGGCTTGTGGCCGAAGCGATTCATTACCGTTCCGATCGTAACATGGGCCCCTTCGTCCGCGTCCATTGCGCCTCGATGCCCGAATCCGTTTTGGACCGTGAACTTTTCGGCAGTGAGCGTGGCGCCCTGGTGGGTGTTTTGGCCGAAACTCCAGGCCGCGTAGAACAGGCCGACGGCGGCACGCTTTTTCTTGACGAAGTAGGTGAACTTTCGCCGAACTTGCAGGTGAAACTATTACGCTTGTTGCAGCATGGCGAAGTCGAACGTATTGGCGCCCGCATTTCTAAAAAGGTGAATGTCCGCGTCATTGCGGCCACCACCAAGAGCTTGCAGCAAATGGTCGAAGAAGGAACCTTCCGCGAAGACCTTTATTACCAGTTGCACATTTTCCCGATTTACGTGCCGCCGCTCAGGAACCGCAAGACAGACATCGTGCTCCTGGCGGACCACTTTGTGGAGCATTACTGCCGCATCGTAGGCAAGAACGTGCGCCGTCTTGCCCGCACCACCATCAATATGCTCATGAGCTACCCGTGGCCCGGAAACGTGCGCGAACTCGAAAACGGCATTGAACGTGCCGTCCTTGTGGCCGATGAAGATGTCATCTATCCGCATCATTTCCCGACCACGCTGCAGACTGCCGAAACGAGTGGCACTCCCGTGAACGGGAACCTCAAGCGTATGGTGGAAGCGTACGAAAAGGACATCATCTGTGACGCCCTCAAGAGTTCCAAGGGTAAAATCGCGGCGGCTGCGCGGAGTCTCTCCACGACCCCGCGTATTCTTACATATAAAATAAACCAGCTCGGTATAGACCTCGCTGGTTTCGGAAAATAGTTTTGTGGGGCGATGGCCCCATTTTTTAGTTGAACGTTGCCGAGAACATGATATTGACGCCGTAGGCAGATGCGTCACCCATATCCTTCTGGTCTTCGGCTGCCCCAAAAGTAAATGCGACTGATGCGCCTAGGCCCCAGTTGTCGCTGACCCACCATTCCTTACCGGTTGCGATTTGAATTCCGATTCCGTTTTCGGTGGCGCCTTCTACTTTATTTTCTTCGTCTGAATTGTCCTGCAGGTTGAATTGTGCAAAACCGACGGATCCACTGACAAAGATGTTTTCAGGCAAATAGTACGTCAGGCCAATTCCAAGCATCGACATGTTCTCGCTGTCCTTTGAAGAAGAGAACAGTTTCTTTCCGCCTTTTGCTTTATAGTCGATTTCGCTGGAGTTGGTTACACCCAAGATCGTGGCGTGCAAGAGAGTGTTGTTTGCGATACGTCCGCCAAGCTTAAGGTCGAATTCAGAGGCAACGCCTTTTGCTTCCATGTCGTATACAGATTTGTTGGCATCGTAAGTAAAGCTTTGATAGCCAAAGCCCAGGGCCAAGTTCAAGAAGAATCCGTCGTGGGTGTGGGATTCTGCCATTGCCATTGCCGCGGTTGCGAGAATAGCCAGGAATACTTTTTTCATTATAAATTTCCTCTTTTGGGAAAGCTAATTTGAGCAAATTGATTGTTTAGTTGTATGTTGCGGAGAACCTGAGGCTGATGGAAAGCGAAGATTCTCTAGCGTCGGCGAGATTTGTTTCAAATCCGTACAAAAGTGCGGCTGTCGCACCGATGCCCCAGTTGTCGCTGACCCACCATTCCTTACCGGCTGCAATCTGGAATGCGAATCCGCTGCGGGAATATTTGTCTGGGTTAGTGACTACACGGGCATGGAAGGTAGAAATGTCGTCATAGACGCGGAATTGTCCAATGCCAGAGGATGCAGAAACAAGATAGTTTCCCGGGAAATAGAGGGTGGTGCCGATGCCCAGCAGCGACAGGTTCGCTTTGACTTCGTTGTCGTCGCGTCCTTCTCCAACGCTTTCTGTGGGGGTGTCTCCGGTTAAGGTGATGTGTACGGCAACCATGTCTGTTACGCTACAGCCGAGTTTTACATCAATATCGGTAGCAAGACCGGAATGACCGTAAGTTTCATCGTCATAATTGTATGTAGTGTAGTCCATGGACTGGTAGCCCATACCCATGGCGAAGCTCAAGAAGAAACCGTCGTGGGTGTGAGGTTGAGATTCTGCCATAGCCATTGCTGCGGTTGCGAGAACGGCCAAGAACATCTTTTTCATTGTATAACTCCTCCCTTTGAGTAAATAGATCGTTTAGTTGTAGGTGGCAGAGAATCGGATGGCGACAGAGGTAGAGGCGTCCCTGTAGTCATACTCGCCAAAATCAAAACCGTAGAGCAGGGCGACGGACATGCCGATTCCCCAGTTTTCGCTAACCCACCATTCCTTACCGGCGCCGATTTGGAGCGCTAGCCCGCACACCAGGTTGCTTGCAATATCTTCGGCTTTGGCTGTGAACGTGGCGATGTCTGAATCAATGTGAAATTCGCTCATGCCAAAAGATGCGGTGGCAAAGTAGTTGTTTAAAAAGTAGTAGGTCGTACCTAATCCGAGTATAGACAAATTAATTTTTACCTTGTCTTCTTCGCCGACATCTTCGCTTCCGGCGCTGGTTGCGCCCGCAAGAGTTACGTGGAGCAATAAGTCGTTGGCTATTCGTCCGCCAAATTTCAGGTCTAAATCTGTTGCAAGGCCGCTTATTTCGAATTCGCGAGTGTTGTTGCCATTTTCGTCGTAAATGCGGGAGTCATAAGCAAAATTTGTGCTTTGGTATCCAAGACCCATGGCGATGTTGAAAAAGAAACCGTCGTGGGTGTGCGGAAGTGATTCTGCAAAAACTAAGGATGCAGCCATAATGGCAAAAGCAAGTATCTTTTTCATTTTCTTCTCCCAAAAAGTGTGCAAAAAGATAGAAATATGTTCTCTTAGTTTTATGTGTCCAAGCCTTTTTATGTTAATTTCTATATTTATCCTTTGAAAACAAAAAAGGATTTAAAATGCAATTCCGTCCTGTAAAAGAACAGCTTGAAATTTTGATGCGCGGCGTTACCGATATTGTGCCGCAAGATGAACTTGAAAAGAAACTCCAGAAGTCTTATGATACCGGTGTTCCTCTCCGCGTGAAGATGGGAGTGGACCCGACGGCCCCGGATGTGCACTTCGGCCATACGGTCGTGATGCGCAAGCTCCGCCAGTTCCAGGACTTGGGTCACACTGTGGTGCTCATCGTGGGTGACTATACCGCACAGATCGGTGACCCGAGCGGCCGCAACAAGGCCCGTCCGCGTCTTAGCCACGAACAGGTTCTTGAAAACGCGAAGGAATACCAGGAACAGTTCTTTAAGGTCGTTCGTCGCGACCAGGTCGAAATTCACTATAACGGCGAATGGTTCTCCAAACTCCCGTTCAGCAAGGTGACCGAACTCATGGGCCAGTTTACCGTGGCCCAGATGCTTGAACGCGAAGACTTCCACAACCGTTATGCCGCAAATACGCCGATTAGCCTCCACGAATTCATGTACCCCATGATGCAGGGCTACGACTCTGTCGCCATCAACAGCGATGTGGAACTCGGCGGCACCGACCAGAAGTTCAACGTGCTTCGCGGTCGCGACTTGCAGCTTTTCGAAGGCATGGAACCGCAGATCGGTCTCTTCATGCCAATCCTCCTCGGTACCGACGGCAAGGTCAAGATGTCCAAGTCCATCGGTAACTATGTCGGCCTCAATGAACCGGCCGATGTGATGTACCACAAGATTTACAGCCTCGCCGACAGCATTGTCGAAAACTGGTTCGAACTTTTGACCAACATTCCGCTTGCAGAAATCAAGCAGATGATGGCCGACATCGCCGCAGGCAAGATGAACCCCAACGACGCCAAGCACCGCCTCGCTATCGATATCGTGACGCAGTACTACGGCGCAGAAGCCGCCGAGGCCGCCGCTGCCAAGGAACGTGAAATCCACAGCGGCAATGCCATCCCGAGCGATGCTGCCGAATGCAGCGTGGCGGCCGGCACCTATGGTGCCCTGGACCTGCTCGTTGAAATCAAGGCCTTCGCCTCCAAGGGCGAAGCTCGCCGCATGGTCCAGAACGGCGGCGTGAAGATTGCCGGCGAAAAGCTCGCCGATCCGCAGTCCCAGATCGAAATCAAGGGTGGCGACCAGCTGGTTATCCAGGTGGGTAAACGCAAGTTCTTTAAGGTGAATTTCTAGGATCATGTCGCAAGAAATCCTAATTCTCGGGCTGAATCCCGCTTGGCAACGCTTGTTCTACGTGGACAAGTTTACGCCCGGCGAGGTTCACCGTATCGGAAAGATCGAAGAGTATGCCTCGGGCAAGGGTATCAACTGCGGTCTCGTACTCCACCTTCTGGGTGGAACGCCGCTGATGATGCATTTCTTGGGCTCGGAACATGGCACGAGTATCTTCGATGAAATCTCCGCATACGGAATTCAGCAAGCGCCCGTTTGGATTAAGGAACCGACACGTATTTGCACCACCATCGTGAGTGAGGGCGAATCTACGGAGCTCATCGAGCCTTCGCCGGATCTCACGGAATACGAAAACGAAGATTTTCTCCAGACCATTAATGACTACTGGAGCTCGACGCAGCGGGTCGCTTTGTGCGGAACATTCCCGCAGGGTTTTAACGTCGAACAGCTGAACGCCTTGGATTTTGCCGGCAAGAAGATTTATGTGGACGCGATTGAAGACGTCGATGCCTGGCTTGAAAAGGGCGTAGAACTGTTAAAGATCAATCTCAAGGAATATTGCAAGCTTCTTTCCAGGCTTGGAATCCCCCAGGTGATGTCGAGCCCCCAGTTCTGGAAAATGACCGCGACGGCAGTCCTCGAACGCTTGCCCATCAAGACCCTTGTGGTGACTGATGAAGAGTCTCCTGTTCGTGCGTTCCGCCTGGTCGAAAAGAAATTCCAGGGAGTGCAACTCTTGCCGCCTACGGTTCAGGTTAACAACCGCATTGGCGCCGGTGACTCCTTCTTTGCGGGTTGGCTTTATGCCGATACCATGGGACTCGATTTTGAACAATGCCTCATTAAGGCGACGGCCGTTGCGTCCGCTCGCTGCGAGGTGGAACGTCCCTGCAATATCAAGGTAGAACGGGTCGCGGAACTTGAAGCGGCCATAGTCGATGCGGTAGAAAAACTGGAGTAAGAGACATGGCGTTCCCCGACAAGAACAATTTGTTTGCGTTTGCCACGCCAATGGAATTTACTTCTTGTTTCCCGGAATACGCTGACTCTGCCACTGAAATTATTTCAGACAAATTAATAGAACTCTCGGAAAATCGTGGCTATGCCTGCGTTCTCGGGATGGGAATCCTGAATTTCTCGACGAATTTGACGTACTTGATTGGCAATGCCAAGCAACGCGGAATACAGTTTACGGCGGTGTATATTCTCGGCGTCTGTGGAGCCTATCCTGGCCGCGGAATCGATGTCCTCGATGTTGTACGCGTGGATTCTGAATGCGTGGGGGATATGGGCTATCAAGAAAAAGACGGTTCCTTTTCGCCGTTCCCGAGTGATGTGCGTGCAACGGCTGCAGAACATGCGCCTGCCCATTTGCGGAACCTGAAATCTGCTGTAGGCCTCACGGTAAATTGCTGCACGGGCACAGAAGAGCTTGCTCTCTTGCGTTCCAAGATGTTCGATGCCGATATCGAAAACATGGAAGGGGCGGCCGGAATAGCGGCTTGTATGGCCCACAATACGCCCGTTTTCGAAATTCGCTCGGTATGCAACATGGCGACCACGCGCGACCGCGCTTCTTGGAAATTCCAGGAAGCCCTAGCCGCTCTCCGTCAAGCCGTTTTTCCGGAATAGCATAATGCGTTTAAATCTCGGTATTTCCACCTGTCCTAACGACACCTATATCTATGAGGCGCTTGTCCAGGGCCTTGAAAATTCACCGTTTGAATGGAATGTTCATTTTGCCGATGTGCAAACCCTCAACGAAATGGTGCGCCGTGGAGAACTCGACGTTGCCAAGGTGAGTGCCCAGGTATACCCCAAAATCGAGGCTGAATACGTCTGTCTTTCTTGCGGCGGCGCTATCGGGTATGGTTGCGGTCCCATGCTGCTTTCGTCTGTAGGGAGCTCTTTTTGCCCCGAAAAATCGGTCGTTTTGCCCGGTGCAGATACGACGGCGGCCCTTTTGTTCAAGTTTTGGCACCAAAAGACGGGCCAATCGGAGCAAAAAATCGAATATGCCTTGTTTGATCAGGTGTACCGCTCCTTGCGCGCCAAGGAAGCCTCTCAGGGGGTCGTAATTCACGAACACCGTTTTACCTGGAAACGTGACGGCCTTTATTTGCTGCAGGACTTGGGGGCTTTCTGGGAAGAAAAAACGGGTACTCCCATTCCGCTCGGCATCGGTGTCGCCAGGCGATCCCTCGGGGAAAATGTCATTTCTGATGTGGAAAGCGAAATTCGCAAAAGTTTGGATATTGCCCGCAGACGCGAAAATTTGGTGACTCCGTTTATCGATAAATTGGCCCAAATTGACGACCCGAATGTCATGGAAGCGCACATCAAAATGTTCGTAAACGACTTCTCCGAAAATGTCGGTGAACGCGGAAAATCCTCCCTGGAGACCCTTTGGGCGTTGGTTCAGGGTGAATAGAATGTTAAAAAATGAAAAAAAAAGCGTTTTTTTGCGTTTTTTGAACAATTTTTTACAAAATGGCGGATTTTTAGCAATAACTTTAATTTATTTTCCATACTGCATATTTTTATATGGAGTTTGCTTATGAGCTTAGTGAACGATCTTGAACTGGAAGTCGAGAACTTCAAGCGCGAGTACGAAAAGTTCGAGCGCGGAAACAAGT